>Ga0209172_10001828_pt1 | contig 41838 bp, 46 predicted proteins | sample LarsenN4metaG_FD_184113 | JGI IMG/M metagenome (GOLD analysis project Ga0209172, IMG submission 184113) | Hot spring sediment bacterial and archeal communities from British Columbia, Canada, to study Microbial Dark Matter (Phase II) - Larsen... ... | reverse complement strand
CGCACGAGGCTTCGCGCTACCGATTGCTCGGCAACGCGCTCGATTGGCTACCTGTTGAACGGGTAATTCACAGGGTAAACTCCTTTCAGTTCACAAGACCAGCCAGGCTTGGCCTGGCACACCCAAGACCACCAAGAACGTCGCCATGCGCACCGCCATGGCGCGCTTCCCCTTCGTGAAGCCGCTGGAAACCTTCGACTTCGCCTACCAGCCCTCGATCGACAAGAAGCAACTCACGGCGCTCGCCAACTGCCACTTCATCGAGCACGGCGATAACGTCATCATCCTGGGACCCCCGGGCGTGGGCAAGACCCACCTCTCGGTCGCCCTCGGGCTCAAAGCCATCGAGCACGGCTACCGCGTGCTCTTTACCACCGCCGCACACCTGATCACCGCACTCACCAAGGCCCATGCCGAGGGCCGGCTCGAGGAGAAGTTGAAACTCTTCACCACGCCGCGGCTCCTGATCATCGACGAGATCGGCTACCTGCCGATAGAAAGACAGGGCGCAAACCTGTTCTTCCAGCTGATCAGCCGCCGCTACGAGCGCGGCCCCATGATCCTCACCTCCAACCAGAGCTTCGCCGCCTGGGGCGAGGTCTTCGGCGACCGCGTCATCGCCACCGCCATCCTCGACCGGCTACTGCATCACGCGGTCACCCTCAACATCCGCGGCAACTCGTATCGACTGAAAGAAAAACTCAAGGCCGGTCTCGTCCGCACCGAGGAGACCGAATCGTGAACCGGGTGGGGAATTTTCAATTCCCATACCTGGGGAAATTTGGGATCCCCTTGACACGCATCCGCAATCGCACCTACCTGCGCCCTCACGGCACCGGGGCCTGGATCGGCTGCAAAACGCTCTACGCCCAAGCCCACGCTCGCCCGCAATGCCGAGGGGCCTACGCCATCGTGCGCTCCAACCCCGTTGCCTGCGGCCTCTCTCTCGTCAAACGCCCCAAGCGCTACCGCGTGAGGCAATCGGTCTTCGGAGCCCCGGTGCGCTCGAACCAGAGCCTGAAGCAAGCCCGCGCCCAACGCGAACCCTGGTTGCTCGCCGCCTCCCCCTCGCTCGCGCATCTCGATTCCGCCCAGATCATCAATGCCTACGCCAAGCGCATGCAGATCGAAGAAGCCTTCCGCGACTTGAAGTGCACGCGCTATGGCTTGGGCTTCGAACTCAACCTCTCCCGTGCCCGCGAGCGCCTCGCCGCCCTCTTGCTGATCGCGCTACTGGCCTTCTTCGTGCTGTGGCTGATCGGACAGCAGGCGCTCGCCCGCAAACTGCAATTCCACTACCAGAGCAACACCCGCCGCACCCGCCCCGTGCTCTCCGTCTTCCATCTCGCCTGCCTGATCGTGCGTCGTACCGTCGATCAACTACTCGCTCACGACCTACCATACCTCCTGCTACCCCTCCGACCACCGGTACCACTCGCGAACGCGCTATGATTTGTGGGGAGACCTCAGGGTCAGTGTAAGATTTCCATCAAGCGCGAAGCACCCGTCAGGGAAAAGTTACACTGACCCCATTTATACCCCCCGGCATGAGCTGCGCAGCCGAGCCAGGTGCAAAACCTCGGTGACGATGTTGCGCCGCCCGGCGCCGGCGGCAAGCTCACCCGAGACGAATGATGAGTTTCTTGCCGACCGCCGCAGCGTATTTGCGAAGCGTGGCGATGGACGGCGAGTGCTTGCCACTGCCAAGCGAGGCCTCAAGCCGCGCAACCGCCGGTGCGTGGGTACCCATGCGCCGCGCGACTTCGGCCTGGCTGAATCCGGCCCGCGTGCGCGCCTTGAGCAGCTGGTCGAGCAGCGCAAACTCTGGCTCGAGGGTCCTGTATTCGGCCCTCACCGCCGGCTTGCGCAACATGCGCGTTACGAGTTGCTTATGCGTGAGCATCCTTGATCTCCTTCATGCGCCGCCGGGCGACAGCAAGCTCCCTGGGCGGCGTTTTCTCCGACTTCTTCATGAACTGGTGCAACATCACGATCCGTTTCCCGGCCAGCGTGCAGAACAATACGCGGGCGATGCCTTCCGCGCCCTTCAGTCGCAGCTCGAACAACCCATCGCCCATCGCCCGCGTGTGCGGCATGCCGAGGTCGGCGCCAAACACCGCCATTCGCGCGGTAAGATGGATATAGCGCGCCTGAAGCGTTGCCGGCAGGGCGAGCAGCTCCCGCTGCAGGGCGGCGCTGTAATACCCGATCGTCCAGGACATGGCGATATTAACAAATATGTTAAGGTGCGGCAAGCCGCCGGCCGCCCCGGCCTGGGGTGCCGTTTTGCGCCTCAAATGCTCTGATGAACGCCTGAAGGGCGCAAACGTTGACCGGTCTGTGTTCTCTGTGTTCTCTGTGTTCTCTGTGATCTCTGTGGCTTGAATCTCTTATGCCTGAATTGCCGGAAGTCGAGACGACGCGCCGCGGGCTCGCGCCGCTGCTCGCCGGCCAGCGCATCCGCACCGTCGTCGTGCGCAACCGCGCGCTGCGCAAGCCGGTGCCGCGGCAGCTCGCGCGGCGCATGGCCGGCGCGACCATCCGGGCGCTCACCCGGCGCGGCAAGTACCTGCTCGTCGACTGCGGCGCGGGCACCTTGATCCTGCACCTCGGCATGTCCGGACGCCTGCGGGTGGCCGACGGCGCGACGCCCGTCACCGCCCACGACCACTTCGATCTCGTGCTGGAGAACGGCGCCGTGGTGCGGCTGCGCGACCCGCGCCGCTTCGGCCTCGTGCTGTGGTGGCGCGGGGATCCCCTCGCGCACCCGCTGCTCGCCGGCATGGGCCCGGAGCCGCTATCGCCCGGGTTCGACGGCGCATGGCTGCATCGCGTTACCCGCAAGCGCCATGCAGCCATCAAGCATGTCCTCATGGACGGACATGTCGTCGCCGGCGTAGGAAACATCTATGCGAACGAGGCGCTGTTCCGCGCCGGCCTGTCGCCGCGCACCGCTGCGCGGCGATTGAGCCGCGAGCGCTGCGACGTCCTCGCGGCGAAGGTCCGCGAAACCCTCGAGCTCGCGATCGGGGCCGGCGGCAGCACGCTGCGCGATTACGTTGCAGCCGACGGTCGGGCAGGCGTGTTCCAGGACCAGTTCCTGGTCTACGGCCGCGCCGGGGAACCGTGTTGCCGCTGCGGGACGACGATCAGGGGAGTGAAGCAGGGTCAGCGCTCGACCTTTTACTGCCCCAGCTGCCAGAAGGCGTGATTCGTGAGTGGTGATTCGACGAGCTCGCAGGGTTTCTCGATTGACGAATCACGAGTCACGAATCACGAGTCACGAATCACGAATCACGATTTATGCTTGCTCTTTCTGGCCGGTGAGGCGCAGGTACTTCTCGTAGAGCTCCTCGCGCGTCTCGACGTGGTTGGGGTCGAGCGGAATGCAGTCCACCGGGCAGACCTTCCGGCATTGCGGCTCGTCGAAGTGGCCGACGCACTCGGTGCACTTGCCGGGGTCGATGACGTAGATCTCCTCGCCCTGCGAGATGGCCTCGTTCGGGCATTCCGGCGCGCACACGTCGCAGTTGATGCACTCGTCGGTGATCATCAGCGCCATTTTCTGCGTTCCTCGGCGTCCTCCGCGTCCTCTGCGGTGAGAGGTTGAGTGTTTTTCCCTGTGAGCTCCGTGTCCCCTGCGGCCACATGCCTACCTGCCGCCGAGCTGCTCGATCTTCGCCGCCAGGCGCTTCGCGACCAGCGGCGACACGAACTTGCTGACATCGCCGCCGAGAATCGAGATCTCGCGCACGATGGTCGCGGAAACGAACATGTACTGCTCGCCGGGGGTCAGGAACAATGTTTCGACATCCGGATAGAGCCCGCGGTTCATGCCGGCGAGCTGGAATTCGTATTCGAAGTCCGAGGCCGCGCGCAGCCCGCGGACCACCACCCGCGCGTTGTGGTCTTGCACGAATTTCATCAGCAGGCCGGAAAATCCCACGACCTCGACGTTCTTCACGTCCTTCAGGACCTCGCGCGCCATTTCCACGCGCTCGTCGCGGGTGAAGAACGGGCGCTTGGCGGAGCTGTCGGCGACCGCCACGATCACCGAATCGAACAGGCGCGCGGCGCGCCGGATGAGATCCTCGTGGCCGAGCGTGATCGGATCGAGGGTGCCGGGGTAGACCGCCGTGTGGTTCATGGTTCCGCCCTTCTCAACAGTTGATACCTGACGTGGCCGGCCTGCCCCTGCTTCAGGACTTCCCAGCCCGCCGGCAACTCGGGGCGTGTCGCGCTTTCGTAGTAGATGAGCGCTCCCGGCGCCAGGTGCCGCGGCAGCAGCGGCGCGAGCCGCGGCCAGTAGTCGGACCGGAACGGCGGATCGAGAAAGACGACGTCATAGAGACCCGCGTCGGCGCGCAGGAATTCTAGCGCATCCGCTCTCCTGAGTTCCACCGCCGCGGCGGCGAGCGCCGCGCGGCTCTCCTGCAGGGCGCGGTAGACCGCCGCGTCGCGCTCCACCATCACGACGCGCCGCGCGCCGCGCGAGGCGGCCTCGAATCCGAGGGCCCCGCTGCCGGCGAAGAGATCGAGACAGGTCGTTCCCGTCAGATCCTGCCCGAGCCAGTTGAACAGGGTCTCGCGGACCCGGTCGGGCGTCGGGCGCAGCTCCTTGCGGGGCGGGAACGAGATGAGCCGGCTGCGCCACGCGCCGCCGATGATCCGGACCCGGTTCCTTCTCACGCCCGACCCGAAAGGGCATTAGCCACAGACACAGAGGTCACACAGAGAAAGACCAAATACGATAGAGACTCCTTGGGGTGCAGTCCTCTGTGTTCTCTGTGATCTCTGTGGCTGATAGTCGATTGTCATCGGCGTTTGTCGGCGTCCATCGGCGGTTTCAAGTCTTCGGCGCCGACGACCACCGTCACCATGCGCTCGGGGCGCACGCGCCGCTGGAAGGCGTCGCGCACCTCGGCGGCGGTGACGCGCTCGACGTTCCTGACGAAATCCTCGAGGTAGGTGAGCGGCAGGCGGTAGAAGCCGATCAGCGCCAGGTACTCGTGGATCTTGCGGTTGCTGTCGATGCGCAGGGGGAAGCCGCCGGTGATGTTCTGCTTCGCCGCCGTGAGCTCCTGCTCCGTGGGCCCCCGCGCGACGAATTCGCGCAGCGTCTTCCGCACGATTCCGAGCGCCTCCTGCGCCTGGCCGCGCTGCGTTTGAAGGCCGATGACGAACGGCCCCGGCTGCCTCAATGGCGAGAAGTAGCTGTAGGCCGAGTAGGCGAGCCCGCGTTTCTGCCGCACTTCCTCGGTGATGCGCGACACGAAGCCGCCGCCGCCCAGCACGTAGTTGCCCACGAACAGCGGGAAGTAATCCGGATCATCGCGGCGGATGCCCGGCGCGCCGAGCAGGATGTGCGCCTGCGAGGCCGGATGCGCGATCAAGCGCGTGGCGCCGCTCGCCAGCTCGCGAACCGGCGGCAACAGCGGTTCGTCGCCGCCCGCTTGCGGCAGCGCGCGCGTCACCTCCTCGGCGATCAGCTCCGCCTCCGCGCGCGTGACGTCGCCGATCAGCGCGACCACCGCGTAACGCGCGGCGTAGTGGCGCCGGTGGAAACCGGCGAGATCCTCTCTCGCGAGCTTTTCGACCGTCGCGACCTCGCCCGCGGAGCGCAGCGCATAGGGATGCTCGCCGTAGACGAGGCGGTAGAAATTGAGCGCGGCAATGGTATCGGGCTTGGTGTCCGCTTCCTTGAGCGCCCCGATGAGCCTCACTTTCTCGCGCTCCAGGACTTCCGCCGGGAACTCCGGGCGGGCGAGGATGCGCGCGAAGATGCCGATCGCCTCGCGCCGCTCCCTCGTGCTGGAGAGCGTGCGCAGCGCGAGCCCCGCCCGGTCGGTTTCAAAGCGGCCGCCGAGCTGCGCGCCCACATCGGCCAGGCGGCGCGCGATCTCGTCCTCGCTCAGGCCGTCCGCGCCGAGGCGCAGCAGGCGGTTCGTCATAGCCGCGGTTCCGGATTTTTCCGCGCGGTCGTAACCCGAGCCGGCCGGGAACTCGACGGAGAGGTCGAGCATCGGCAGGTCGTGGTTCTCGACGAAGTACACGCGCGCGCCGGCCGCGGTCTGCCAGTGCTGGATGGGGAGGATCGCCCAAGCCGGGACCGCGGCCAAAAGCAATACAGCAGCCGCAGACAAGCGCAGATACACGCGGATAAAGAACGAAAACCTGTCTGCGTTCATCTGCGTTCGTCCGCGCTTTCGTCTGTTGCCTCTACTGCGCGTGGCGCAGCCCCGCCGGAGGCGCGAGGGGACGTCTCGCCGCAAGCGGCTGGGGATCGAGGTGGACGATGGTGAGCGCATCGTCGCGGAAGTACCGGCGCGCCACCTCCCGCACCTGCTCGGACGTCACCGCGCGCAGCTTCGCGAGCTGCAGGTCGAGCGTCTGGTGGGGAATGCCGGCGATCTCGAGCACGCCGATCTGGCGCGCCTGGAACATCATCGAGTCGCGCTGGTAGACATGCGCCGCGACCGCCTGCGCCTTGGCGCGGGCGAGCTCCTCTTCCATCACGCCCTCGTCGATGATCTTGCGCATCTCGCGCCGCAACCCTTCCTCCGCCTCGGCCGCGGTGCGGCCCGGCGTGGGCGTCGCGCTGAGATAGAAGAACCCGGGGCCGCGGGCGACGCCGTCGTAGCTGGCATCGGCCGAGCTCGCCAGCCGCTCCCCGCGCACCAGCGTGCGGTTCAACCGCGCCGCCTCGTTGCCGTCGAGGACCGCCGCCAGCATCTCCAGGGCGTACGGCTCCCAGTCGCGCTCGGCGTCGCGCAGCGGCGGCGCGCGAAACGCCATCATCACGTAGGGCAGCTCCGCGGGCGCCTTGACCGTCACCCGCTTCACGCCGAGCTGCGCGGGCTCCTCCTGCGGCTTGCGCTCGGGCAGCGCGCGCGCCGGGATCGGGCCGAAATGCTTCTCCGCCAGGGCGAACACCCGCCCGGGATCGACGTCGCCCACCACCACCAGCAGCGCGTTGTTGGGCGCGTACCAGCGCTCGTAGAAGGCGCGCGCGTCCTCGACCCGCATGTTCTCGATATCGTTCATCCAGCCGATCACCGGCCTGCGGTAGGGATGCGCGGTGAGCGCGGTCGCCATCAGCTGCTCATAGACGAGGGAGCGCGGGCGGTCATCAGTGCGCCAGCGCCGCTCCTCCATCACCACCTTGAGCTCCTTCGCGAATTCCCCGGGCGAGAGCACGAGATTCGCCATGCGGTCGGCTTCGAGCCTCAACGCGAGCTCGAGCTGCGAGGCCTGCAGCATCGCAAAGTAGCCGGTGAAGTCCTGGCTGGTGAAGGCGTTGTCGCGCCCGCCTGCCGCCGCGACGATGCGCGAGTACTCGCCCGGCGCAACGCTCTTCGTGCCCTTGAACATCATGTGCTCGAGGAGGTGCGCGACGCCCGTAACGCCGTTCACCTCGTCGATGCTGCCGATCTTGTACCACAGCATCACCACCGCCACCGGCGCGCGCCGGTCGGGCTTGACGATGATGCGCAGGCCATTGTCGAGCCGGCGTTCGGCGCTGCTCGCAGCCGCCACGGCGGGCAGCAGGGCGAGCGCGGCGGCGAGCATGCACGCGAAGCGGGGCAAGCAGTTGAGCAGTCTCGTCATCCGGGCAGGCAGTCTTGCTTTTGGCGGGCTCCCGGACCGCGAAGCCCGGCAGCCTGCTAGAATTGTAACCAAATTTTGGACGCGGTCTTGCCAAAGGAGTTCGGCGGACCGACGTCCGGCAAACTCCCGGCGCGTGTTGAATTTCCGCAAGACTTCCCCGGATGCCGGCGGCGGCTGGCTGGAGCGCCTCAGGCAGGGCCTCGCCAAGACCCGCGAGCAGCTCGGCGGCCGGCTCGCCGCGCTGTTCGCCGCCACGCGCCCGCTCGACGACGCCTTCTACGAGGAACTCGAGACCGCCCTCATCACGGCCGATGTGGGGGTCGCCGCAACGGCCCATCTGCTCGAGGGCCTGCGCGCGCGCGCGCGCCGCGAACGCATCGCCGACCCGGTCGGGCTGCGCCAGGCGCTCCGAGCGGCGTTGACCGAGCTCCTCGCCCCGATCGCCGTGCCGCTCGAGGTGGACGCGCACAAGCCTTTCGTGATCATGCTCGCCGGCGTCAACGGCAGCGGCAAGACGACCTCGATCGGCAAGCTCGCGCATTACTACCGGGGCCGGCGCAAGTCGGTGTTGCTCGCGGCGGGCGATACCTTCCGCGCCGCGGCGCGGGAGCAGTTGATCGCGTGGGCCGAGCGCAACAACGTCGCGGTCATCACGCAGCAAACGGGGGACGCCGCGGCGGTGATCTACGATGCCGTGAACGCGGCGGTGGCGCGGGGCACCGACGTCGTGCTCGCCGACACGGCGGGGAGGCTCCCGACGCAGCTGCACCTGATGGAGGAAATCAAGAAGGTGAAGCGCGTCATCGCGAAGGCGTTGCCGGGGGCGCCGCACGAGGTGCTGCTCGTGATCGACGCCAACACCGGGCAGAACGCGCTCGCGCAGGTGCGGGCGTTCGACGCCGCGCTCGGGGTGACCGGTCTCATCCTCACCAAGCTCGACGGCACCGCCAAGGGCGGCGTCATCGCGGCCGTTGCGCACATGCGATCCCAGGTCTCGGGGGAGCATCCCGTCCCCGTGCGCTTCATCGGCGTCGGCGAGGGCCTGGACGACCTGCGGCCGTTCGATGCCGGGGAGTTCGTCGCCGCGCTGCTGGACTGAAACAGGATTCGGGAATCCCATGATCAGCTTCAGCCACGTCTACAAGCGCTATCCCGGGGGGCTGGAGGCGCTGAGAAACATCACGCTCACGATCGAGGCCGGCGAGATGGTGTTCGTGACCGGCCACTCCGGCGCCGGCAAGACGACGCTCCTCAAGCTCGCGGCGGCGATCGAGCGGCCTTCCAGCGGCACCGTCATCGTCAACGGCCAGAACGTGGGGGCCCTGAGGCCGCGCGCCATCCCGTTCCTGCGCCGCAATTTCGGGCTCATCTTCCAGGAGCAGAAGCTGCTGTTCGACCGCACCGCGTTCGAGAACGTGATGCTGCCGCTCGCCATCAACCGCTTCGACCGGCGCGAGGCGGCGCGCCGCGTGCGGGCAGCGCTCGACAAGGTGGGGCTCCTCGGCAGGGAGAAGGCCTACCCGGTCACCCTCTCCGGCGGCGAGCAGCAGCGCCTCGCCATCGCGCGCGCGATCGTGCATCGCCCGGCGATCCTGCTCGCGGACGAGCCGACCGGCAACCTCGATGCCGGGCACGCGGCCGACATCGGCGAGCTTTTCAGGTCCTTCAACCGGGTCGGCGTCACCGTCATCATCGCCACCCACGACGAAGCGTTTGCGGCGCGGCTCGAGCCACGCGTCATCGCGCTGAAGAGCGGGGCAATCGCCCCATGAAGGCCTGGTTCTGGCACCATGCCGACAGCTTCGCCGCGACACTTGCGCGGTTTGCGCGCGCGCCCGTCGCGACGCTGTTCAACTGCGCCGTGATCGGCGTCGCGCTGGCGCTGCCGTCGGGGCTCTACGTCGGGCTCGCCAACGTGCAGGGCTACGCGCAGGCGCTCGCCTCCGATCCCCGGCTCTCGGTATTCCTCGCGCCCGACGCGGAGCGCTCCGACGCCGAGAAAATCGGGACCCGTCTCGGGCAGCATGCGGCCGTGCAGGAGCTGCGCTACGTGCCGCGCGAGCAGGCGCTGAAGGAACTCAAGGCGGCGAGCGGGCTCGCCGACGTGGTGGAGAGCCTGCCCCGGAATCCGCTGCCCGACGCGTTCGTGGTCAAGGCGCGCGATGCGAGCTACCAGGCGCTCGAGACGCTCCGGGACGAGTTGCGCCGCTGGCCCGGGGTCTCGCACGTCGAGCTCGATGCGGCCTGGGCGCGGCGGCTCGAGGCGGGGCTGAAACTCGCGCGCCTCGCGGTGTGGATGCTCGCCACGCTGTTCGCCTTCGCGCTGGTGGCGGTGACCTTCAACACCATCCGGCTCCAGATCCTCACGCGCCGCGAGGAGATCGAGCTCGCCAGGCTGATCGGCGCGACCGACGCCTTCATCCGCCGGCCCTTCCTCTATTTCGGCGCCCTCCAGGGGCTCGCCGGGGGGCTCGCCGCCTGGGGCATCACCTGGGTCGGCCTGCAACTCGTGAACGGCGGCCTCGCGGAGCTCTCCGAGCTCTATGCGACGCGCATCGAGCTCACCCACCTCGATGCCGGGGACAGCGCGAGCCTTCTCCTTTTTTCGGTCGGGCTCGGCTGGTTTGGCGCCTGGCTCTCCGTGAACCAGCACCTCGCCCGGATCGACTCCCGCTAAAGTTTTCCGGGCCTGGTCCGAGAAAACGCCAAAGCGCCGGGAGGGAGCGCGGAGCCCCAAGGCTTCAAAGCGCCCCTCCAAGCCCCTGATTCGGCGTCGGTTTCGAGCCGGTTTTCCGGCCTTAACGGCCTGAATCGAAGGAACTTTTACGGGATTCTGGCACTCTGATGTCGTGAGTGCTAAACTGCGAACCCAAAGGGGAAATCAAATGAATATTTACGCGTTACCCGTGCCATCGGCTGCGGGCAGCCTGGAAGTGTATATCCAGACGGTCAACAGCTTCCCGATCCTGACGCACGAGCAGGAGAAGGACTTGGCTCGCCGGTTCCGCAGGGAGGGAGACCTGGACGCGGCGCGGCAGCTCGTCGTTTCTCACCTCCGCGTCGTGGTCGCCATGGCGCGCGGCTACCTGGGCTACGGGTTGCCACAGGCCGACCTCATCCAGGAAGGCAATATCGGCCTCATGAAGGCGGTCAAGCGCTTCGATCCCGAGCGGGGCGTGCGGCTCGTGTCGTTCGCCGTGCACTGGATCCGCGCCGAGATCCACGAATTCATCCTGCGCAACTGGCGCATGGTGAAGATCGCGACCACCAAGGCGCAGCGCAAGCTCTTCTTCAACCTGCGCAGCCTCAAGCAGAGCCTGGCCACCCTCGGAACCGAGGACGTCAAGGCGATCGCGAGGGAGCTCCGCGTCAAGCCCGAGGAAGTGGTCGAGATGGAGACACGGCTCTCCGGCCAGGACGTCGCGCTCGAGCCGGCGGGCGATGACGAGGACGAGGGCTATGGCCCGATCAACTATCTCGCGGCGGAGGACGCCGAGCCCGGCCGCATCCTCGAGCACGAGGAGACCGCGCGCCTGCATAGCGCGGGCCTGCGGAAGGCGCTCGAGAGCCTCGATGCGCGCAGCCGCCGCATCATCGAAGCGCGCTGGCTCAAGGAAAAAGACCAGGCCACGCTGCACGACCTCGCGGCCGAGTTCGGCGTGTCGGCCGAGCGTATCCGCCAGATCGAGGCCAAGGCGCTCGCCAGGATGAAGGACGTGGTCTCTCGCGCAACGGCATGAGCCGCCGCTGATCCGACAAGCAAGCCCCGGTTGTGCCGGGGCTTTTTTTTGCCCCGCCAGCGCGCCCCGGAAAATATCGCGGGACCTGCGGAAAGCCCGATCGGCGCCTGCGCCGTGACGCAAGCCCTTACGACGCCAGGAGGATGCGGATGTCGTGCAGGATCGCCGCGCCGCCCCTTCCGTACTGCGCGAAAAGGCGCAGCCTGCCCTGGCGATCGAAAATGTAGGTGCCGGCACTGTGGTCCACGGTATAGCCCCCGCCGGGCAGCGGCTGCTTCTGGTAGAAGATCTTGAATTCCTTGGCCGTGCGGGCGATCGCCTCGGCATCGCCGTGGAGCCCGAGGAAACTCGCATGGAAGGACGGCACGTAGCGCCTCAGCAGCTCGGGCGTATCGCGCTCCGGGTCGACGGTGACGAAGAGCACCCGCACCTTGTCGGCGTCGGGGCCGAGCTCCTGCATGACCTTCGCCATCTCGGCGAGCGTCGTGGGACAGACGTCCGGGCAGTGCGTGAAGCCGAAAAACACCGTGACCACCTTGCCGCGGAAGTCCGCCAGCGTCACCGGGCGCCCGTTGTGGTCGGTGAGGGCGAGCTCGCGCCCGTAGGGCGCGCCGGTGAGATCGGTCAGCTGGAAAGCGGGCGCCTCGGGCTTGCGCCCGCACCCGCCGAGCGCCGCCACGAGCGCCACGAGGAGGCCGGCAGCGAGGAAGTATCTCAAGGAAGCGCGCCGCATGCCCTCTACAGCGGGACGCGGAAATAGTGGTCGACAAGCAGCGCCGCGAACAGCGCGCCGAGATAGACGATGGAATAGCGGAACGTGCGCTGCGCGAGGCGGTCGCTGTAGGCGCAATAGATCCGCGCCGCGTACCACAGGAAAACGGCGTCGAGCGCGGCGGCGGCGGCGAGGTAGAGCGCGCCGCTCATGCGGGTCGCGAACGGCAGGAGCGTGACGAGCGTGAGGATCACCGTGTAGAGCAGCACGTGCAGGCGCGTGAAGCGGTCCCCGTGGGTCACCGGCAGCATCGGCACGCCGGCCCGCGCGTACTCGTGCTTGCGATAGAGCGCGAGCGCCCAGAAGTGCGGCGGGGTCCAGGCGAAGATGATGAGGAAGAGCAGCAGCGCCTCGGGGGCGATCTCGCCCGTCACGGCGGTCCAGCCCAGCACCGGCGGCATCGCGCCGGAAGCGCCGCCGATCACGATGTTCTGCGGCGTCATGGGCTTGAGGATCACGGTGTAGATGATGGCGTAACCCACGAAGGTGGCGAGCGTGAGCCACATCGTGAGGTCGTTCACCCACTGGTGCAGGATGAAGAGCCCCAGGCCGCCGACCACACCCGCGAACACGAGGGTCTGCCGCGCGGTCACCTGCCCGCGCGGCAGCGGACGGGCGCGGGTGCGCGGCATCAGCGCATCGATCTTCTGCTCGACCAGGCAGTTGACCGCCGCCGCCGCGCCCGCGGTGAGCGCGATGCCGAGGGTTCCGGCGACGAGCGCCTGCAGCGGTACCATGCCGGGGGTCGCGAGGAACATGCCGATCACCGCCGTGAAGACGATGAGCGACACGACGCGCGGCTTGGCGAGCCGGTAGAACAGGCCCAGGAATTTGCCCCACCTGCGTCCGGCAAACTCCTTAGGCAAGACCGCGTGAGCTCTCGGGGACGGAAGATACCCCTGTGCGGCTACGAGTCGCTCTTTTCGTCGCTCCATGAGGACATCGCGTGAACCCGGAAAGCCGTGGAGTTTAGCATCGGGAGGCGGTCTTCGTAAGGCGTGTGTCGGGACAAAGTCCGACAGGCTGGGAGCTTGGCGGTTTTCGGCCCGACAAACTCCCCTGGCAAAACCGGCCGCAGGGAAAGGGGGCGAAAAACGATGATAGACAGGCGAATTCGCGCTCGCTTCTCTCGCGCTCGACCGTTTCAGGGGCTGCCGTTGACATTCCCGGCCGCTTTTGCCGTCAGCAGCCTGCGGGAACCCACCACTCCCACAGGCTGCCAGGTCATCCGATCCGCGAAGCCCGCAGCAGCCGTTCCATGTCCTTCACGACATCGCGGGGATCGGCGTTCGGCGGGTAGCGCATGATGAGATTGCCGAGCGGGTCGATGATGTAGATGTGGTCGCTCGGGGCGTTCGCCGCGGGAAACGCCGCGGGCACCGGGCTCGATGCCGCCTGCACGAACCAGGTGCCCTCGAAGCCGGCAGCGAGCACGGGCTCCGGCTCTCCCCGGTCCGCGATCAGCCACAGGCGCTCGATGCGGTCCATGTTCCTGCCCTGCGCGAGGCGCACCTGGCGCAAATGATGCAGCTTGCGCCGGCAGGGCTCGTCGCAGCGCGCGGTGTCGATCATGGCGAGCACCCATTTGCCCTTCAGCCGCGCGAGCTTGAACGCCGAGCCGTCGAGCAATTGCAGCCCGGCGTCCGGCAGCGGGCGCGGCTCGAGCAATTCGCCGCGGTTCACCCGCCCGGAGGGCGGCAGGAACTGGTACAGAACGTAGGCCGCCGCCATCGGCGCGGCGGCAGCCGCGATGATCAGCCACAGGCTAGTCAGGCTTCTTTTCGGAGCGGCGCCTGGCATGGGTTACGAGGGAGAACACGAGGATCGTTGCGGCGATGGCAAACCACTGGAACGCGTAGCTCAAGTGCGTGTTGACGCCGAGGTCCGGCGGGTCCCATTCGCGCGCGAGCCCGTCGTCGAGAGCGCTTTCCTGCTGGATCAGCACCGGCTGGAGCGGAATCGGCACCGCCTGCCGGTAACGCTCCAGCGTGAGGTTCTGCCAGACCTGTCCTTCCGCCACGCGGGTCGAAAGCTCGATGAAGCGCTCGCTCGGCGCCACCGCGAGGCCGGTCACCTCGACCATGCCTTGCGGCGTCCTCACCTGCGGCAGGCGGCTGCGGTCCCGGGTCCCGGCGATCCAGCCGCGGTTCACCAGCACGTAGCGACTGCCTCCGCCGATGGCGAGCGGCATCACCACGTGGTAGCCGGCGACGCCGCGGCGCACCCGGTTGTCGAGGAACACCGCGTGCTTCGGCTCGAAGCGGCCGCGCACCGTGACGCGGCGCCACAGCACGTCCTCCGCCCTCACTTCGGCGGCGGGGAGCGACACCACCGGCTCCCTCGCGAGCGCCGCGAGGCGCGCGCCCAGCGCCTCTTTCTCGCGCGCGCGGTCGAGCTGCCAGGCCCCGAGCGCCAGCGTCACCGCGACGCCCGCGGCCGCGGCAACGCTCGCTGCCAGGCGCGGCCGGAAGCGATAGCTCCTCAACAGGTTGGTAAGCACCGGCGGCTTCGGCTACACTCGGGGCCTGCAACCCCGTGAAGCAAGCGTGAAAATCGTCGTCATCCTGTTCGTGATCCTGATCGTCGCGAGCCTCGCCTCGGCGCTCTATTACCTCGTCCGGGACCGGGGGCAGAGCGACCGCACGGTGAAGGCGCTGACCGTGCGCGTGGCGTTCTCGGTCGCGCTGTTCGCGCTGCTCATGCTCGGCTTCTACTTCGGCCTCATCACCGACAAGCTCTAGGAATTGTTCGGACTCAAGATCCGAACAATTCCTCAGGCCTCAAAAAATACGCCGCGCTCGTAGCGCGGCGCCGGCCCCTTCTTTTGGGTTCTCCTTGTGGTGCAGCATGTGAGAAATCTGTCGGACCCGGTCGGGTCCGACAAATTCCTCAGGGTTATAGCCAGTAGACGAAGACGAAAAGCAGCAGCCACACCACGTCCACGAAGTGCCAGTACCACGCCACGCCCTCGAAGCCGAAGTGGTGGTCGGGCCGGAAGTGCCCCGCGAGCGAGCGGCCGAGGATCGTCGTCAACATGATGCAACCGATCGTGACGTGGGCGCCGTGGAATCCCGTCAGCATGAAGAAGGTTGCGCCGTAGGCTCCGGTGCTCAACTTGAGATTGAGGTCGGTGTAGGCGTGGCCGTACTCGTAGACCTGCAAGCCGAGAAAGGTCGCGCCCAGCGCGATGGTGAGCATGAGCCCCGCGATCAGCTGCCGGCGGTTGTTCTTGAGCAGGCCCCAATGCGCCCAGGTCACGGTGACGCCCGAGGAGAGCAGGAGCAGCGTGTTGAGCGCCGGGATGCCCCACGCCGCCATCGGCGTGAAGGGCTCTTTCAGGGCGGGACCCGCCGACGGCCACTGCGCGGCGAAGTCGGGCCACAGCAGCTTCTGATCGAACTCGGCGAGCCACGGGACCGACAGCACGCGCATGTAGAAGAGCGCGCCGAAGAACACCGCGAAGAACATCACTTCCGAGAAGATGAACCAGCTCATGCCCCAGCGGAACGAGATGTCCACCTGCTTGTTGTGGAGCCCGCCCTCGCTCTCCCGGGCGACCGTGCCGAACCAGCCGAACAGGAGATAGATCAGCACGCCGAATCCGGCGGCAAGCAGAAAGTAACCCGCCGTGATCTGGTTCACCGAGAGCGCGGCGCCGAAGGCGAGCAGCGCGATCATGGCCGATCCCACGATGGGCCAGTGCGAAGGGCTCGGCAGGTAATAACGGCTCGACGAGGACAGTGTCATGCAGTCTCTCCTGTGGAATCGGAACGCTCTTGCCGCGGTCGATGACCTCAACCGGCCACCAGCCGCACGATCATGACCAGCACCAATACGAAGAGCACCGCGGCGAGCACGCCGGCAACCACCACCTGCAGCGGCGTGATCGCCGCCGCGTCCTCCTCGTGCGCCGCGCGCTTGCGGATGCCGATGAAGGCAAAAGCGACCGCTTTCGCGACCTGCAGCGGCGTCGCCTTGCGCGGCGGCTCAGCGTGCGCGGCCATCCCCATCAGCTCCCCTTGCCCGCCCTGCCCTCCACCTCGAAGAAGGTGTAGGACAGGGTCACGGTATTCACGTCCTGCGGCAGACCCGGCTCGATCACGAACGTGACCGGCATGCGCTTCACCTCGCCCGGCGCGAGCGTCTGCTGCGTGAAGCAGAAGCACTCGAGCTTCTTGAAGTAACGCGCCGCCTGCTGCGGGCCGTAGCTCGGGATCGCCTGCCCCGTCACCGCCCGGCCCGACTCATTGCGGATCTCGAAGACGACCTGCGTAAGCGCGCCGGGATGGACGCGCACGCTTTTCTCGAGGGGCGCGAAGGTCCACGGCAGCTCGCTGCGCAGATTGGTGTCGAACTCGACCGTGAGGAGCCGCGTCATGTCCACCTGCGTGTTCACCGCCTCGTCGGCCTTGAGGACGCTGTTCAGCCCGAGCGCGTCGCAGATCGCGCGGTAGAACGGCACCATCGCGAAGCCGAAGCCGAACATGACCGCCGCGACGAGGAGGAGCTTCGCGAGCGTCTCGCGGTTCGCGCGGGCAGGGCTACCGGCTACCATGGCCATTGCCGTATCACCAGGCCCACGAAGAAGGCGAACGCGATCGCGGCGAGAATGAGCGCGGTCCTGAGATTGCGGCTCACGCGCGTCTTCCGTCACTTCACCACCGGGGGGGTCTCCCAGGTGTGGTACGGCGGCGGCGTGGGCAGGTGCGTCCACTCGAGCGTGTCGGCGCCTTCCCAGGGCCGCGCGGGCGCCTTGGCGCCGCTGCGGATGGTGGTGACGACGACGTAGAGGAACAGCAGCTGCGCGAGCCCGAACCCGAAGCCGCCGATCGAGGAGATCACGTTGAAGTCGGTGAACTGCAGCGCGTAGTCCGGGATGCGCCGCGGCATGCCGGCGAGCCCGAGGAAGTGCTGCGGGAAGAACGCGACGTTGAAGAAGATGAAACTCAGCCAGAAATGCCACTTGCCGAGCGTCTCGTTGTACATCCGCCCGGTCCACTTGGGCAGCCAGAAGTAGACCCCGGCGAACGCCGAGAACAGCGCGCCCGCCACCATCACGTAGTGGAAGTGCGCCACCACGTAGTACGAGTCGTGCAGCGCCACGTCCACGGGCGTGATCGAGAGCACGAGCCCGGTGAACCCGCCCATCGTGAAGAGGAACAGAAAACCGCAGGCGAACAGCATCGGCGTCTCGAACGAGAGCGAGCCCTTGAACATGGTCGCCACCCAGTTGAAGACCTTGACGCCGGTCGGCACCGCGATCAGCGTGGTGGCGTACATGAAGAAGAGCTGCGCCGTGACCGGCAGGCCGACGGTGTACATGTGGTGGGCCCACACGATGAAGGACAGGATCGCGATCGAGGCCGTGGCGTAGACCATCGAGGCATAGCCGAACAGCGGCTTGCGGGAAAACGCCGGGATCACCTGCGAGATCACGCCGAACGCCGGGATCGCGATGATGTAGACCTCGGGGTGCCCGAAGAACCAGAAGATGTGCTGGAACAGCACCGGGTCCCCGCCGCCCGCCGGATTGAAGAAGTGCGTGCCGAAGTGGCGGTCGGTGAGGAGCATGGTGACGGCGCCCGCCAGCACCGGCATGACGGCGATCAGCAGGTAGGCGGTGATGAGCCAGGTCCAGCAGAACAGCGGCATCTTCATCATCGTCATGCCCGGCGCCCGCATGTTGAGGATGGTGGTGATGATATTGATCGAGCCCAGGATCGAGGACATGCCCAGGATGTGCACGGCGAAGATGGTGAGGTCCATGCCCATCCCGAGCTGGATGGTGAGCGGCGCGTAGAGCGTCCAGCCGGCGGAGGCGGCGCCGCCGGGCACGAACATGGAGGTCACGAGGAGAGAGGCTGCGGGCGGCAGCAGCCAGAAGCTCCAGTTGTTCAGGCGCGGAAACGCCATGTCGGGCGCGCCGATCATCATCGGGATCTGCCAGTTGGCGAAGCCCACGAACGCCGGCATGATCGCCCCGAACACCATGATGAGCCCGTGCAGCGTGGTCATCTGGTTGAAGAAGTCCGGGTTGGTCACCTGCAGGCCGGGCTGGAACAGCTCGGCGCGGATGATGAGCGCCATCACCCCGCCGACGAGGAACATGGTGAAGCTGAACCACAGGTACATCGTGCCGATGTCCTTGTGGTTGGTCGTCGTGAGCCAGCGCAGGATCCCGGTCGGGCGATGCGCGTGCTCTTCGTGCCCGCCCGCGTGAGCGTGACCGTGTGCGTGAGTTGCGTCCATGTGACCCTTCTCCTCGATGCCCTTCGTGTGTCCGTGCCTACTTCCGCAGCGCCCTGACGTCCGCCGGGGAAATCGCCTCGCCGGTCTTGTTGGCCCAGCTGTTGCGGGTATAGGTGATGACCGCCGCGATGTCCGCGTCGGAGAGCTGCTTGAACGAGGCCATGGCGGTCGGCTTGCCGCCCTTCGCGACGCCGTTCAGCACCACGTTGATCTGCGCCTCCTTCGGTCCGGTGACGACCTTCGAGCCGGAGAGCGCCGGGAATGCCCCCGGCACGCCCATGCCGGTCGCCTGGTGGCAGGCGACGCAGTTGGCGGCGTAGACCTTCTCGCCGTGCGCCCGAAGCTCGTCGAGCGTCCACTGCCGGGCCGGCTCCGCCGCGGCAGCGGCCATCTTCCTCTTCTGCTCGGCGACCCACGCCGTGTACTTCTCGGGCGCGACCACCTGCACCACGACCGGCATGAATCCGTGGTCCTTGCCGCAGAGCTCCGCGCACTGTCCGCGGTAGGTGCCTTCCCGGTCGGCCCTGAACCAGGTGTCGCGGATGAAGCCGGGATTGGCATCCTGCTTCACCCCGAGCGCCGGCACCCACCAGGAATGGATCACGTCCTGGGCGGTGGTGAGGATGCGCACTTTCTTGCCCAGCGGGACGATGAGCGGATTGTCCACCTCGAGCAGGTAATGCTCTCCCTTCGGCGCGCGGCCCTCGATCTGGTCGCGCGGTGTCGCGAGCATGCTGAAGAACCGGATGCCCTCACCCTGCCCCTGGAGGTAGTCGTAGCCCCATTTCCACTGGTAGCCCGTCACCTTGACCGTCATGTCCGGGGAGGACGTGTCGCGCATCGCGAGCAGGGTCTTGGTGGCGGGATAGGCCATGCCGATCAACACGAAGAAGGGGATCACCGTCCAGATGATCTCGACGGTGGTGTGCTCGTGGAAGCTCGCGGCCTTGTGCCCGACCGACTTGCGGTGCTTGACGATGGCGTAGAGCATCACGCTGAAGACGCCGATGAAGATCGCGACGCAGATCCAGAGGATCAGCGTGTGGAGATCGTAGATCTGCTGCGCGGTGCTCGACTGCGGCGGCTGGAGGTTGTATTTCGCCTGGGCCATGGCCGCGCCTGAAGCGAGCCAGAGGAGCCCCGCCAGCGCGACGGATTTCATCCCCTTACCGATCATGCTTCCCCCAAAATTTCCTGTCAGGTTCGTTGCGCGGCGCGGGCCGGTCAGCCGGCGCGCAGGCCCCGCGCGAGGCTGCGCGCGGCCGCAAGCCGCTCCTCGTCGCTCATGTGGCGGCCGAATTCAAGCTCCCGGCCGTGCGAGGCGAGCGCGAGCCGGCTGCCATCGGGGCTCACCACGACCCGCGCCCAGAAGCGGTTGAACTCGTGGCTGCGCAGGCGCCCCAGCTCGAAGAGCTCGACCGTCACCCGGTCGCCGCCGATCACGACCCGCTCGTAATCCGCCGCATGGCGCTCGATGTCACGAAACGCCAGGTAGAGCAGCGCCATCTCCAGCCCGGCAAACGGGAGGATCAGCCACGCGCCGACAATCGCAAACGCAAGGCCGATGCCGACGGAAACGACGAAGAGGAAGGCGAAGACGAGAAACCGACCGGAGGAAGTGAGCGAATTATTGCGCCTGGCGACCAGCGCAAATTCCGCAGCATGCGCCAGGCCGGTGTCCCCCACTCCCGCCGTCATTGTTTGCACGCGCTACCATCCGCGTCGAGCGGGGGGCAATTTAACACAGGCGCCATGGCTAGGCAACAAAAAAGCGGGGAAAAACCTCGATGTCGACCGCGATTTGCGCCGCTCGCCTCACGCGAGCCCGGCGAGGTCGATGGCGGCGGCAATGGCGGCGAAATCGGGCGCGGGGTCGAATGCGATGCGCGCGATGAGCGGCGCGGCGATGCGCTCCTCGAGGGCGCGCACGTTCTCCTCGGCCGCCGCCATTCGCGGCTCGATGTGATTCGCGATCCAGCCGGCGAGCTTCAGGCGGCGCGCGGCGATCGCCTCCGCCGTGAGCAGCGCGTGATTGAGGCAGCCGAGCCGCATGCCGACCACCAGCACCACCGGCAGCGCGAGGCGCGCGGCAAGCTCGGCCGTGTCGGCCGCGGGGCCGAGCGGCACCCGGAAGCCGCCCGCGCCTTCCACGATCACCACGTCCGCGCGCGCGGCGAGCGCGCGAAAGCTTTCTTCGATGCGCCCGAGATCGATCGTGACGCCGGCTTCGCGCGCGGCGATGTGCGGGGCGATCGCCGGCGCGAAACAATACGGGTTGACGAGCGCGCGCGCCGCCGCGACGCTGCCTGCGGCGATCAACCGCTCGACATCCTCGTGCTTCCACCCCTCGGCCGAGGCCTCGGCCCCCGCCGCAACCGGCTTCATCCCCACCGCGCGCAGCCCGCGCGCCGCAAAGGCCCTGAGCAGCGCGCAGGCGACCAGCGTCTTGCCGACGCCGGTATCGGTACCGGTAACGAAGTAGCCCTTGGTCACGTCTGCGGTGAAGCCACCGATCCGGGCAAAAAAGTTTATCGAGGAAGGATGAAGGCTGAAGGGTGAGCAGGGGAATTCGAAGGACCTGCCTGCGCACGTCCGGGCCCGCGAACGCCCGGCCCGATGCAGCGGGCCGGGAAGGGACGAAGGATGACCCCGCGCTCCGCGCGTCCTTCGCTTTCCTTCCGCCTTTCGCCCTCCGCCTTCATCCTTCGGGTCGCATCAGCGGATGGGTTTCAGCGGAATGATCGGCCTCCCGTCCGCCGCGACCCGCGGCGCCGGCTTCCAGGCGTGGCCGTAGACCACCTCGAAGGTCGCGGGCAGCCGGCCCTCGCGGCGGAACGCCTCGTAGCCTTGCGTGACCCTGGCGAGCAGGGACTTGCCGCTCAGGGTTTCGGGCCGGCCGCGCGTGAGGTTCCTCGCGCCGATCGCCTTCAGGTCGCGCATCAGTTCGCGGACGTCGGCATAAGCGAGCGTGTCGATCTCCATGTCCATCACCGGATCGGCGAAGCCGCACGCGACGAGCATGTCGCCCAGGTCGTGCATGTCGATGAAGCGGTGCACGTGAGTGTGGCGGTCGGCTCCACGGCACGCCGCGCGCAGCTCCTTCAACGTGTCGGGCCCGAACGTGCTGAACATGAGCAGCCCCCCGGGCCCGAGCACGCGGTACATCTCGGCAAACGCCCGCCGCGCATCATGGGCCCATTGCAGGACGAGGTTTGACCACACCATGTCGGTCGAGCCGCCGGCGAGCGGCAAGCGCTCGATGTCGCCGCATACCGCGGCGAGGCGCGCGCCGCGCCAGTCGAAGAGGCCGCGCCAGCGCGGGCGCCGCGCCCGCGCGCGACGCGCCATGGCGAGCGCGAGATCGAGCGCGATCACGCGCGCGCCCGGGAAGCGGCGGAGCAGCCCGCCAATCGCGTTGCCGGTGCCGCTGCCGGCGTCGAGGATCGCCGCGGGCTCGAGCCTGATGTAGTCGAGGCGGGCGAGCATCCGGCGGCACACCTCGTTTTGCAGCGCCGCAGCCGCGTCGTAGGTGGCGGCGGCCTGCTCGAAGGAGCGCCGCAGCGTGCGCTTGTCCGCGAGCTGCTCATCGCTCATCGAGAAAATCCTCCAGGAGCCGGCCGACCGCGTGCGGGGCCGAAACGAGCGGCGCGTGGGCGGCGCCGGGCAGCACCGCAACCCGCGCGTTGGGCAACTCCCGCGCCAGGTACTCGCCTGCGCCGAGCGGGGCGAGCGCATCGCGATCGCCGTGAAGCACGAGCGCCCGCTGCGCGACCGAGCGAAGCGCCCCGCGCAGGTCGGCGCTCTGCAGGATTTCCAGCCCGCCCTCGAGCGCCTCCGCGCTCGGGCGCGGACGCGCGGCAAGCGCCGCGCGCAGCCGCCGGGCGACCTGCCTCGCCCTGGCGTCGCCCTGCGCCTGGAGCAGCAGAAAGCGCTTTAACGCGCCGCCCGCGTCCCTCTTCAGTTCCTGCGCGAACGCGGCGAGCACTTCGGGCTCGATGGCGTGCGCCCAGCCCGGGCGGCGGACAAAGCAGGGTGTTGCCGCCACGAGCGCAACGCGCCGCACTTGCTGCGGCGCGGCCGCCGCCCAATGAAGGGCAACCTGTCCGCCGAGCGACCAGGCGACGACGTGGCAGCGCGGCGGGGCCGCCCGCGCCACGGCATCGGCGAGCGCCGGCAGCGCGTACGGAACGCACGCGGGAGTTGCGCCGTAGCCGGGGAGGTCCAGGGCGCGCACGCGAAAGCGCGCGGCGAGCCGCGCCGCGACCTCGTCCCACACGCCGGCGTCGAGGCCCCAGCCATGAAGAAAGACGACATCCCTGATGTCGTCTTTCTGTTCCGGGTTCCGGGTCCCGCATTCACGGCCCGGGTTTCGGACTGTCAGGAGCATGCGGCCTTGAACTTTGAACTCGGAACCTTGAGCTCGGAGCTTGGAACAGGGAGGTCGCGCCCGATCCGGTTCAGGGCGGCGGCGAGCCGTTCGACATCCTCCGCCGAGTGCGCGGCGGACAACGAGATCCTCAAGCGCGCGGTTCCCGGCGGGACGGTAGGCGGCCGGATCGCCGACACGAGCAGGCCGTCGCGAGCGAGATTCTCCGACACCGCGACGGCCTCATCGTTGGCGCCGATCACGAGGGGCTGTATCGGCGTCCGCGAGGGCATGAGCTGCCAGCGCGTCGGTTTCAAACGCTCCCGCAGCAGCGCGGCGAGCTCCTGCAGGCGATGCCGCCGCCATTCCTCGTTGCGGATGAGATCGAGGCTCTTCATGAGCGCCACCGACAGCAGCGGGGGCGCCGCGGTGGTGTAGATGTAGGAACGCGCGCGCTGGACGAGCGTTTCCACGAGCTCGGCGCCGCCCGCGACGAAGGCGCCGAACACGCCGGCGGCCTTGCCGAGGGTGGCCATGTAAATGACGCGCGGCGAGCGGGCGTCGAAATGCGCGAGCACGCCCCTGCCTTCGCGGCCCAGCACGCCGAAGCCGTGCGCGTCGTCGAGGAGAAGCCACGCGTCATGACGCTCGGCGAGCGCGATCAGCTCCGGGACCGGGGCGATGTCGCCGTCCATGCTGAACACGGCGTCGGTGACGACGAGCTTGCGGCGCGCGCGTGACGCGGCGAGCGCGCGCTCGAGCGCGGCGAGATCGAGGTGGGGATAACGCCTGAACTGCGCGCGCGAGACGAGCGCCGCGTCGTTGAGCGAGGCGTGGTTCAACCGGTCGGCAAAGACCGCGTCTTCGCGCCCCACGAGGGCGGCCACCGCCCCGATGTTCGCGAGGTAGCCCGCGGAGAAGAGCAGCGCGCGCGGCATCCCGACGAAGGCCGCAAGCGCCTCTTCCAGGGCGTGGTGCGCCGCGCTGTGCCCGAGGATGAGGTGGGATGCGCCCGCGCCCACGCCGTGGCGCGCGGCGCCCTCGCGCGCCGCTTCGATCAGCGCCGGGTGGCGCGCGAGGCCGAGATAGTCGTTGCTGCAGAACGCCAGGTACTCACGGCCGTCCGCCGTGACGCGCGCGCCCTGCGGCGACTCCAGCAAGCGTCGCCGGCGTTTCAGTCCTTGGGACTCAAGTTCCCGGAGATCCGCCGCAAGCGCTTGCTGGAGTGTTGAGTGTTGAATGTCGAGTGTTGAGTTGCTCACTTCGAACGTCCAGCAGTCTTGACGATCGCTGCAAGAATTCGCATCAGCTCTTCCACGTCATCAAGCTCTTCACTGAAGCGGACGGAGCCCTAGCTTCGCAAACAGGGCTCTGTCCGCTGCCACATCGGGATTGCCGGTGGTGAGGAGTTTTTCGCCGTAGAAGATCGAGTTGGCGCCGGCGAAGAAGCACAGGGCCTGGATGCCGTCCCCCATTTCCTGGCGACCGGCCGAGAGCCGCACCATGGCCGCGGGCATGGTGATGCGCGCGCACGCCACAGTGCGCACGAATTCGAGCGGGTCGAGCGGGGGCGTGCCGTGCAGCGGCGTGCCCGCCACCTGCACCAGGTTGTTGATCGGGACCGATTCGGGATGCGGATCGAGGCTGGCGAGCTGCGCGATCAATGCCGCGCGCGTCGCCCGCGTCTCGCCCATGCCGACGATGCCCCCGCAGCAGACCCGGATGCCCGCGCGCCGCACCCGCTCGAGCGTCGCGAGCCGGTCCGCCTGCGTGCGCGTGCTGATGATCTCGCCGTAGAATTCGGGCGACGTGTCGAGATTGTGATTGTAGTAATCGAGCCCCGCCGCCCTCAGCTGCTCAGCCTGGCCTTCCTTCAGGAGCCCCAACGTGGCGCAGGTCTCGAGCCCGAGCCCCGCGACCGCCCGCACCATTTCCGCCACCCGTTCCAGCTCGCGCGCCTTCGGACCGCGCCAGGCCGCGCCCATGCAAAAGCGCGTCGCCCCGTTCTCCTTCGCGAGCCGGGCGGCCGCCAGAACCTGCTCCAGGGAAAGCATGTCCTCATTCGCGATACCGGTCTGATAGCGCGCCGCCTGCGGGCAGTAGGCGCAGTCTTCCGGGCAGCCGCCGGTCTTCACGGAGAGCAGCGTCGAGAGCTGGACCACGTTCGGATCGAAATGCCGGCGGTGCACCTGATGCGCGCGGTAGATGAGTTCGTTGAACGGGAGCTCGAAGAGCGCCTCGACCTCGCCCACGCTCCACGCGGTCGCGCGGTCAGCCGCTGCCCCGGCACGCCCGTTAATGTCAGCAGTCTCCTTCATGCGAATGCTCCGGTGGCAATGGGAAAAAGCGAGCGTTTTGAACGAGTTGTATCTTTGCCGATGGTCACCGCCTTGTCAAATATCGCGCGCCGAATATTGAACGGCTGCCTGCACAATGTGCAGCAGCGGTTGCCGCATTGGTGCCTGCTTTGCGGCGCGCCCGGTGCGCTGGCGCACGTCTGCGAGGCATGCGAGGCGGATCTGCCACGGGTGCCGCGCAGCCGCTGCGCCGTGTGCGCGCTGCCGCTGGCCGCAGGCGCCGTGTGCGGTGCGTGCCTCATGCGCCCGCCCCGTTTCGATCGCGTGGCAGCCGCGCTCGCCTACCGGTTTCCCGCGGACGCGCTGATCCGCGCCTTCAAGTATGGCGGGCGGCTCGCGCTCGCGCAGCCCCTGGGCGAGATGCTCGCGCGCAGCGTGGAGCGGGACGTGGATGCCATTGTTCCCATGCCACTTGCGCGGGGCCGGCTCGCCGAGCGCGGCTTCAACCAGGCCCTCGAGCTCGCGCGCGTCGTCGCCCGGCGCACCGGGATCCCGCTCATTCCCTCCGCCTGCCGCAAGGTGCTGGAGACGCCGCCGCAGGCGGCGCTGCCCTGGGATGAGCGCGCGAGGAACGTGCGCCGCGCCTTCGTGTGCGACGTTGATTTCAACGGCCGGCGCATCGCCGTGGTGGACGACGTGCTCACCACGGGGGCGACCTTGAACGAGCTCGCGCGCGTGCTGCGCAAGGCCGGCGCGCGGGAAGTCAGCGGATGGGTGGTGGCGCGGACGCTGCCGCGCTAAGCACAGTCGCGGGTTTCAGGTTCCGAGTTCAAGGTTCCAGGTTCAAGGTTGTGAAAATCTCAACCGCTGCCTGGAATATCGAACGTTGAACTTTGAACCTTGAACTTTGAGCCCGGAACTCGCCAGTGGCTATTGCAACTGGCGCAGGCGCTGGTCGGCGAAACTGGCGAGCTCGGGATTCAGGCTGTTGGTCGCCTTCGCGCGGCGGAAGGCTTCCTGCGCCTCGGCCCCTCGGTTCACCGCCTGCAGCGACAGGCCGAGACCGAGCAGCCATACGCCCGAGTGCGGCTTCAACCGCAAGGCGGCCTGGAATTGCTCGATCGCTTCCTCGTGCCGCCCCTGGCGCTGCAGGAGCGCCGCCAGAAACGCGAGATAGTCCGCGTTGGCCTGCGCGTGCGCCAGGCTGCCCCGCAAGGTCTCCGTCGCCCCTGCCGTCTCGCCGCGTTCGACCTGCAGGCGCGCGAGCGTCATCACGAACCCGGTCTGGGCCGGAGCAAGCTTCACGCCCTCCTGCAACACCTGTTCCGCTTCGGCAAGCTTCTTCGCCTCCACGAGCAGACCGATCAGCGCTTGCCGCGCGCCGTGGTGCGCGGGGTACAGGTTCAGCGCCGCCTGGAATCCCTCCTGCGCCTCGCCGAGGCGCCCCTGGTGCAGCGAGGCGGTCGCTTTTCGGTACTCGTTCTCGGCGAGGTCGCGCGGCGAAGGTTGACGCACCTCCTTCTGGATCGCCGGCTTGTCGGGAGCGCTCGCTCGCGCTTTCGCTGCGGCAACCGCCGCGGCGGGCTTGCTTGGCTCCGGGCGCCCTGCCGTCGCCGCAGTCTCTTTCCGCGCCGCGGCGATCGCCGCATCGGCTGCCGGTTTGTCCGGGAGCGGTACCGGCGCTACCCGCGCGGCCGCGGGCGCCGGGCTCGGCTCCGCGCGCTCTGCCGGGGCGGGCGCGGCCGCGGGCGGCTGCGCTTCGTCGCGCGGCGCGGCTTCGGCGGGCGGGCGCGTGACCACGCGAGCGGCTGCGATCGGCGCCGTTGCCGGGGCCGCCGCCACAGCCGCCGGCTCGGCCGCGCTCTTCGCCGTCGCGGCAGCTGGCGCGGCGGATGATTCCGGGCCCGCTCGCGCGGCCGGCGCGTCCGGCTGCATGCCCCCTTTTTCCTCCCGCCGCTTCACAACGCCGGCCGCCGGGGTCACCGCGGCCACGTTTTCGACGGCCGCCTCGCGGGCCGGCCGCGACCAGCGTGTCACGTCGAGCCCGGAAAGGAGCGCCCATGCTCCTGCCGCCAGCCCCGCTACCGCGGCAACGCCGCCCGCGGCCGCGATCCACCGCCACCGCCCCGCGCGCCCGGTCTCCGGCAGGGCCCGCACATGGCTGGGCAGCGCGCCGCGCTCGGCGCCCGAAGCGCGCCGCTTTTCCAGATCGAGCAGCACCTGGTTGATGACGCTCACTGCAGCAGCACCCAGCCGATGCCGCCGGCCGAGGCGAGCAGCATCGCAAATCCGAACCACCACCACGGCCGCCGCCGGCGCGTGGCCGGCGTGTCCACCGCCGCACCGCGCACGTGCGCGGGCAGCACCGTCAGCTCGCCCTCGCCGTAGGCGAGCAGCATCGCCTTGTGGGCAATGACGTTGATCAACCGCGGCACGCCGCCGCTGAAGCGGTGCACCAGGCGCGCCGCCGGCCGCGTGAACAGCCGGCTGCCGCGGTAGCCCGCCACGCGCAGCCGGTGCGCGAGGTAGTGGTCCACCTCGTCGCGCGCGAGCGCCGTGAGCTGGTACTGAAAGGTGATGCGCTGCTTGAGCTGCCGCACCGATTCGCCCTCGAGCTTCTGGTCGAGCTCGGGCTGGCCGAACAGGACCACCTGCAGGAGCTTGCGCTTCTCGGTCTCGAGGTTGGTGAGGAGCCGCAGCGCCTCGAGCGTCTCGACCGGCATCGCCTGCGCCTCGTCGAGGCACAGCACCACGGTCTTGCCCTGGCGCGCGAAATGCAGCAGCACGCGCGTGAGCTCCTTCAGCAGCTGATGCTGGTCGGCCTGCTTGGGCAGCGCCGCGCCGAGCTCCTCGGCAAGCGCGAACATCAGCGTGCGCGGCTCCAGGTAGGGATTCGGGATGTAAGCCGAGACGTGTTTCTGGTCGAGCGTGGCGAGGAACCGGCGGCACAGCAGGGTCTTGCCGGTGCCCACTTCGCCGGTGATCTTGATGAAGCCCTCACCGTTCCTCACCGCGACCAGCAGCGTGTTGAGCGCCTCCTGGTGCGGCGTGCACGCGTACGCGAAGCTGGTGTCCGGGGTGATCCCGAACGGCGGCTCGCGCAAGCCGAAGTGGCTACGGTACATATTGCGAGCAGCGCACTCTCATTGCGGAGGAACCGGCCCCTCCAAGGCGCGGAAGCGATCACGCGTTCCGGCCAGATCTTCCTGCCAGTTGCGATCGCTGTGCACGATGGTGGGCTTGAGCAGGATCACGAGCTCGCTCTTCAGCGTCGCGCGCGAGCGCTGCCGGAAAAGCGCGCCGATGCCGGGCTGATCGCCGGCCCCGGGAAGCTGCGAGCCGACCGCTTCCGATTCCCGGCGCATGAGCCCGCCGATCGCCACGATGTTCGCGTCCTGCACCCGCACGATGGTGTCGGTCTCGTTCACGCTGCTCGAGGCGAGCGGCAGCGTGAAGACGCCCAGCGTGCCGAGGTCCACCACCTTGCGCTGCTCCACGACCCGGCTCACCTGGGGATGGATGTGGAGGATGATGTTGTTGTTCTCGTCGATCTGGGGCGTGACGTCGAGCGCGACCCCGGAAAAGAACGGCTGCACCGTGATGGTCGGCGCGATGGTCGTGGCGGTGCCCGTGGTGGTCGAGGTGGTGGAAACGTTGGTGACGAAGAAATCATCGGTGCCGACCTTGAGCACCGCCTTCTGGTTGTTGAGGGTCGCCACCCGCGGGCTCGAGAGCACGTTCAGCGTGCCCTGGGTTTCCAGGAACGCGAGGAGAGCCGCAAAATTGCTCGTCTGCAGCGCAAGCCCGAAGACAGCTCCCGGGGCGCCGGCGCCGGTCACCATCGAGGCCGCGGCGCCCAGCGTCGCGGTGATGGCGGAATCGGGGTTGATCGAGCCGTCGGCATTGCGCGCCGTGGGCGTGGCGAGGGCGCCCGTGTTGCCGATGGTCGAACCCGGCCGGATCACGCCGCCGGCGGCGCGCGCGCCGGGCCCCTCGCGGAACGCCGCCCAGTTGATGCCCGCCTCGTAGCCGTCGCGCAGGGTTACCTCGATGATCTTCGCCTCGAGCACGACCTGGCGCTCGACGATCAACTGCATCGCCTTCAGGAACGATTCCACGCTGCGCAACTCGGCCGGCAGCGCGCGCACCACGATCACCCCCGACTGCGGATTGACGATCACGCTGCGGCCGTCGGCGGTGCCGACGATGGCGGTGAGCGACTTGGTGATGTCGCCCCAGAAATTGCTCTCCGAGGAAGTGGTGACCCGTGTCGCTTCCGTCAGCCGCTGCGTCGGCCCCGGCACCGCTGCCCCCACCCCGGGCACGGCCGCCCCCGGTACCCCGCCGGTGGCGGCGGTCGGGGCGTCGGTGATGGAGCCCGAAGACACGCGCACATCGGTGCGGCCCAGGCGCTGCGCCTGCAGGTAATTCACCCGGAACACGCGCGACTGCAGGGTAACGGGCTGCACGATGATGCGCGAGCCCTCGACCTTGTACTCGTAGCCGTAGAGGTCGCGCAGCGTGTCGAGCGCCTCGAGCACGGTCACGTTTTTGAGGTTGACCGAGATCGGGTCCTTCACGTCGGGGTGCACGATCATGCTGTAGCGCGTGCCCGAAACGATCGCCAGGAACACCTGGTTCGCGGGCGCGTTGCTGACGTTGAGATCAAAACGCGCGTCGAGCGGCCGGCCCTCGGGCTTGGGCATTTCCACCACGAGCGGCGGCAGCAGCGCCTGGGTGAGCGCCTCGGGCGCCGCGGGCTTCGCGCGCTCCTTCACCGCCTTCTCGAGCTCGGCGTCGATCAGCTCGCGGGTCGCGTCCCGGCGCGCCGGGAAGTCCGCGCAGCCGGCTGCCACCGCTGCGATGGCTGCCGCCAATACCCATGTGCGTCGTCTCATGTTCACCCCCTGCTTTCGCTAGCGCGCAGGCTCGCCTTCCGCAGCCGGGGATTCGGCCCCGCGCCGCGGCGTCGTTCCCCGCCGCGGCGCGCGCTTCGACGCGGCCGGCGCGCTCTCGCGCTTTTCCACCCCCGGGTACATCTTCAGGACCTGGGTCGTGTCGCCGGATTTCAGCACCACCTCGGCTTCCGCCACCTTGACGAGCACGGCGTCCCCGTACTTGTCGCCGAGCTTCACCGTTTCGCCGCTGATGATCGCGGCCTTCACGGTGGGCGAGATCAACACCGATTGCAGCACCGGGCCGCCGGCCACATCGCCGCCCGCCTCGGGTTCGCCGGTCGCGAACGCGCCCGGCGGACGCGTCGGGTCGCTCATCGCTTGTGCCGCCGCGATCGCGGGCATGAGCGCCAGCACGGCGCTCAGCGCCCATGCGGCGGCCCCGTGTTCCGGGTTCCGGGTTCCGGGTTCCGGGTTCCGGGTTCTCACTTCTGGGTTCTGACTTCCGGGTTCCGGGTTCTGGGTTCTGGGTTCAAATCGTGAACTTTGAACTTTGAACTTTGAACTCTGAACGCGGAACAGGTTTTTCATACGATGAGCCACGCCTTGTTCAGGCTCAGGGTCTGTACCGTCAGCGTCGCCCGCAGCCTTGGGTACTCCTCCGTGTTCACGCTGATGCGGCCCCAGAACATCCGCCACGGCAGCTGCTCGAGGCGCGCCAGATAATCGTGCAAATCGGCGTACGAGCCCTGCAGCACGATCTCGTAGCCGTGCTGGTAGACCGCCCGCTCGGGCCCTCCGGGGGCGGCCCTGGCGCCCTTGCCGTCGCCCCTGGCGGCGGGCGCCGCGCCGGGGGTGTCGAAGCGCTGCACCGGGAGCGTGCGCAGGGAAACGAGTTGCAGCCCGCGGCTCCGCGCGAGCATCTCCTCGAGCAGTTTCGCCATGCGCTCGGGCGGCACCACGCCGCGCTGCACCCCCTGCATGTCGCTGTCGATGTCGGCGAGCTGCTGGCGCAAGGAAAGACGATACGAGCGCCTCATCGCCTCCGGGTCGGCGACCGCCTTGCGCGCCTGGATCTCGCTTTCCACGGCCGTGAGGCCCTGCCGCGCCTCGGTGAGCTGCTGGGTGAGACGTCTCTTGCGCGCCGCGAGCGGCTCGAGCGCGAGCGTGTCGAACACGAGGATGAGCGCGACCAGCGCGGCGACCAGCACCAGCACCCGCTCGCGCGGCGCGAGCGCGTCATAGCGGGCAGCGAGCTCGCGCCAGCGCTCCATCATGGCGTCTTCTCCCCCCCGGCCGCTTGCGTGGTGGCGAGGCTGAACTCGAGAAAGCGCGGCGCGCGCGCGGCTTTCTTCGCCTCCCTGCCCTTGTCCGCCGCAGGCTCGGCTTTGGGCTGGCTCATCTCGAAGCGCGCGAAGCTGCGGCCGGCGAGCACTTTTTCCCGGTTGAGGCGCTGGATGTAGCCCGGCACGAGATCGGGGCGCACCACGCGGCCGCGGATCTCGAGTTCCCCGCCGCCGATGGTGAAGCCCGTGAGCCAGAGGCCGTTCACCGATTGCCGCGAGAAAGCGCGCAGATACTCGGAGAATCCTTCCTGGTTGCCGATGGCACCGGCCTTGAGCGCCTCTATCGCCTCGCGCGCCTGCCGCAACTCGGTCTCGAGCTGCACGATCTCGGCTTCGAGCCGGGGGTCAGGCTTGCGCGCCGCCGCCTGTCCCTTGAGCTTCTCCGCGTACGAGCGCTGCTCCTTGAGCGAGCGCTCCGTCGCGCGCAACTCCTCCGAGAGCGCGTTCACCTGATGCTGCAGGTAGAACTGGAACGCGCCGAGCGCGATTACGGTCACCCCGACGCACTTCGCCAGGGTGGCGAAAGAGACCCGCAGCCGCTCCTTGCGGAAGGCGGGGTTGAAGAGATTGATGTTCTGGCTCATGCCGGCGCCTCCGATACGTCAATGGACGGGCAGGCGCCTTCGCGTCGGCGCCGGCATAACGGGTTCCGGGTTCCGGGCTTTCGAACAGTGAACGTTGAACCTTGAACTGGAAGTCATGCGGCCTCCTCGCGCATCGCGGCGCCGATCGCGTGCAGGCATCGTGCCTGGCGCTCCGGCTCGCGCAGCTCGGGAACGTGCGGGAAGTCCACCGCCCGGGAGAGATCGAGCACCGCCACGGGCACATCGAGATGCGCGGCGAGATAGGCCCTCATTTCCTCCGCTCCCGGCACCGGCGAGATCATCACTCTCGAGACAGACATGTGCCTGAACTGGCGGTCGAAGTGGTCGAGCGAGCGCTGCAGCTCGAGCACGATGCGGTCGTAGAGGCCCTGCCGCGGTTCGGAGCCGGCATCGGAAGAATACGCGAGCGGGCTGTCGATGCGGCGGTACTGGAAGAGCTCGCCGCCGCAGGTCAGAGTGAGCAACCCCCCGCTCTCGTCGAAGCCGAGGAAGGCGAGCGCGCGACCCTCCTCCTCGTAGCGCTGCGCGAGGTTCCGCTGCGCGAGCTCGGGGATGTCGATCACTTCGAGCGGAACCCCGGCTTCGTTGAACCGCTTCATGGTGGCGGCGATGAGATCGTTCCTGGCGGCCACCGCGAACATCTGCGGGCTCGCGCTCCCCGCACCCCCGGCCGCGGGGATGAACACGGCGTCCACCGTCGCGGCCTCAACCGGATAGTCGATCATGTCCTTGATGCGCCACCGCACCGCCTGCTTCGCTTCGGCCGGCGGGACCCTGGGAGCCTCCACCTGCACCATCTGGTATTCGCCGCTTCTCAGGAGCGTGGTGCAGCGGTAGCGGTCGAGTTGCAACTCGCGCCGCAGCCGGGAAAGAGTTGCCACCTCGTCGCCCTCCTTGCGATAGGAGTCGCAGAGCAGCACTTCCGGCTTCCCATCGCGCGCCGGCTGCACGTGCGACACATCCACCCGGTCCGCCATCATGTTGATGCATAGCCAACCGGGTTTTCGCCTGCGTGGACCGAACGGCCTCATATTTCCGGGGGCATTTCGACCAGGTTGGGAGAAATTAGCATAAAATCCAATAATGTCAATCCCTTGGAGCGCTTTTTTCAGCGCTCTCACAAGCGCTGTTGCGTAACTGCCTAAAGCGGCTAGAAGTTTTCTCGGATGAAGATGACTTCTTCGGCGCCACGGTAGATACCGAAGCTGGCTCGGGCGGCGGGGTTCTGGTCGTAGGCGCCGCCAGTCCAATTACCACGCAGAAACAGCAGGTTGGCTCCCGCAACCGGCACGGGTGCGCCGCCCACGCTGGTGCAGGTGGTTCCGCTGCCGGTTGATCCGAGGTTGACCGTGAGGTCCACGCTGCCGTTGTTGCCGCTGCCCGGGGCGGCGAGCTGCGGCGTCTTGCGTCCGGCGCTGAATGCGCCGCTCACGCTGATCGCGGTCTCGCATGCGGCAAGGTTCTGGGTGAAATTGCTCATCGCCACGTTGGTCGCCGCGATCGTCGTGCAACTGTCGGCGGTGTTGGTGATGAACCCGCTGCCGTTCCAGTACTGCGTTTCCATCGGCACCGAGAGCGGCACGAGCTGCGAGCCGTTGGCGTTGCCGAGGCGCAGCCGCCCGAAGCGCACGTCCTTGTCGTTGGTGGTCCCGGGGTTCATGTCGCTGAACACGATGCCGCCGCCGGCGATTTCGTTGCCGAACTTGGCGGGATTGGCGGCGTAAACGATGCCGTCCTCGTCGATCACGTTGATCGCGAGGCTCACCTCGGCGTCGAACGGGGCGACCGGCGTGGTGCGCTGGAAAAAAAGCCCCGTGCCCGAGCTGAAGGTGAGCGTGACGGTTCCTTCCGACCCCGCGCCGCCGCCAGCGATCACCGGGTCGGTCCCGGGCACGCCGCTCACGTCGAGCGTTCCCGAGAGTGTGCGGTAGCCGCGACTGGTGCCGCCAGGGTAAGTGAGCGTTGCGTTCGTGATCTTCTGCCAGACGCCCCCGTAGTTCCTGGTGATCGCGTTACCCAGGCCCGAGGAATTTCTCGCGGTGACGGTGATCACCGGCGCCGTCGAATAGCTGAACGCCTGGCCGACGTAGGTGAAGCCGCTGCAAGCGGGCGTAAATACGGGGACGTTATAGGAAACATCGAAATGATCCGGGGTGAACCGGCCGATCGCGGCCGTCTGCGCGCTGTTGCCGAAGCTGCACCCATACCGCCCACCCACCAGGGAATTGGAGAAATCGCTGGTGCAATCGGTGCCCGGCGGATCCACCGAAGTGAATGCGCTGTCGTAAACGCCGTTGATCTCGATGCGGAAATTGCCGACTTCGCTATAAGTGAATGAGGAGCCAGTCGCGGTGCCGCTTACGGGATTCGCCGCGCCGAACGCGCCGCCAACGCTGCCCGCCTGGACCGCCCCGGTATGCGGCGTGATCTTGGTGCCGTCTATGCCCGGCGTGCCGTCGTAGCCCGCTCCCGCGACCGCGGTGATGCTGAAGGCGTCACCGGCCTTCGCAACGGGCGCGCCACTCGTGCCCGAGTTGGTCATGTTGGAGGTGACGCTGGAGAATGCCGTCGGCCGGATCGAGAAGTTATCCGTCGAGCAGCTCGTCACGGTGGGCGAGGCGACCGGGTAGCGCACGCGGACCCGCACGTCGCGGTAGGCGTTTGCCACGTTGAACGCTCCCGTCGTCCCGCGCCCGCTGGTCAGGTTGACGTTCTGCGTGGTGCCCGCGATCGTGGCCGGGGCGCCGGGGCAATTCAGGCCGCCCGTTGATCCCGTCACGAGATCCACCTGCACCGTATCGGTGAACGTCGCGTGCTGCGCGCCGCTCAGGATCGCCACCACGTCGAGGCTGAAGTTCGTGCCGGCGAGCTTGGTATAGATGCGCCCGGTGATCGAGCCGCCGGCAGTCGAGGTTTCGAACGCGTTGAAATCTCCCGGCGGCGGCACCCCCGGCACCGGCCGCAGGGCAAGATGATGGGCCGTGCCGTCGCCCGCATCGGTAAGCCCTGCCCCGTAGTCGGTGGCGCGCGCGGTCCTCGTTCCGGTGGCCGTTGCCGTCGGCCAAGGCTCCTCGTACACCGCCATGGAAATCCCGGGCGTGCTCGGCACCGCAAGCGAGGCGATATCGACGCGCTCCGTGATGCTTGCGGAAGGCGGGTTCGGATTCCAGTCCGACGACGTCGGGAACGCGTACGACCGCACCAGCATGGTATTGGTCGTCGTGGGGGTAATGCTCGGTGCCGTGTGGTCGTAGGGCGTCGCAGCGGGCGTGAGCGCGCCCGCCGATGCATCGATCGGGTTCGAGGTGTCCACACCGCTGTAGCTCAAGATGCTGCCGGTTGCGCCGTTGAGCGTGCCGCCGGGGAAGTTCCAGCTATAGCTTGCGGGCTCCGCGGCCGTCGCCACGCGGTAGAAGACCGCCAGCCGGTTCGGCACGCCGGCGATCGCCCCCGGCTGTATGAGCGTGGCTCCGACCTGCGTCCAACCCGCGGGTGGCGTCATGGTCGCATCGGTGCGCCAGGCAATGTGCGCGATCATCACGTCGTTCGCCACGGTGCCCGCCGGCACGGTGATCCGCAGGCCAGCGGGCCGCAGGGCTATCGTCAGGAACGCGTGCACCGAGCTCGTAACCGTCGCCGTGGTATTGCCCGTCGCCCCGGCGGCCGCCATCACGCCGTCCCAGATGGCGAAGCCGCCGCCGTTGCCCGAGGTCGTTCCGGCGTCGGAGCGCTCGGTGATGCCCGTCAGGTTGGCATTCGTCTGCGCGCTGAACGCCGCAGCCGCCGAGTCGTCGTCGCGCGCGACGATCTGAACAACGCGCGTGTTCAACACGGTGGTGGTGACACCGCTCACCGTGACCTGGTCCTTCACACCGCCGCCGGTGACATCCCACGGGTTGCCGGCGGTGATGACGCCGCGGTAGGTGAGGATCCGGCAGTAGACGTGGTCGCCGGGATCGGCGACGACCGGGGCGGCCATGGAAGTCGAGGTGGCCCGCGCCCAGAAAACGCTAATCCGCGTTCCCGCCGTGCCTGCTCCCGTAGACTGCGGGCTGTTCGCCACCGCAGCGAAGCCGTTGGGCGTGGAAAGCGTGACGGCCTGACCGCCGGCGGATTCGCAAAACAGGAGCGCGACGTCGTTCACCGCGTGCGCCGGCCACGCCGGCGTGACCGATCCAGTTCCGCTCACGGCCGCTCCCGCGGCCTGGAAAGCCGGCGCGGCCGCCCCGGACGGCCGCAGCGCGACCGTCAGGAACGCGTTGATCGAGGGGGTGACGGTTGCGGTGGTATTGCCCGTCGCCCCCGCTGTTGCCTTGACGCCGTCCCAAATGCCGATGCCGCCGCCGTTGCCCGAGGTCGTTCCGGCGTCGGAGCGCTCGGTGATGCCCGTCAGGGTCGGGTTGGTCTGAGCGCTGAACGCCGCCGCCGCCGAGTCGTTGTCGCGCGAGACGGCCTGCACGACGCGCGTGTTCGACACGGTGGTGGTGACGCCGGTCACCGTGACGCTGTTCAGCACATCGACGCCGCCCCCCGTGACGTCCCAGGGGTTGCCGCTGTCGATCACGCCGCGGTAGGTGAGGATCCGGCAGTAGACGTGGTCGCCGGGATCGGCGACGACCGGGGCGGGCATGGAAGTCGAAGTGGCGCGCGCCCAGAAAACGGTTACCCTCGTCCCTCCAGACGGGCCTGCGGTCGTCGATTGGGGGCTGCTCGCCACCGCGGCAAAACCGTTGGGCGTGGAAAGCGTGACGGCCTGACCGCCGGCGGATTCGCAAAACAGGAGCGCGACGTCGTCCACCGCGTGCGCCGGCCACGCCGGCGTGACGGATCCGATTCCGCTAACCGCTGCTCCTGCGGCCTGGAAAGTCGGCGCCGCCACCGCCGTCGCGCTGGCTGAAGAAGCGGCGCGGAAGGCGATCTGCGCCTGCGCTGGCGCGGGCAACAGCCAGCCGAGCGCAAGGAGCACCGCGAACAAAAAAGGGGTCAGACCCCTTTTTTTCGAGCCAAGGAGCACCGCGAACAAAAAAGGGGTCAGACCCCTTTTTTTCGAGATCTGGCAGACATGATGTTTTTCTGTCTGAAACGCTCTCATGCTCGCGTCATCCGCATGCAAACCTCGGCCCGGCGGCCGTCGGATCTTTGCACTTGGACAGCGTCGCCTGGATCTCGCGCTCGACGTAGCCGGTTCCCGGCGCGGGGTTCGGGCAGCTTCCGGCGGAAGGCTGGTTGCACGCGGTGGCGACGACCCGGTAGGTGGCGACGTTGCGATTGCCCTCCGTCGTCGTGGTCGCGCTGCAGGTCACGGTCACGGTGAAGGCGGCGAGCGACTGGGCGAGCGAGGAGAGATTGGTCGAGGCCGCAGGGCACGTCGGCAGCGCGGGCGTGCCGATCGTGTTGTTGGGATCGAGCACCTGCCATGCGCCCCATTCCATGCCGGCGCGGGCGGCCTGGTAGGCGCGCACGCCCTGCACGTCGAGTTGTGAGCTGGTCTGCTGCATGCCCGTGACCGACACGATGAACGCGCCGAGCAGCGCCAGCACCACCACCAGGAACACCGCCGTCACGATGCTGAACCCGCGCTGGCGGGTTCCGGGTTCCGGGTTTCGGGTTTCGGGTTCCGGGTTCCGGGTTTCGAGTTCCTGGCCCTTGTATTTTGACCCTTTCAGGCCTGATTTCTTGAGATACGCGATTAGACCACCTATCTTCTTGCCCACGTCGATTGCCAAAGTTTGCAATTGCTCGAACTTACTGTGGTCAGTATAGCCTTGATCAAGCGCGATGTAGACCTGTGCTCTCACTTCTCCAACTGACCCCTTCGCGATCGAGAGGAATTGGATGAATTCCGCGTTTCCACCACGCTCGAATCCCTCAGCGACGTTAGACAGCACCGATATTGCCGCGCGGCGTATTTGATCCCGCAACACGAAATCCCTGGCAAAAGCCCCGCTGGACGAACTGGCATAGATTTCGTTCGCTAGCGTACGGGCCATCTGCCAGGCGTCGAGCTTTTCAAGGCCACGAACGGTTGCCACGAGTATTTTCCCGGAACACGGAACTCGGAAGCCGGAACTAAATCACGGAACGTTGCTCACGTGCACCTGCTGGAACAGCCTCACCGTCTCGTTACTCTGCGACACTTCCAGGGTGAGAGCCACGACGCCGGTCCGCCCGCCGGCACCGGCCGTCGCATAGGAGAAATTGCACGTGGCATTGTTCACGTTTGTCGCGAGGAGAGCGCTGTTCCCGCCGGCCGGCGGCACCGGCTGCGCCGGCGAAACGGGATACGCCCAGTAGCGTCTCAACACCCCTCCTTCGCAGGCGTAGGTGACCGGGTATTGCACGACCTGGAAGCGCCTGCCGGGCGAAGCGAACGGGAAGAGCTTCGCCGCCGACAGCGTCACCGTGCTGCCCGCGATGCCCGCGATCGCCTGGCGGTTGTTGTTGGGAGGACTGGCATAGGCGTTCGCGGGGTCGGAGCCCGCGCCCAGGTTATAGACGACGAGGAACTCGCCGCCGCTGACGGTCGGCACCGGGCCGATCACGTCAAAGACCGAGTCGGCGCCCGTGAAGTCGAGGACGTCTCCTCCGCCCCCGCTGTCCAGCTCCGCCCGGTAGCGCCCGCCACCGCTCGTCTGCAGGAATTCGATGTATTTGCCCGAGGCATCGACGCGAATGCTGTTGGGGAGCGCGGCGCGCAGGTCGCGCGTGATGCGGCGGAGCGCCGTATCCGCGATGTCGCTCAACTCGGCGCGCCGCGCGGCATCCACGTAACCCTCCACCGGGCGGCGGATGAAAATCGCGACACCGGCGGCCACGATGCCGGTGATTGCGATCACGACGATCATCTCCACCAGCGTCACGCCGAGAGCGAGTCTCCTCGCGCCCGGTGTGACGCGTTCCGGGTTCCGGGTTCCGGGTTCAATGTTCCGGGTTCCGAGTTCCGGGTTCCGGGTTCCGGGTTCCGGGTGCTTGAGCCTTGAACCTTGAACCTTGAACGTTGAACTTTGAACCTTGAACATGGAACTCTCCTCAGGGCAGCGCGTTCGGCGCGTAGCGCACGCGGTAGCCATGCAACGTTACGTTCGTGTTGCCCGGCCCCGTGACCGTCACCGTGATGAGCAGCGCGTCGCTCGCGGGAATCACGTCGAGCGCCTGCGCCACCACCCGGACGTTTGCCGAATAGCCTTCAAGCCCGGCGATGACGGTGCCCTCCAGGTTGGAAACGGGATTGATGGTAAGACCGGGTCCGCCGACACCGCCCACCTGATAATCATTGACATTGTCGAATGGCGTCGTGCCGCTGGTGCGCGCCTCACTCGCTTCAGGGCCGATCGCCTCCGGGGTGGCCGCGCAGCCGGCGGGGTTGAGCGCGGTGGCGGCGTTCGCGTCCTCCGGGTCGCAGTAGGTAAATGGCATCAACTGCACTTCTTCCAGCACCGCTTCCGCGATCGCGAGCGCCTGCTTCTGGATCATGGGGTCCGCGCTGCCCCGCGTCGCGACGTTGAGCGCGGCGAGCACCCCCGCCACCGCCACGCCGACCAGCACGATGAAAACGATCACCTCAACCAGCGAAAGGCCTGCGGCCTTTCGCCGTTCAAAGTTCCGAGTTCCGAGTTCCGAGTTACTCTTCGTGAGAACGTGCGTCTCGGTTTTCGACCCGGAATCTTGAACCCGGAACCTTGAACCTGGAACCTTGAACCCGGAACCCGGAACCTTGAACCCGGAACCGTTATCAGGGATGGACATACCCCGTCTCGGCCTCGATCACGATCTGGCGCGCGGGATCACCGGCGATGGTGCTGGTGAGCACGATCGTGATCATGCTGTTGGGAGTGGGGCGCCCTGCGCCGTCGAAACCGAAGCTCGTCAGCGGCGAGAGGGTCACCCCGTCCGGCGCGCTCGCGGTCAGGCTGGCGCCCGTCGTGGGGTGGGCGAGCGGAACGGGGGCTGCGCAATTGGAGTTGGAGATCGCGCTGATCGAGTTGGCCGCCACGCAGACGAAAACGGCCCTGCGCCAGGCGATGGCGGTCTTTTGCGCAAAGCGCACGACCCCTTGCGCTTCGTCGTAGAACCCGCGCGAGGCGAAGCCCTCCCGGGCGACGAACCGCGGTATCGCAACCGCGGCCAGCAGGCCGACGATCGCGATCGTGACGACGAGCTCGATAACCGTGAAACCGGAATCCCGCTTGCCGCGACTCGTCACGGCGCTACACCCGCGCGCGCCCGGCCGGCGCGGCAAAACTCGGGCCACCAGAAAAAAAGGGGCTATCGCGCGCCCCCTTTTCCTCGTGCACCCGTTCATGGGCGGACAGCCGGGCCGCCCCGCCCGTCGCCATCAGTTGCAGTTCGAGACGGTTGGCGTCACCGTGCCGTTGGCGGCGGTATACACCACCTGGCAGGTTGCGCTGCCGCCGGGAGGCGTGAAAGTCGCCGTGGCGGCGGTCTGAACGACGGTGAAACCCTGGCACTGGGTCGCTGATTCGCATCGCATCGCCGCAGTAATGCCGGTGGTGTCAGCGGCCCCTGTGATCGGAAATCCGCCGTTCGCGCCGGTGTTGACGGTAACGGTGGTGCCGTCCGCCATGTCCACCGTACTGTCGCCGCTCGATCCCGCGAGGAACCACTTCGCCTGGACCACCGACACCGCGGAGCGCAGCCCGCCCGCCATGCCTTGAACCGCGGCGACGCGCGCCTCGTTCTGTACGTTGATGAACCGCGGCAGCGCGGTCGCGGCGAGGATGCCGAGAATCACGATCACCACGATCAGTTCCACCAGGGTGAAGCCTCGTTGACGCGTTCTCATGGGAATTTGCCCCTCCTTGTGCAATGCAAATGTACCATTTTTGAGCTTCTCGCGAAACGTGAGAATCTCACGCCGCGTTCAAAACAATCCGGCAATTCAGCAGCCTGTGGTCGTGAGCGAGCTGAATACCGGCGCCTGCCCGACCCCCGGCGCGGTATAGGTGAAGCTGCAGGTCGCGGGATTGTTCCCGAGCACCATGAGGGTGAGGACATCGCCGGCATTGGGGCCTCCTCCCGCCACGTCCCATCCATCCGGCGAGGTCGGGCCGACCGTCATTCCCGCGGCGGCGATGATGCCTGCCGCGTTGGCCGTGGGATACGTGTTGATCATCGTCACGTTCACGCCCTCCATCGGCAGCGTTCCCGTGCATTGGGGGTTCGAGGCGAGGCACGCCGCGTGCGCGAGCGCGGCCGAGCCCTTCATCGCGCCCGCCGCCCCGTTCAGCTTCGCGATGCGCGCCTGCGTCTGCAGGCTGGCGAAGCGCGGCAGCGCGGTCGCGGCGAGGATGCCCAGGATGATGATCACCACGATCAGCTCGATCAGGGTAAAACCGTGCGATTTTTTCATAGGATTCATCCCTCTGAGTGTGCAACTTTCATGCCAATAATGCCGGCCGGGCCCCCGCACCCGACCAGCGGTACGGGCGCACCGGCACGAGCACGACGCCCGTGACGCTTTCCACCGGGCCGCCCGGGGCGCGGACCTGATCTCTCGTCAGCCGCGCGCGAAAGCGGATCTCCTTCGGTTCGTGAGCGGAGTCGAGATCGAGACGATTGCCCGTGATTACGACGTACACCAGTTGCCGCTCGCGCGCGTCGAAGTACCACGCGCCCCGTTCCGGCGGCTCGCGGTAGCGTCCGCCGTAGTTGGCGGGCTTCGCGTCCAGCCATTGCACCGGATCCTCCGCCTCGAGCTCGCCCGCCTCCGCCTGCCGGTTGGTCGCGATGAGCTCCGCGAGCCGGATCTGCAGCCCGGTCTTGATCAGGGCGAGCGTGGATTCCATCGCGGCGCGCTCCGCCAGCTCCTGGTAATGGTTGAGCCGGTTGAGCAGCAGCGTGATGAGCACGCTGTAGATCACGATCACCACCGCGAACTCCAGCATCGTGAAGCCGCGCTCTCGCCGTTCCGGGTTCGATGTTCCGGGTTCCAGGTTCCGG
>Ga0209172_10001826_pt1 | contig 41865 bp, 36 predicted proteins | sample LarsenN4metaG_FD_184113 | JGI IMG/M metagenome (GOLD analysis project Ga0209172, IMG submission 184113) | Hot spring sediment bacterial and archeal communities from British Columbia, Canada, to study Microbial Dark Matter (Phase II) - Larsen... ... | reverse complement strand
GAGTAAGCCAATCCGGGATTTGATTAACTTAGTTTCAGAGTTCATAATCTGACTTTTTGGGGTTAACAATTAAAGTGTCGTTACTTAAAGTTAATCCCAACTGTCAGATTAAGTCTTAACTAATACAAATGACAACAATGGGCGGACGGGCAAAACCTTTGCAACTGTTTACTTTTACAAAATAAAATACCTGGCCGCACCGTCTTAATAGTTAAAAGCCCTTTAAAAAGCATGTGCATCTTTTAATCCCTGATTATTTCGGTGCATTTTTACATTTACTATTTTAACCTGTTCATGAAAAAATCTGTACTACTGATACTTCCCGCTTTCTTTCTTCACCTTGCTTTGCCGGCGCAGGTGTATAAAGTGCATGGAAAGGTGGTGAACAGGCAGCTCGAACCCATTGTGCTGGCCAGCATTCAGGTAAAGGATCAGGATAATGGTACCATCACCAATGAAGAAGGTTATTATGAACTTTCGCTGAACGCCGGCAAGTACGATTTAATAGTAAGTATGATCGGCTACCAGACCCGCATCGTTACCGTGCTTGTGAATGATAACATCGAACAGAATTTTATTTTACTGATTGATGAGGGCCCTGAGCTGGAAGAAGTAGTGGTGAAAGCTAAGATCAAAGACAGAGCCGAAGAAATAGTGCGGGGTGTAATTAAAAACAAAGATGCGCTGCTCACCGCGTCCGGCGCTTACTCCTGCAATGTGTATATCCGCGCCACACAGCAAGATTCCATAACCGGAAAAAAAACCCGTATGGCAGCCGATTCTTCAATCAATGACTCTGATGACCTGAAGCATATGGCCATGGCAGAAATCTCGCTGAAACTGGATTATGCCGCCCCTGATCAGTACAGGGAAGAAAGAATCGGCGTGACGAAAAGGGGAGAAACGGGAAATCTTTTTTATCTCACTACTTCCGACGGAGAATTTAATTTATACAACAACCTCATCAAAGCTCCGGGTGTATCACAGATACCGCTTATTTCGCCTGTCAGTTACAGCGGGCTGGTGGCTTATCGTTACAAGACGCTTAAAACCGATTATTACGGAAAAAGAAGAGTGTATACCATTGCAATAAAGCCAAGGCTGGTGAGCAATGCCACAGTAGAAGGAGAAGTGGTGATCGATGACAGTTCAAAAACAATACTGAGCGCAAAGATCCGGTTTCCCTCATTTCACATGCCCGAATATGATTTTTTTGAAGTGGAACAGCAGTACGGTTTTGTAAACGATACGGCATGGATGATTACCCGGCAGAAATTTTATTATTACTCCAAAGCGGGCAAATCAAAAATATCGGGGCAAACGGTAGTTACGTACCAGAATTTTGTGTTCAACAAAAAATTTCCCCGCAATCATTTTGGCAACGAAGTAAGCAGAACAGCCGCTTCGGCTTACAGGCAAGACAGCGTGTTCTGGAGCCGGGTACGCACCGAACCACTCACCGGCAAGGAGATTGAATTTATACAGTACAAAGACAGCATCACCAATCTCATGAACTCTGAGCGGTATCTTGATTCGCTCGATGCGATGATGAACCGCGTCAGCTGGAAAAACATTCTCATCTTTGGGCAGGTATTTAATGATCACAGAAAAAAACGCCGATGGGTATTGCCCCCCGTCACCGGTATCATTCAGCCTTTCCAGTTTGGCGGCACACGCATCAATCTTTCTTTTTTATATAATAAAACATTTGAGTCGCGAAAAAATATGGGTATTGTTACCAGCATAAACTATGGTTTTCGGAACAATGATGTAAACGGCAGCATCAGCTTTCAGCGCATGTACAATCCGTTTAACCGGGGGCGGTACCGCTTTAGTATCGGCCGCGATTTTCAATACATCTTTGAAGGCGATGCCTGGATCAATATGCTCAAGCGCAGCAATATTTACCTTAATAACGCTTTTGGCATCGGGCACGATCTGGAGATATTGAACGGGCTCTACATATCGAACGATTTTGAAATTGCGCTACGCCGCTCGGTCAGCAATTACAAAATCAATCCCAAAGTAGACAGCCTGTTCGGCGATATTCTTACCGACAACCAGCCCGTTGTCTTCGATCCGTACAATGCGGTGTACAATAAAGTAAGGCTGAGCTTTACCCCCCGGCAAAAGTACCTGCGGGAGCCAAAGGAGAAAATTATTCTAGGCTCAAAGTTTCCTTCTTTTTATGTGGAGTGGCGCAAAGGAGTGCATGGGCTTTTCAACAGTGATATCAATTTCGATTATCTTGAATTCGGCATTGATCATAAACCGGGCTTCGGCACCCTGGGCAGGGCAGCATACAAGCTGCGCACCGGCAGTTTCCTCAATAAACGCGACCTGCGGCTGGTCGATTATATTTTCCAGCGCCGGGGCGATCCCCTGCTTTTCCTAGATCCGCACAAGGCTTTTCAGTCGCTCGACTCTTCATTCCCTGTGTTCGACTGGTTTTATGAAGGGCACTATGTACACAATTTCGAAGGATATTTTCTCAATAAAATTCCTCTGCTCAAAAAATTAAAACTTCGCGAAGTGGCCGGTGGTGGGGTGCTATGGGCACAGGAGCGCAGCCTGCTGTACGGCGAAGTATTTGCCGGTATTGAAAGAGAATTCAAATGGCCGCCCAACCCGCTCACCAAATTCAAGATCGGTATTTATATCGTCAGTTCATTTGCCAACCGGTTCAATAATCCCGTACAATTTAAAGTCGGTTTGCAGACATGGGACTGGATCAGGGACCGATGGAGGTAGGATTTTTATTTTGCCGGCGGTAGTGCTGCTATAAGGCTTTTGTTGTGTCACTCACTTGTGCGTCTGGTAATACGGCCCGGCTTTTTTTTATTTCTGTTTTTTTGAAAAATAAGCTATAGGCAATAAACCGCGGTAATCGGCAGGTTATTACAGAAGGAGTGTACTGTGCAGGTGCTTTCGTAACAGGTAATAAAAGATATTATTCCGCAGCATCGTCAATGCAGCAGCCGGTCAATCACCTCATTAAATTCATTTAATGAAAAAGGCTTTTCCAGAAAGGCATCGGCGCCGTTTGCCATAGCCACATCGCGGGCAGAGCCAAAGCCGGAAATCATGATGATCTTTATAGAAGGATATTTTTTCTTTAAGTAAAGTATGAAATCAACACCGTACCCGTCGGGCAGTTTATTATCCAGAATCAGGGCCAGCGGCTGCTGTTTCTGCAAATATTCATCCGCAGACAAGAGGCTGTTTACGTAATCCAGTTCAAATTCACTGCCCTGCAAAACCATATCCAGCACCAGGCCCATTTCACCGTCATCATCAACTACGAGGATGCTGCCGGAACGCTTGTTGGGGAGCTTCGGTTTTTTTGCCATAAATGAATCAGAATTGGTCAGTTTATATTAAGCATACAAATTGTTTGCCGTAATGAATCTTTTATAAAACGCATGCTTTTTTTTAATCAGCGCTTGTTACCATCTGGCCACAATTTTGAAATTTACCAGTCTTGGTGTCAACCGGTTGGGCATGGTGAATATGTTGTTGGCAAAATCTTTTATCAATAAGTAAGATATGGTGTTGGCCCTGTCGATCAGGTTGAACACTTCGAGGCTGGCCCAGATATTTTCAAAATTGCGAAAAGGAGAATGGCTGCGGCGGTTGCTGCGGTCGGCATCCAGTAATAAAGCGCTGAAACCTATGTCGACGCGGATGTAAGGTTCAATCACCAGTGCATTACGGTATTTGATACTGTTGGGGATATTGTAGGGCAGGTTGGTGCCATAGATTGTGTTTACATACACTCTGAAGTTTTGATTTGTAGTGAGGTAGTCCTGAAAGAACATACCGAATGTTATCAGCCGGTCGGTGGGGCGGCGCAGCCATCCGTTTTCAACCGTAGCGCTGTCAACAGGTTGATTGAGCGAATCAAGCGTGTATGTTTTAAAAAAATCTCCTTTAATGTCTTCTTTTGTTCGCATCAGCCCGATGCTGACCCAGCTTTCGGCGTCTTTCACCAGTTCGCCGAAGAGGCGCAGTTCGATGCCGGCAGCGTAAGCCGATGCATTGTTCTCGCCGAAATAACGGATGCGGACATTGTCAATATCATAAGGTACTACATGGGTCATGTATTTGTAATAAGCTTCGGCAGTAAGGCGCATGGGTTTGCCGGTATTTTTAAAATTATAGTCAAACCCGCCGCTGATCTGCCAGCTGCGCTGTGCCCTGAGCTGTGTATTTACAGTGCCGTCATATCGTCTCAGTTCACGATAAAAGGGCGGCTGGTGATAAGCGCCTGCCGCAGCACGAAAAATGACATCTCTCTTCCAGTTGGGTTTCCAGCTTGCGCCAACTCTCGGTGCAATCAGAAATTCGTTATTCAGTGAATTATAATTAAACCGGGCGCCGGCGTGCAGGGTAAAGGTGTTCAGCGAGTCGCCAAAGAGCAGATTGTTCTGTATAAAACCGGAAACTTTGTTTACCTGTAGCGAAGCCGTTGATTTCAGCACTTTGCTTAATTCGAGCACACCGGGGTTGTAGGGTAAAGAATAACCGGCCGAATCCTGGTATTCCCACTCATTCAGTTTATCGGAAATAAATGTTCTGTCGAACCCTGCCCCCCAGAGGATCACATTTTTTCCGTTGCCCAGTGTACCGCGATGCGAAATGTTCAGATTTTCGATACGAAGTTTATTTCTGGCATAGGTTTGAAAAAGCCCGGCACCCAGCGGATTTATGATAACCCCAAACGTAGGTTTGCTTTTATCAAAATCCCTTTCGCCAAAAAGATAAGCGCCGGTGATGTCGATGTTTTCTGCTTCGTCATTTTCAAAGCGGGATACCATCCATTTCAGTTTCAGTTTACGGGTGGGCTGGTAAGTAGCGGAGATGCCCGTCAGGGCAGTCTGATACCGGTCTTCCTCACGTCCTTCGAAGAAAATATCCAGGCCTAAATTGGCGCTGAAGAAAGGAGAAAACACCGATGAAGTAATCTGGCTGAATTCCGGAACAAGTGCAAACTTTGTTTGCGAAATATTTCCCAGAAATTCGGCCGACCATTTGGTATTGAACTGGTAATGGATCAGCGCCTGCAGGTCGTATGATGAAGGAGTATAGTTGCCCTGTGTTTCCTGCCGGCTCAGCAAATTCCGGTTGCTCCGGTTGCGGGCGCCGATCAGATAACTGAGTTTGTCTTTACTGGCGATGCCTTCTGTATGAAATCCCTGTTCCAGTATGCTGATATAAGCGCTGCCGCCGGAACGCCGCGGCCGTCGGTACTGCACATCCAGCACACTGCTCATTTTATCGCCGTATCGGGCCTGAAAACCGCCGTTGTAAAAACTGATGTTTTGAACCAGTTCGGGATTGATAAAACTTAATCCTTCCTGCTGGCCGTTGCGCACCAGATAGGGACGGAAAATCTCAAAATCGTTTACATACACCAGATTTTCATCGTAGCTGCCGCCGCGAACGGAATACTGGGAGGTGAGTTCATTGTTGGATCCCACAAATATTTTAATAAGATTTTCAACTCCCATCACCGGCGAAGGAAGATTAATAACCGATTTGGGATTCAGTTTTATTAAACCGGCCTCTCTTCTCTCTCTTTCATCGGCGATGATTACTTCTTCCAGCGTGGTGGCGCCCCTTTCGAGCCGTATGGTGATGACTTCTTCTTCACCTTCGCTCAGCAAAAAATTTTTCTGTTCGGTTTTATACCCGGTGTAGGAAAAAAGAATGGCAAAAGCTCTGTCGGCATTTACCTGCAGGCGAAAAGTTCCTGAATCGGAAGTGCTGATGCCCGTTTGCCGGCCAAGAATTACTACAGAAACCCCGGCCAGCGGATTTTCATTTTCATCCAGCACCCTGCCGGAAACGAAAGCTTGTTTTTTCTGGGCGTAAGCCAGATGAAAAAATAGAAGAATAGTTATAAGAAGCGTATACCGGATAAGTTTCATAAGAGATAGGAAACAAGATACAAATTGTTTGGGGCTTATTTTATCAAAGCATCTTCAGCTGTTCAATCGTTTTTTTGGGGTCGGCCGATTTAAAAACCGTATTGCCTGCCACCAGTATATCGGCGCCGGCGTCAACAATCTCTTTTGCATTTTCCAGTGTCACGCCGCCATCAATTTCTATTTGGGCCGGCAGCGACCAGTCGTCAATCATTTTACGCAGGGTGCGGATCTTCGATAAAGTATGAGGTATGAACTGCTGTGCGCCAAAGCCGGGATTTACACTCATCAGGCATACCAGATCAATTTCATGTAAAATTTCTTTGATCGATTCTACCGGGGTATGCGGATTCAGCGCCACGCCGGCTTTCATACCCAGCGATTTTATCTGCTGAATATTCCGGTGCAGGTGCGGACAGGCTTCAATATGCACGGTAAGAATATCGGCGCCGGCTTTTTTAAATTCTTCAGCATATTTTTCCGGCTCCACCATCATCAGGTGAACATCACAGGTTTTTTGAGCAGCCTGGCGTATAAACCGGATCAGCATCGGGCCGAATGTAATATTGGGTACAAACCTTCCGTCCATCACATCAAGGTGAAACCAGTCGGCTTCACTTTCATTCACCATTTTACAATCACGTTCCAGATGGAGGTAGTCGGCAGAAAGCAGTGACGGAGCAACAATGGGCATTTGTGGTTATTTGCCCTGCAAAATAAGCATTACTTCAGATAATGATTTCAAAGAAACGGAGCAAGTTTTGTGATTCAGACAAAACCCCGCCGAATGCGGGGTTGTGACACATGAGAGAGCGATACGGAAGAAGACAGAATAAACTACTTGCTCTGACTACGGCAAGATACTGCCGCCGTAGGCACACAACAATACCATTTTGTGGTAATTTTTGTTTGCAGATGGAGGGGGTTACAATTTATCTGCTGCTTCTTTTGCCTCTTTCAGTGTTTTGTCAAGCCCGAAAGCCCGCAGGTAGTTCAGTTTCGCTTCCTGTTTTTGCCCCAGCGCTTCCTGGCATCTGCCTTTCCATAAATAGGCGTCGGCAAACTGGTTTGAAATGGTGATAGCGAGATCGTACACTTTTATTGCTTCTGTATAGTTTTTTTGTTTAAAAAGAATTCTTCCTTTTTCCATGTACGCGTCTATAAAAGTATAATCTTTCTGAATGCATTCATCAAAGGCTGCCATCGCTTTTGAATAGTCATCGGTATTGTAATAGTAAACCCCTTTAAGATAGACGGGATTGGGATCTTTTCCGGTACGGTCATTCTTGATCATTAAATCACAAAAAGGAATTGTTTTTGGATTTTTGGTTTCGGCATACAGGTGGGCCAGCCGCAAACCTGCCTCCGTCAGTTCGCCGGGAGTTACAAATTTTTCAAGCGTACCGATGGCGTTGGCCGTATCGCCGGTTATTTCCAGCAGTTCTGCTTTTTTAAAAAGATAATCGTATAAAAGGTACGGATCGGCAGAGTCGGGCCGCGTATTCATTGAGTCAAGCGCAGAAAGCGCTTCGTGGTACCGGCCGGCATTTTGCAAAGTAAGAGCCAGTACATACCAGGGCCGGGGTTCACCGGGATGTTTCTTTATACTGTCGCGCAAATCATTAAGCAAATATTGCAGCGAGTCTTTGGCTTTGACCTTACTGTGGTCAGCAGCCGGGTTGCAGGAAAAGAACAGGGATACAATGCATAAGGCCGGTATAAAATTTTTCATATCTGCTAATTCGGGTTATGACAAAAATCTGACATTTGCGGGGGTTTTGGAAAATAGTTTTGCCAAAATCTTTTAACCGGCGTGTATTATGAAGTTTGATTTACGGATTATTTTAGTGGTATCAGGCATATTGACGCTTTCATTTATTGATGATAAAGGAATTCGCAATTCCCAAACCGGGTCTTCTGTTTCGCATTCCGCTTCCGATACCCTTCACTATCCCGACGAAACCCATTTTCAGAATATTCAGCAACTCACATTCGGCGGCGATAACGCAGAGGCTTATTTTAGTTTCGACGGAAAATGGATTGTGTTTCAGAGAACGCAACCAAAAGAAGGCATTATGTGCGACCAGATTTTTGTGGGTAAAATACCTGCTCCCGGTGAAAAGTTTGAATATAAAATGGTAAGTACCGGCAAAGGCCGAACTACCTGCGGCGCTTTTACCAAAGATGGCAAACACGTTATTTATGCTTCCACGCACCTGGGCGCCGATACCTGCCCGCCCGTGCCCGACCGAAGAAAATACGGTAACCGCTATATATGGCCATTATATGACAGCTATGATATTTTCATGGCCGATCTGAACGGAAAAATTGTGAAGCAATTAACCCGCAGCAAGGGGTATGATGCGGAAGCAACGCTTTCACCCGATGGTAAAAAAATGATTTATACCAGTACAAAAGACGGCGATATAGAATTGTATATAATGGATTTAAAAAGCGGTAAAGAAAAAAGGATAACGCATACCCTGGGATATGATGGCGGCGCCTGGTTTAGTCCGGACGGAAAAAAAATTATCTGGCGGGCCTCCAGACCTAAAACGGATTCGGCGGTAAGAGAATACAAAGAATTGCTGAAAGAAAACCTGGTGGCACCCACGAATATGGAAGTGTGGGTGGCCAATGCCGATGGCAGCCATGCAAAACAGGTTTCCGCTTTCGGTCAGGCCAACTGGGCCCCGGCATTTATGCCCGATGGCAAACGCATTATTTTTGCCAGCAACCATGAATACCGCAGAGGTTTTCCCTTTAATCTCTATACAATGAATGAAGACGGTACCGGGTTAAAAAAAATCAGCCGCGATAACGGATTCGATGCTTTTCCTATGTTCAGCCCCGATGGGAAGAAAATAATTTTCTGCAGCAACCGAAACAACGGAGGCACCCGGGAAACCAATGTTTTTATAGCCGACTGGGTGGAGTGAAAAATTAGCAATCAAAAATTAGAAACAGATTAGTAGTTTTGATTCAATTATTCCTTATTAATTGATTACTATGACTACAGGCCTGCTTCATACGCATAATATTCTCCGCTGGATTATTCTTGTGTTTTTACTGGTATCTCTTTTTCAGGCCATGGGTAAAAGTCCGGGCATCAGAAAAAGCAGTTTATGGCTCCTGATCGCATCGCATATTACCCTGATCATTGGGCTGTATCAGTATTTCACCGGCTCGTTCGGGTACAAGCTGATTGAGTCAAATGGCGCTGGCGAAGTAATGAAAAATGCAACGCTTCGTTTTTGGGCCGTAGAGCATATTACGGGAATGTTAATTGCCATTGTACTGATTACCATTGGAAGGGGCAGGGCAAAGAAACTAAATTATAAAGCCGCTTCCTGGTTATTTCTATTTGCCCTGATCATTATGCTGGCTTCCATTCCCTGGCCGTTCAGAGATGGCATTGGCAGGCCCTGGTTTCCGGGAATGTAGAAGCATGGCATCATGCTTCTGGTATTGATGCCTGACTTTTGGGTTTAATTTTGCTTTTCTTCTCTGTAAAAAATTTTCCCCACTATTTTCCAGCCGTCTTTTGTTTTTAGCAGGCTCATAATGTCGTGAAAGTAAAAAGTGGGATATTCAATAGTAAGTTTGGCAGAGGCTGCATTGCCAAATACCTGAATACTTTCAATTTTTGTTTTTCGCTCCGTTTTTATTCCGGTATTTCTCATTCTTGCCATAAAATCTTTGAGCGGCACATTGAACAATGTATCGTTTCGCATATACCGCATCTGGCCATCGGGTACAAAGGCTTTCGAAAACAAGATACTGTCGCCGTTGGTTCCTCCATCCAGATAATATGTTAGTACAGTTTGAATGTCCTGTATGGTTTTCAGATCCGTTTGTGCAAAATTTTTTGAAACCGTTAGCATCAGTGTAAGAAAGGCTATACTCGTTTTTTTCATGTGTGTATTTTTATTTAAAAAATTTTGCCACTTAGTATTCGCCGTTGGCGGATGATATTTGGGTCACCCCCCGAAAATTCGGGGCTCTTATATCATCATTCCTCGTTGGTATGCTTTGCTTATGGGCATTTCATAAAGAGGTGTTTTAGCTCATTTTTTTCAAATTAGGCATAAGACTGAAAACGATAAGTTATTTTGGATGAACGGCGTAAGCAGTTTACCCGTTCAGCGCAGCGGCCACCTGCTGCATCTCTTCCACCGTGCCGATACTTAGCCGATGCCATTTGGTGCCCTGCTCAAATGTTCTGGCGCCTACAATGTTTTTTGATTCTAAAAGTGAGGGAACATCTTTTGAAAAAGTGGAGGCATCAAAATACACAAAGCTGGTATGCGATGGAATGTATTTGATTCCGGCTTTATCCAATGCAGCATATAGCACGGAGCGGGCTTTTTCATTTTCTTTTCTGCAAAAGTTCAGGAATACTTTATCATCCAGCGAAGCCATAGCGCCTGCCAGCGCCACTGCGCCGGCGCCGGCATTTGCCCATGGTTGCAGTTCATTGAGTTGCCGTATGGTTTCCGGATGGGCCAGCGCATATCCTATTCTTGCACCGGCCATGCCATAAATCTTCGAAAACGTTTTGGCAATAACCAGATTGGGATAATCATTCACCAGTTTTGCCATGGAAGGTTCATCACAAAATTCAATGTAAGCTTCATCGAGCAGTATGATCGCTTTTGGCGCTATCTCTTTTATAAATGTTTCCAGTTCGCCGGCAGGTATAATTGTTCCGGTAGGGTTTGCCGGATTGCATATATAAACCAGCCTGGTTTCAGCAGTAAGGGCATCCTTCATCCGTTGCAGGTCAGTTTCCTTTTTTGAAGTAAGCGGAACAAGTTTTATATCCAGTCCGGTACGTTTTGCAGCCGGCATCCATAAACGAAAAGTAGGGTCCGGCGCCACGGCATTCCCTTTTTGCAAGGCCGCCCATGTGGCCACTACACCCAGCAGTTCGGATGATCCGGCCCCAACAGCCACATGCTCTTTGGTATGCCCGGTAAGCGCCCCGATTTTTTGCCGCAATTGCGTGGTTACATCCCATGGGTAACGGTTTGAAATACTTACAGCCTCCGTCATGGCTTTACGGGCCATGCTGCCCGGGCCGTGCGGATTTTCATTGGAGCCTAACCGGATAATGCCGGCATGATCCGCACCGGTGTTTTTGAAAACTTCACGGGCAAAAAGGTCACGGCTGAGCGTAAAAGCGCCGATAACAAGCGCAGATTTTTTCAGCAATTCGCGACGTTCCATACCTGTTGTTTTTTATAAATATTAAAATTACAAAAATAACCATCCGGTTACCCATGAATTGTTGTCTGCTGCAAACTACCTCTCTTTCCCAATTCAATCACTTCACAATCCTTCATCTCCTTTCCGTCAATTACAAAACGAATAATCGTTCTTACTTTATGCCAGCCCTGCCTGCCCGCCGCGCCGGGGTTCATGAAGAGGCATTGAATCTTCTCATCATACATTACTTTTAAAATATGCGAATGACCGCAGATAAATAGCTGCGGCTGATGCAGGGCCAGTTCTTTTCTGGTTTCAGGATTGTATTTGGGAGGCGATCCGCCGATGTGGCGTATCATCACCTTTACCTCTTCACACATAAAAACCAGTTGTTCCGGAAATGTGGTTCGTATCTGCTGGTCGTCAATATTACCGTAAACGCCTTTAAGTGGCCGAAAGTTTTTTAACTGTTCGGCAACGCCGCTTCCAAAATCGCCGGCGTGCCACACTTCATCACAGCTTTCAAAATGCTTAAAAACTGCCTCATCCAGAAAGCCATGCGTATCTGATAGTAGTCCAATCCGTGTCAACTAAAATTACTTTACATTTGAAAAAGCAAATTACAGGAAATGCCCTTTCACCGGAATTTCACCTATTACATTGATAAAAGAAAGTGGAAATATATTTTTCTGCTTTCTACCCTGGAGCTTTCACGATGCTGACCTTTGGAGCTTAAAGATTGTAAATGTATTCATCATACATACAGTACTATTCATTCATCCTGTTTCATTCAACATTCAACATCATTCATCATGCCTCATTATTATAAACTCGGAACCATTCCTCACAAACGCCATACCCAGTTTCGCAAACCCGATGGCACACTCTACAGCGAGCAGCTTTTTTCCACTGAAGGGTTCAGCGACGATTATTCACTGCTTTATCATTGCCATCCGCCTACACAAATAATAAAAACAGAGCCGCAGGTGGATGTAAGTCCGCAGATTGCCGAAGAAAAAATGCTGCGGCACCGCTGCTTCGAAGGTTTTCAGATTAAGCCCGGAGGAGAATATTTGCAAAGCCGGGTGCCGGTGCTGGTGAATAATGACTGCCATATTGTGCTGGCCGCTCCGCTAAGCGGAACGAAGGATTATTATTACAAAAACACCGATGCAGATGAAATGATTTTTGTGCATGAGGGCAGTGGTGTGGTAAAAACGCAATACGGCCAGTTGCCCTTTAGCTATGGCGATTATATTGTGTTGCCACGGGGCACCATTTATCAGATAGCATTCACCGATGATAAAAACCGTTTATTTATTGTAGAATCATTTTCGCCCCTGCGCTTTCCTAAACGATATATGAGTCGCTTTGGGCAACTCATGGAACATTCACCCTACTGTGAAAGAGATATCCGCCCGCCGCAGGATCTGGAAACATTTGATGAAAAAGGTGATTTTCTCATCAAGGCCAAAAAGCGGGGAGTGCTGTATGGCCTGCATTACGGTACGCATCCCTTTGATGTAGTGGGCTGGGACGGCTGCTGCTATCCGTATATTTTTTCCATTCATGATTTTGAGCCTATCACCGGCCGGGTGCATCAGCCGCCGCCCGTGCATCAGACATTCGAAACGAATGCCTTTGTGGTTTGCTCTTTTGTGCCGCGGCTTTTTGATTATCATCCGCAGGCCATACCGGCGCCGTATAATCACAGCAATATTGACAGCGATGAGGTAATCTATTATGTGGACGGCGATTTTATGAGCCGCAAAAATGTAACCAGGGGAATGATAACATTGCATCCCGCAGGCATTCCGCATGGCCCGCATCCGGGAGCGGTAGAAAAAAGTATCGGCGCCAAAGAAACCAAAGAACTGGCGGTGATGGTGGATACATTCCGCCCGCTGATGCTTACGAAGCAGGCGCTGGAAATTGAGAATACGAATTATGTTATGTCCTGGGCTGAGTAGCTTTATGGAAAGCGGATTATATGGCAATGCCTTTTTGCAAAGCCATAATAATAAGTTTTGAACTGATGGGTTCCTCAAAATAATCACAAAGTTGCCGGCGCAGGTACTCTACGTGGCGTTCAGTACAGTTCATTTTCCGGGCAATTTCTTTATAGGTAAGCCCCCTGCACAGAAAGTGTAGAAAGCGGAGCTGTTCATCACTGAGGGTATTCACAGGCTCCGGCTTTTTATTATCCAGCATTTTTTTCAGCATCCGGGTGGCGGCATGGTGGGTGTAATAATATCCGTTTCGCAGCAATGCTTTGAAGGCCATTTTCAGATGTTGCATATCGTCGCCTTTATGTACAAAACCATGGGCGCCGTATTGAATCAGCAGCGCCAGCATTTCCCCGCTCTGATACTGCGATACAACCAGGATTTTTATTTCCGGAAATTTTTCATGTACGGCTTTTATGGTTTCGTAGCCGTTCATTTCCGGCATTTGTAAATCGGTTATAATAATGTGGGGAAGGTCTTTCTCATTCAGCCGCTCCAGCAGTTGCCTGCCGTTGGCAGCCTGCAGCGTTACTTTATAATGTTCCCAGCTGTTGATCATGTTACAAACAGCTTCTCTGAACAGGGTATGGTCTTCGGCCACGGCTATTTTTATCAGGCTATTTTCTGCAGTTTCCATAAGCCGTGGTTTTAAACATGATCAAATAAAAAGGGGAGGCCGACAGGAAGCAGTTGCGGGGGGGGGGGGGGGGGGTAACATATTTTTTATGCTAAAATGCTACAGGCTTATCAAAAAGGCAATACCATTTTGTGGTAATTCTCACAAAATATTGAGGAAAAGCACACAGATTTTTGAGGAAATCCCCAATTTTTTTGTGCAGGAAAGTGTAAATTTTGCAGGTACAGACAGGTCTTTGAAAGGCTGCCATTGTATTTCAGGTGATTGCGATAAATACTTTTTGGGGAAATCCGCAATAAATTTTGAGGAAAAAAGCAAAGGTTTTTGGGGATAGGCGCTTGTTTACGGCTATGCGGTAATGATACATTCGGTCCAGCATCGGGTTTGCAGGTGCACGGCAACGCCCGATTGCCACGGGAAAGCCGAAAACCGGGTATTGAACAGAGTAGGCGTGAAAAAGTATAGCCATGAAAAAATCTTATCTGTTCTTAATAGTCAGCTTCATTTTATACTCTTTTACCTTAAAGGCACAAATTACGGTAGAAGCATTTCCGATGAACCCACAAAGCGGACAATACAATTACTTCGGAGTAAGAGTTACATTGGCAGAAACTTATACCGATAATGTAACAGTTACCGGATATATATATGATGAAGGCAACGGGCCCAATACAAATCATCCGTTTACATTAACGGTACCTGCCGGTGAACTGACGGCGGAAACTGCGGCAAATTTTTATCAAACCGACCCCACGGCAACCGCAGTAGCAGAATTAGGAACCTTAGTAGTCATCTATGCCGGAGTACCGATAACGTATGAGGCCAATGGCTGTATCTTAAAATTTAATAGTCTCGGCGACCTGCAGGCTGTACTAAATCAGCTAGATGCGGATAATGATGCATATAATGACGACTTCGATAATCAGTATGGGCACCTAAGCGAGGAAGAACTGGATGAAATGGATGAACAAAATGAGTTTGATGAATTTAAAACTTACAAAGACTTCGAAGCTTTATTTGGCGGATTCTGTTCAAAACGGGCAGAGATAGAAGCTGTAGAAAATGCCTGGCTGGCCAATAATTTTACAGGTACCGACCCGGATGATATTGATCTCACATTCGATGAAGCGGAAAATACAATTTTCAATAATACTTATTCGTTCAAGATTGGAAATGATCTTTATCAGCTCACAAGCGCAGGCTTGTATAAAAATGGCGTTTACCAGGATGATGGCGGGGGCGGTGCCAGGATTAGCACAGAGAATAATAATTTGATGTTTGCAAATTTATTTGATAACACAGGTTACAGATATTCGGGACCATTTATTTCTGGTTATGTTTCTAATATTTGGACAGACTGTAAAACGAATAAGCGTAAAAAATCACCTCCAATTGAAGTTTCCAGCACCCGGAGATTTATTCAAAAAGTTGCAATTAGTTCTATCGGAGTACGTACTTCAATAAAAGGGAAAATTGTTCATTATAAAAAGAAAAATGGTAATTGGAAAAGAAAAAAAGCAGAAATGGCTGTGGGGGTTAATGGGCCGGTTTATAACCTGAGTTGCAGTTCACTTGGCAACAAATCTAAAACAAATCCCAATGGTGCCGGGTATAAGAAAAGAAAAAGCTTAAAAGTGAAAGAATGGGACTTTGGGACAATTTGGAAAACATATAGTGGGGAAGTGGGAACATCCTTTGCAGCAGCTGGAGGATATGGTAATATTTTCTTGCTGACATGGTAATAAAAAAATGAAATCTTAGAAATGACGAACTATTTAAATACACAAAAGGGTTACTTAACCCTTTTGTGTGTGTTTATTTCAAATCTTGTTGTTTGTCAGGTTGCATCCATAAATAATAAGGACTATTCCAATGAAATTTTGTATTCATCGAATAATGAAAGTAGTAAAAAAAATAAACTAGGATTAGAAGTAAGTTCAGCCATTTTGCCAAAGGCAACAATTATAAAAACTTCAGGTAAATATAAGTTGCAATCCCGTTTACAATCTTCTTATGACCTTGGTATGAATGTAATATTTAAAATATCAAAATATACATTAATTACTTCCGGACTACATTTTATTGTTGGTAAAAGGAACTTTTTCTTAAATGTGCCGGATGAAGACGTACGACCAATTCGTGCTGACGGGCTTCTTTTATTAGATGATAAAGAACTTTGGGGCGCATTCAGGATTCCGTTTTGCTTAGACATAAAACTGCGATCTGACAAATATAATGGTATGTTTATAAGATCAGGATTAAGTCTGAGATACAGTGGATTAATGCCAGACTTGTTAATTGAGGGGGGCGGGATTGTTGACTCAAGTAATCAATTAATAAGTTTTTTTTCGGGTGATTTTTCAGGAGACAATGACTACAAGCCCTGGTTAACATTACTATTGGGAGCCGGGAAAGAATTCAGATTAAAGAACAATAATTTGCTGCAAATAGCGCTGGTTGCTGATTTAAGCAGAACCTATTTTTATAAAGGCACTTATGAGATTACGATTCCCAACCAGCCTGTATCAACCGGTACTTATAAAATAAATGGCAGCCAGTTAGGCTTGTCACTGCAATATATATTTACCGGAGAAAACAAACGAATCATCAGGAGCTATCAGAAACGAGGATTTTAAGTAATGAGTATGTTTGATGTATTGGGTAAATATAGCGTATGGGCGGGCTTGCTGTTTGGGTTGGTATCATCTAATTGCCTGCATGCACAGGGTGTTGTATTGAATAAGAATGATTTTTTGAAAGATTATGTTTTTAAGGGCAATCATTTACAGGTAAGTTTGGCAAGGCTAGAAAGTTTCAGGGCTAAATTGAAAAGGGAAACGGGAAATTATCCTGCCAAATCCAGTCTTTCACCCGGTTTGCTGCTGGGTTTAAGATATAGTATAAACAGAAGCAATAAAATTAGTTGGTTAGCCGGAGCAGAGGCCATGTTGCTGGGCAGAAATTTTAAGGTTAGGTTTGATAAAGATGAATTTTCTCCGCCACTGGTATCAGATTATACCAATTATGGTAACAGGGCATTATTGCTGGATATGGTGCTTAGTGTACCTGTATGGGCTGAGCGGAGATGGATATACAATAACCGAAAGTATGTATTTGCTCAATCAGGCATACGATTAAATTTTAGCCTTGGGGCAGATTACGATACATATAGTATTACCCTGCCCAATACAGCCAGTGGTTTTTATGAGATTGTGAAAGTAAATGTTACAGCCAATAATGAAGCCCGGCCCTGGTTAAGTATACCTATAAACATGGGTCATGCCTGGTTGCTGGGCAATAATAATATTATTCAACTTGGATTATACTCTAATACATCGTTTACACGATTTGTGAAAGGCAGATATGAGATTGCCCTGCCCGGTCAGCCAGCAACTACCGGCAAATACAGTTCATCCGGTTCATTTTTTGGAGTTTCATTGCATTATGTTTTTACCAGCGCCAATTACCGTATCAGAAAGGCTTATGATAAGGAGATAAGCGAGGATGATACCCTAAAAAAGTAAAGGGCTGGTTTTGTCCGTGCCATTCAGTTTTTTCTTTTCGATACGGTTGTTTTTTATCATTTGAAAAGTAGAATTTATCAGTGAAATATTTTCTGGTAATATTTTTATTATGCTGGTCTGTCCGTTTGTTGTCTCAAAAAAAAGACAGTTTGCAGTTACAAAAAAGTTATACTGTACAATCCGCACCTGTGGATAAGCAAATTACTCCGGCCGGCAAATCACTTAACACGACTAAACCTACCTACTACCAACCCGAAATCTTCACCAGTGGTTTTATAGATATAGTCAACAATGGCCAGGTAAATGCCTCGGCCCGGTTTATACGCTTATACATCGGTGAGCCGGGGCGTTTTGCCATACCCGTTTCTTTTTACGGCGGAGTAAGCAATAATACTTTTCAAAACAATACACCCGGCACAGCCTTCAGCAAAAGCAATTCGCACCTGGTAAGCCAGTACATCAACCCGCTCAGCGGGCTTATCAACATCAGCATAGAAGGCGTGGCCTTTTTTAGTAAAAAAGAAAAACTCACCAAAGCGGGTTGGTTGTATCAGTTAGGCGAAAGGGTATTGAACGGAGTTCGCACCGGACCGGTAACTGATCCGCAAACGGGCAGACCGGTTAATTTTTTAAACAGCTTTGCTGCTACGGGATTTTATTTTCAAACCGGTGCATGGGAGCGTAACAATGCAAAGAATGTAGGAGTGTTTTGGTTAGCCCTTCGCTACCATGCCTGTAAAAGTATTGCCAGACAGATAAAGGAGTTTTTACCCACGGCAGAGACCAATGGATTTTATCATGGCTGGTCGGGCGGATTTGGGATTGAGATCAACAAATTGGTCAATATCAAAGCCATTTATTACCAGTACATCAAAGCCCCGGAAATTGAATACGGGCTGCCCATTTATCAGTTTTCGTTTCAGTATTCAATGAAGTAGAGCAGGCTATTCTGTGCTTTTGGATAGTGTTTTTGAAAATCCGGGTTTTATTTTCTCAGATTGCTGAAGTTTAGGGTGCAAAAGGCTAATTAAAAGGCGGCAGGTGCTGCCGGGGAAGGATATAGATAGTTAGTAGTATCAATAAAGACTGAAAAAAATGCAAAGTGGATTGGGAAAAAGGCACTTCCGGCCGGGCAGGTTTTGATTATAAAATTCAATTGCATGGTTTTATATATTTTTTTAAATTCGGATAACAAAATTTCTGCATCATGGTAAAACTTAATCAATTGCATACCGGCGATGTTGTACTTGTAAATGACGAAGGATTGATGAGGGAAGGTGTGGTGTTGGATAAAGACCTTGCTGAACACATGGTTCAGGTAGATAACGGCATCCAGGAATTCTGGTATTCGCCGCAGGATATTTACCCTGTTGCCTTGAATGAAGAGCAGTTGATAAAGTTTGGCTTTGAAAAAGAAATACTCGATGGCAATGCTGCCAAGTATAAAAAAGGAGCTTTCCGGCTGGCAACCCCGGTAGCAGGCGATTTTTCCAGGCTGGAAATATGGTACCGGGAAGACAAAAGACATTTTAATGTACCTATCGCTGTTCATGAACTTCAGAACCTTCATCTGTCTATGACCAAGGTGCCGCTGGAAAAGCCCTGATTTTCCTTTATTTACCCTTTTTGGAATAATCCGGAAGCTATTTTTGCCCATAATGGGGAAAAACAATAGCCGTTTTTTCGTATTTCACCGTGATCCTCCTATCTTTGCGCTCCCAAAAATGATATGTCGAAACAGTCATTAATTAAACAGGATGGACAGATAGTGGAAGCTTTATCCAATGCAATGTTCAGGGTAAAGCTGGAAAACGGGCACGAAATTCTGGCTACCATTTCGGGAAAGATGAGAATGAATTACATCCGGATACTGCCGGGTGATAAAGTGGGGGTGGAGATGAGCCCCTATGATTTGACAAGAGGACGAATCATTTTCAGATATAAATAATCAGTGTACGACAGACGACTTATCTGTTAAGGAATAAAAATACCGGAGACGAAAACCTGTATCAAGCGTATGAAAGTAAGAGCATCCATAAAAAAGCGCAGCGCCGATTGCAAAATCGTTCGTCGCAAAGGCAAACTTTATGTGATTAACAAAAAAAATCCCCGCTTCAAACAAAGGCAGGGATAAGTAATCTAACAATCTAAACTTTAAATTGAAATATGGCTCGTATTGCCGGTGTTGATTTACCAAAGAATAAAAGAGGAGAAATAGGGCTTACCTATATTTTTGGTATTGGTCCCTCTACTGCCAGGTATATCCTGGACAAGAATAACATTAGCCGTGACAAGAAAGTAAATGACTGGTCGGATGCAGAACTGAATGCCATCCGCAGCACCATTAACGACGAACTGAAAGTAGAGGGCGCCCTGCGCAGCGAAGTGCAAATGAGCATCAAGCGCCTGCTGGATATTGGCAGCTACAGGGGCATGCGTCATCGTAAGGGCCTCCCGGTACGCGGGCAACGTACCCGTACCAACAGCCGGACCAGAAAAGGGAAACGTAAAACAGTGGCCGGTAAGAAGAAAGCACCGAAGAAGTAACCTGATAAACAGTACAAATTCGAAGTTCCAAGCTCCAGATCCGGATTTCGAATTTGCAGTTACAAAGGATTTGGAAACTGATTTTAGGAATTCAATAAAATGGCAAAAGCACAACAACAGCAACCCAGCGCCAAAGCCGCAGCAAAAAAGAGAGTGGTGAAAGTGGATGCATACGGAGACGCCCACATCACGGCCAGCTTTAATAATATTATTATCAGCCTTACCAATAAATCGGGGCAGGTAATATCCTGGAGCAGCGCCGGAAAAATGGGCTTCAGGGGCTCTAAAAAGAATACGCCGTATGCCGCTCAGATGGCAGCTTCCGATGCGGCAAAAACCGCCAGCGATGCCGGTTTGAAAAGGGTAGATGTGTTTGTTAAAGGGCCCGGATCGGGTCGCGAAAGCGCTATCAGGGCTATTTCGCAGGCAGGTATCGAAATTGTGATGATCAAGGATGTAACCCCCCTGCCGCACAACGGCTGCAGGCCCCCGAAAAAGAGAAGAGTTTAACAGATTTAAGTAACCCGTACTTAAACAGACATACTGAATCGCCAATTTGATTCATTTAACTAAAGGGTGACTGATTAATTTTTACCGCTTTCAACGATCAGTACACCGGTTTTTAAAAAGCGGAAATGAATAAAAACTATGGCACGTTACATTGGTCCTAAGACCAGAATTTCCCGCATTTTTGGTGAGCCCATTCTGGGCAATGGTAAATGGCTGAATAAGAACAGTAATCCTCCCGGCCAGCACGGTGCTGCCCGCAAACGCAAAAGCCTGGGCGAGTATGCGCTTCAGCTTCGCGAAAAACAAAAAGCCAAATACACCTATGGGGTTTTAGAAAAACAATTCCGTAAAACTTTTGAAGAAGCCGCACGCCGTAAAGGAGTGACCGGTGAAAACCTTATTAAATTATTGGAAGCAAGGCTGGACAATACCGTTTTTCGTATGGGTATTGCGCCTTCGCGTCCGGCAGCCCGCCAACTGGTAAGCCATAAGCATATTACCGTTAACGGCGAAGTAGTAAATACGCCTTCTTTTCAGGTAAAACCAGGAGATATTATTAGCCTGAAGGAAAGCAGCAAAGAAAAATCAGCGGTTACCAGCCAGATCAGGGGCAAGAACCCGAAGTTCAACTGGATTGACTGGAATGAAACGGAGATGAAAGGTACTTTTATTGCCTATCCGGAAAGGGAAAGTGTTCCTGAAAATATTAAGGAGCAACTGATAGTGGAGTTGTATAGTAAGTAAGAGCGCATTGTGCACTTAAGGGTGAACCTTTGGGTGCATAAAGTTCTTTCTTCTTCGGCAGGAGTGTTAAGGCAAACAGTTTTGTATGCTGGTGTGAACAGGTAAAAGCTGACCGGCGAACAGAAAGAGGAAAGGATTGCGACGCAACGGAAGATTAACCGGAGTTACGGAAGCAGGTATCATAATCAATAATTAAAAACAATAAAACAGGTATGTCAATATTAAATTTCCAGAAGCCTGACAAAATCATTTTGCAAAAGGCTACCGACTTTGAAGCCCAGTTCGAATTCCGCCCGCTGGAGCCGGGATACGGAGTTACTATTGGAAATGCGCTGCGTCGTGTACTGCTGAGCAGCCTGGAAGGGTATGCTATTGTGGGAGTGAAAATGGAAGGCGTGGAGCATGAATTTGCCACCATTAAAGGGGTTACCGAAGATGTGGTGGAAATTCTTCTGAACCTGAAGCAGGTAAGGCTTAAAAAGAAAGTGGATCATGAAGTTGCGCATGAGCGCATCGTTCTGTCCATCAAAAATCAGATGGAATTCAGAGCCGGTATGATTGGTGAAGCTACACAAAGTTTTCAGGTGATGAATCCGGAATTGCTGATTTGTACGCTCGATTCATCGGCCAGGATCGATATTGAACTTACCATTGGTAAGGGCCGCGGGTATGTTCCGGCCGAAGAGAACAAACCGAAAGATGCCCCGCTGGGTTATATTCCCATTGATGCCATTTATACGCCGATAAAGAATGTAAAGTACAGCATCGAAAATACCCGTGTGGAACAGCGTACCGACTACGAAAAACTGATCATGGAAGTGATAACCGACGGCACCATCCATCCGGAAGAGGCGGTAAAACAGGCTTCACGCATTCTGATTCAGCACCTGATGATTATTACCGACGAGAACATCACATTTGATAATAAGGAAGAAAAGAAGGAAGATCTGGTAGACGAAACCACACTTCAGCTGCGCAAAGTGCTGAAAACTCCGCTGGAAGACCTGGATCTTTCGGTTAGGGCATTTAACTGTTTGAAAGCGGCAAAAATCAATTCGTTAAGCGAACTGGTTCAATACGAACAGGAAGACCTGATGAAGTTTCGCAACTTTGGTCAAAAGTCACTGGCCGAAATCGAACAGGTGCTTACAGAAAGAGGTCTTTCCTTTGGAATGGATTTAGGCAAGCTGGGAGTGGATAAGGATAATCTGTAACGCTCCCGGTTCATAAATGGAAATTCAGATTGATTTGCCTTTGTAGCTCTTTGTTTTTTTGATTGGGAAGATGATTTGTATGCTGCCGGCACAGGTTTCGTGATGAAGTTTTGGTTGCGTTGCACTCTTCAGCTTCCGTATCAATATTGCGTACTATTTATTAACTACTCCTTCCGGTAAGGAAGTGGGCCAATCGCTTTCTGCGGGCAAGGGGTTAAGGCTGCAAATCCTGACACGGTGCAGCCGATTTAAAAAATTAATGTCATGCGTCACGGAGACAAGATTAAAAATTTAAGCAGAACAAAAGCACACCGGGATGCTTTATTAAGCAACCTGGCCTGCCAGCTTATTCAGCACAAGCGAATCGTAACCACCGTAGCCAAAGCAAAAGCACTGAGGGTGTATGTGGAGCCATTGATTACAAAAGGAAAAACCAACACCACACATCAGCGGCGGGTGGTGTTCAGCCATCTTCAGGACAAAGAGGCCATCAAAGAACTTTTTGGCCCTGTGGCCGATAAAGTGGCAGGCCGTCCGGGAGGATATACCCGCATCATTAAGCTGGGTACACGTCCCGGGGATAATGCGGAGCTGGCCATGATTGAACTGGTTGATTTCAACGAAACGTATAAAGCATCGGCCGCTGAAGCGAAAGAAGGTGGAAAGAAAACACGCCGTAGCCGCGGAAAGAAAACCAGTGATGAAAAGGCCGGAGATGTGCCTGCATCAGCAGAAAGTAAAGAAGAGAAGGCCGAATAAAAACGAAACCCTGTTTACTGAATGGCAGCCTTTGCAAAAGCGCTGCCATTTTTTTTGATGCCGGCTGTATGTTTTTATGTTATCGTCTGTCGTGTAACCCTCATCACCACCCTTTTTCCGGCATGGGGCGGGTACCTTTTTATATTTCACTTGTCTGCACTACTGGTATAAAAAAATATTTTTTGTTTACGCAGATTTATATACTTTTCCTGTAAGAAACCGTTCCCGACTGATCCAATCTTATTTACGACTGCACTGGAATATTCAATCTCCTCATTTCAACCTTCACAGTACCCTGCCTTGCAGAATTTAATTTTTATTAAACCAAAGTCAAATTTTTTTCTATGAGAATCATTGCACAGGAAAACAGCATTGCAAAACGCCGGCAGGATTACAGGAAATCTTCTCTCTTTACCCGGTTTGTTGTTTTCTCTTTTTTCGGCATGAATATGTTTTTTTCGGTTCAGGCACAGACCGGCAAATCGCTCGACTTTGTGTCGACCCTTACCAACTATGTAGAATTGCCCAACCTGCTGCCCTCGGGATCGTACACCAAAGAAGCGTGGATTTATGCCCGAAGCCTTACAGATTACGGCAACAACATTATTTCCGGCGTATCGTCCGCATTTTGGGTGCCGGACGGGTATTTGACCGCCGGCCACTTTGCCAATGACAATTATGATTACTGGGCGGTAAATGATCCGGAGCGATTATTGCTGAATACATGGTACCATATGGCTGTTACTTTTGACAATGCCACCAATCAGATCACTCTTTTTAAAAACGGGGTGCAGGTGGGTACCGGAGTTACGGCCGGCCCTTATTCCGAGTCGAAATTGTTTATAGGAACCTATAATTACGGAGAGCATTATCACGTGGGCTGGGATGGGATGATTGATGAGGTTCGCATATGGAATGTGGTGCGTACGCCGGCGCAGATAGCAGCCAGCTACAACTGCCGCGTCACAGGCGATGAGCCGGGCCTGCTGGCTTATTATAATTTTAATCAGGGCACTGCCGGCGGAACAAACACATCGGTTACCACCCTTCTGGATCGTTCTGATCGGTGTGTATTGAATCATGGAACTCTCAGAAACTTTAACCTGAGTGGCACTACGTCCAATTGGGTGTCGGCGGGCAAGGTGATAAACATTTGTGGAGGCACCTATGCCAATATCAATATTCTCGGAAACGGAAAATGTATAGCCGACGGCGATAATACCCCACGAACACAAGACTATACCAATTTTGGCAGTGGCAGCCTGATTACCCGAACCTTTAATATAAAAAATACAGGAAACGCCACACTAAGTATTTACGGAGTAAGCATTTCGGGTACAGACGCCTCTCAGTTCAGTGTTGTTTCCGCTCCGGCATCCACATTGGCCGCAGGGGCTACCACTCCCTTTAGTGTGCGGTTCAGCCCAACCTCCGGTGGAGTTAAAAAGGCCACCATAAACGTAAGTAACAATGACGGTGATGAAGGAGAATATGATTTTGCCATTCAGGCTACCTCTACCGTTACCACGGCGGGCCAGCGTTATTATTCTACAGCGCCGATAGAAGAAAGCGAAATAACTCCGCAGACGCAAATCACGGTTTATCCCGTTCCGGCAGGCGACAGGATATTTATCCGGCTGAACGATGCAAAGCTGTTGGGTACGGTGGCCACTTTATGGGATCAGCAGGGCAAACTTGTAAAACGGTTTACAATTTCAAAACTCCTGCAGGAAGTTTCGCTGGATGGTATTCCACGCGGCTTTTATTTACTAAAAATGAATGACGGTTCCGTAAATAAACTCATTAAACAATAAGAAGAATATCGAACAACTTCAGATAACTTAAGTGCCAAAAGCAGAATCTTACCGGTTCTGCTTTTTTGTGAAAAATTTTTACCTCTGAATTATCTGTGATTCAGTTTCTTTGCAAAACTTTTACAAAACATGACCGACACACAGCGCCCTGCAGTTTTACTTCTTGAAGACGGAACCACAGCTTATGGATATGCTTTCGGAGCTGTAGGCACTACCGCCGGCGAAATTTGTTTTAATACCGGAATGACCGGCTATCAGGAAGTATTTACGGATCCCAGTTATTTTGGCCAGGTTCTGATTATGAATAGTGTGCATATCGGAAACTACGGAGTAAAAGAAGATGAAGTAGAGTCGGGATCGGTGAAAATCCGCGGCCTTATAGGGCGCAATCTTGAAAATCAGTACAGTCGCCGGCTGGCCAGAGGTTCGCTCGATGATTATCTGAAAGCAAATAAAATTGTCTGCATTCAGGGAGTAGATACCCGTTCGCTGGTAACACATATACGGGCCAAAGGCGCTATGAATTGCATTATTTCCTCCGAAATAACAGATGTAAAAGAACTGAGAAATGAACTGGCAAAAGTTCCCTCAATGGCAGGACTTGAGCTGGCATCGGCAGTAACCACGAAAGAGGAATATGAACTGGGCGATAAAAATTCGAAACTGCGGATTGCTGTACTTGATTTTGGATGCAAACAGCATATTCTGAAGTGTATGACGGATCGCGGAGCTTTTGTAAAAGTATTTCCGGCAAAAACACCCGCCACGAAACTGAAAGAGTTCAATCCATCCGGGTATTTTATTTCCAACGGCCCCGGCGACCCGGCCGCCATGGATTACGCCATAGATACCGTAAAAGAAATTCTAAAAGAAAATAAGCCGCTTTTTGGGATTTGCCTTGGTCACCAGCTGCTGGCGCTGGCCAATGACATTTCTACATTTAAAATGCATCATGGTCACAGAGGGCTCAATCATCCCGTTAAAAACCTGCTGACCGGTAAAAGCGAGATTACAACACAGAATCATGGTTTTGGCGTAGATCCCGAAGCAGTAAAAAGAGCATCACATATAGAAGTCACTCACGTCAATCTGAATGACCAATCTATTGAAGGCATCAGGATAAAGGGTAAACCTGCCTTTTCTGTTCAGTATCATCCGGAGAGCACACCCGGCCCGCACGACAGCCGCTACCTGTTTGACGAATTCATTGGTTTAATCAAAAGTAAAAGCGCATAAGTAGGCATAGGATAGCGGATAAGTTAGTTTGAATTTTGATTATTGAATTTTTACTTTTGACTTTATCATGAAAATAGCCATCATCAATGGGCCTAATCTTAACCTGCTGGGTAAAAGAGAAACCGGTACTTACGGTAATAAACCATTTGAAGAATTTTTTAAAGAACTGACGGAAAAATACAGCCACGTTAAATTGTCCTTTTTTCAAAGTAATGTAGAAGGCGAACTGATCAATGAACTGCACCGGGTGGGTTTTGAATATGACGGTATTATTTTTAATCCCGGCGGGTACACACATACTTCCGTAGCAATTGGCGATGCTGTGGCTGCCATTAAAACTCCGGTTATTGAAGTGCACATTTCCAATGTTCATGCAAGGGAAGATTTCAGAAAAATATCCCATGTTTCCGGCAAGGCCGCAGGAAGTATTTTTGGCCTGGGGCTGAAAGGGTACGAACTGGCGCTGCACTATTTCATTTCGATGAACAAGGGGATGTAGTCTTATTGCCGTAACGGCACCTTCCCAAATTAAGCAGACAATTAGCTTTCTCCCTCTTTTTATTTTCGTTCTTTCTTTTTCATCCATTCAGGATCGGTTCTCAGTTTGCGCACATCATCCAGTTTGGCAATGTAAATGCTGCGGCCATGTGTGCCTACTACAATTTCATTATCCCTTTCATGAATAACGATGTCGTGTACCGGCACCGACCTGGGCATACCGGCATGCCACATCATAAAACTATTGCCGCCGTCAAGGCTTACGTACAATCCGCCATCGGTTCCGACGTAAATAATATTTTCATCTTTTGGATCTTCTTTTACTACATTGACCGGTTCATTGGGTAAATCAGCACCGATCTTTTTCCAGGTTGTTCCATAATCATCGCTCACATATACGTAAGGAAGGAAATGATCATAGCGGTAACCATTCAGCGAGACATACACCCGCCCTTCTTTAAACCGGCTGGCCTCCACACGGCTTACCCACAGATTTTGTGTGTTCAGCCTTGTATCGGCCGTTTTTGATTTTGATCTTTTACTTCCGTCCTCTGCGGCTACCGTTTTGTTTAACTGCTGCCAGGTATATCCGCCATCTTTGGTGATATGAATGTTACCATCATCGGTACCTGTATAAATTAAGCCAAACCGGACCGGCGATTCTGAAATGGTGGTAAGGGTACCATAGGGAACATTTCCTTCTTTTTTTCCATTGGTCATATCGCCGCTTAGCGTTATCATGCTGTCGCCCTGGTTCATCGAACGATGAAAATGATTACTGCCGAAATACAGAATATCCTGGTTGTGCCGGCTCAGGTGGATGGGCGACTGCCAGTTGAACCGATAGGGAGATTCACCCAGCTTATGCGATGGGGTGATTCTTACCGGCCGGTTATTACCATTCAGGTTTCTTCTGGCATAGTTACCAAACTGCGAACCGTAATAAACAGTTGCATTGTCTCTTGTATCTACCTGTACCTGCATGCCATCGCCGCCGCCAATATTTTTTTCAATGCCATCGGCAAGTCCCAAACCCGAATTGGCAAACGAGTTTCGGGGAGTTTGTGACGGAACATACCACACGCCGTTATCCTGCATACCGCCATAAACGTTGTAGGGTTTTGCGTTATCAGTAGTGATAGCATAAAACTGCCCGACGGCCGGGGTATTTGCTTTGAACCATACCTCCCCGTCGTCGTAGGTGATATTCACGCCACCGTCATTTCCATTTATTAAGTGAGCATCTTTTTTGGGATTAATCCAAAGCGCATGATGATCGGCATGCACATTCACTTTGTCCATATTTTTCCATGTCTTTCCCCCGTCGGTTGATATTTGCGAAGAAAATCCCAGCGCATATACTTTATTTTCATTGTATGGAGATACATAGATTTTGGCAAAATAATATCCATATGTAAAAAAAATGTTGATGTCTTTTTCGTGGGTTTTTTTCCAGTGCTGCCCGCCATCATCGCTTCGGTACACTTCACAGCCGATGGGTGATCCTTCAAAGCCGGTGTTTACATTCAGAAAATCGTATACGGCAGTGGGCTTTATTTTATCAGCAGCTACCATTTCTTTAACCTCTTTTGCTTTATATCGGGGATACATCCGCATCTGCCGGAAAAAAGAATCCAGTTTTTTTTCGTCAAGTGACGCGAATTTTTCTTTTGTGATATTCCTGAAATCTTCCAGCTCATAGGCATCAGTTTCCTTTTTGGTAGTGGTGTCGGGTTTTTTATTCTGATTATCAAGTATGGCATAAATAATTTGCGGATTTTTAGGATAAACCGCAAGGCCGATCCTTCCTACACCTTCACCGGTTGGAAATCCCGAATTTTCATTGGTGATCAACTTCCATGTATTGCCTCCGTCCGAGCTTTTATAAATACCGCTGGTTTTTCCGCTTTCTTCAAAATTCCAGGCACTCCGGGTTCGGTACCAGGCTGCGGCAAATAATTCGTCCGGGTTTTTTGGATTAATCTCCATCTCCACCACACCGGTATTATCGTCAATGAAAAGCGTCTGAGTCCAGGTTTTTCCGCCATCGGTTGTTTTATATACACCCCTTTCTTTGTTTGGTGAATATAGGTGCCCCAGTACACCCACCCAGGCAGTATTCGGGTCGCCGGGATGCAATTGAACTTTGCCAATATGATGCGATTCGGGTAAGCCTAAGTATTGCCATGTTTTTCCCGCATCGTTGCTTTTATATACTCCAATACCTGCGTAAGAAGAGCGGCTGCTGTTCACTTCACCGGTGCCGATCCAGATTGTTTCCGGGCTGGTTTTCCAGTTTACGGCTATATCGCCTATGGTGAGAATGTCTTCTGAATCAAAAATGGGTGTAAAAGAAAGACCATTGTTTTTTGTATACCACAATCCTCCACTGGCGTATGCCACGTAAAATTCAGCAGGATCTTCGGGATTGGCCTCAAGATCAGAAACCCTTCCGCTCATCACCGTTGGCCCCACATTTCTGAAACGGATATCATTGAGAAGCGATTTTTCGATCAACGCTTTTCGCTGCTCCGTTTTTTTCATACGTTCAGTTGCCGGAGTAGGGCTTACCTGCGAAAAAACAAAAAGGCTGATTAAGGATAGCAGTAATACGATTGCAGATTTCAGTATATGCCGTGTACCTGTTGGCAACAGAAATTTTAACAGCAAGGCCATAAATAAAGCAGTTTTTCGTTAGTAACTTAGTTTTGGCTTAAAGCTTGCGGCTTTCAGCGCAGGTATCAAACTTACTAAACAATGCGATACGCCTTTTTGATTTTTTTGCTGATTCCATACAATAGTTTTTGCCAGTACAAAAGCTATATCATAGGAATAAAAGGCGATACATTAAATGTGGTGGACAAGAACGGGCTAAAGCAAGGGCGCTGGGTTCATTCATTTCCCCCGCTGCGCGGCGAACCGGGATATGAAGAACAGGGCGTTTATGTCAATGACAAAAAAGAAGGGCAGTGGCAGCGTTTTTCACCGGCAGGCGACCTGCTGGCCATAGAAAATTATCGTTGGGGAAACAAAAACGGGAAATCGTATTACTTCAACCGGTGGGGCGCCATGGAGAGAGAAGAAAGCTGGAAGGCGGTAAACCCGGATAATCCTTACGACACCCTCGATGTATATGATCTCAACGACCCGACCCGGGTGATCGACCGGGTAGTGGTTAAACTGGAAGGGTTTACCTTAAAACACGGATTGTGGAAATATTATGACCCCGAGTTCGGCACAGTTGTAAGAACAGAAGAATACTGGCTCGATAAACCTAAAAACGGACTGGAAGGTCTTGATCCGATTGATGTCAGCAAAGGCGGCAAGAGCCGTTCTGATTCTGCAGCTGCCAAAACAGCTGCCAAACCCAAAACCATACAGGATTGGGAAAAGAAAAACTCCGGCAAAAAAAATATCAAAGTAAGAGATGGCAGAACAGGGGGAAACTGATCTGTCATTCATCAGCCGGCCGTTTAATCCTCACTTTATCATTCAAAGATATTTCAGAAAAGAATTTGTAGTACATCTGCTTGCGATAAGGCCCTTTTCTTATCCAGAAGCTTATCATCACCAATAACCGTTCATAAAAATCGGTTTAAGAAATTTTGCCACCTTCATTATTAGCTAAAAATTTGATATAATAATGATATCAGAAAATCAAGCCAAATAATATGGAAAAGATTATCAAACCTGTTTCCGGTTACCTGGCATTGTTTATTTCACTGTTGCTGCTGGCTGCTTCTGTTTATTTTTTCATTCATATAGGTGAAGGGGGCTGGATGATTGCCGGTGCTGTGTCTTCGCTGGTAATCAGCTTTTTTCTAATGGCAGGTATTATTGTGATTTATCCCAATTATTCAAGGGTTCTGAACCTTTTCGGAAATTATATTGGTACAGTGAAAGCGGACGGATTATTTTTTTAAAATCCATTTTATACAAAATAAAAAACTTCTTTGCGGGCCGAAAACCTGCAGGGTCAAACATTGAAAGTGAATGATAAAATGGGCAACTCCATCGAAATAGGAGCCGTAGTAGTATGGCAGGGTGCATAATGTTTCGGCCGGAAGAGGAATACAGCTTATATTGAAAACAGGGAAAAAATTTTTTATCGGGTCGCAGAAGATAAACGGTTTCCGGCGGGCGATGGAGAAACTAATTCCGGTGTCAGCAAAATAAAAAATGTCTTGAGCCAAAAGAAAAGCTTTGTCATAAGGATAGATAACGAAACGTATTAGGCCCTTGAAAAATGGGCAGCAGACGAGTTCCGCAGTGTGAACGGGCAGATTGAATACATACTGTATCAGAAACTGCTGGAAGCCGGCCGGGTAAAAGTTCAGGCGGGCCAAGCAAATAAATCAACCGGTAAGAACACATAATTATGTTAAGAAAAATACATTTATCTGTTTATTCCTTTTGTAATTGCGTTTGCGGCATTGCTTATTGGATTTTGAAGCGGGTGTAAAAAAACTTTGGCAAAGTTAAAAACCCTGCCAAAGTTCTTTATCATTCTTTGATTCATACATCAAAATGCTTTCTTCTCTTTTGCTTTTTGCATCGGGTTGATGCCGGGAGCCGGAGTTACCTGCTTTTGTTTGAACAGCTGGAACCGGCTGGGTGCGGCTATGGTACCCCATGAATTATTGCTTTCATCAATATCGGCGGTTTCCTTCATCGGGTCAAGCCGTACAGAGACCACTTCTTTGTCTTTCATAAACGTTTTGGTCACTTTATTTTCATTAAGCCTCCAAACCTGTGCCGGAATACGATCAATTTCTTTGCTGCCGTCTTTGTAAGTCCATTCAATAATGATAGGCATTACCAGCCCACCTTTGTTACTAAAAGTAAGTTCGTAAAAATGTCTGTTTTCATATTTTTTTCTTCCTTCCTCATCCAGGGCTTCCGTTTGCGCTTTTACTTCTACAGGATATTTGGCTGTGTCGTACGGTTCCAAACCTCTGTCGTAGCGCCAGTAAAAATCGCGGAGCGAGGTATCTCTGTCGGTTTCAAAAACAATATTTTTATCTTCCCGGTTGCGGATTTTTGAAAGGTCTTCAAATTCATTAACTGCGGGTTTCGGAAGGCTTCGCATTACAATTGTATCACGTTGTGAGGGAACGGCGGTTACATCCGGCCTTGCATATTTTACCGTATCCAGCGAAATATCTACAGGATCGGTACCATAAAACCAGCCCCGCCAGAACCAGTCCAGATCTTCACCGCTGGCATCTTCCATTGTGCGAAAGAAGTCGGCAGGTGTTGGATGTTTAAAAGCCCAGCGCCTGGCATATTCTTTAAAGGCATAATCAAACAACTCGCGGCCCATAATAGTTTCGCGTAGTATGTTTAGCGCCGTTGCCGGTTTGTCGTATGCATTGGGGCCAAAGCGAACAATATTTTCCGAATTGGTCATTATCGGCTCCAGCTGATCTTTTGGCAGTTTCATGTAATCCACAATTGTCCAGGGTGCTCCTTCGGTAGAGGGATATTTATTATCCCACAGTTCCTGTGTGAGGTATTGTACAAATGAGTTCAGGCCTTCGTCCATCCAGGTCCACTGGCGTTCATCGCTGTTGATGATCATCGGGAAGAAGTTATGACCCACTTCGTGAATGATAACAAGTAATGCCGAATTTTTAGCCCCTTCCGTGTAGCTTCCGTCTTTTTCTGCACGGCCGGGGTTGAAGCAGATCATGGGGTACTCCATTCCATTGGCAGCCTCTACACTTTGCGCTACCGGGTAGGGGTAGGGGATAGTGAATTTAGAGTACGTTTTAATCGTATGTGCCACTGCTTTTGTGGATACCAGCCGGTAAATCGGGTAAGCTTCTTTGGCGTAAAAGCTCATGCACATTACTTTTTTGCCTTCTACGTAAGCGGGCATTGCATCCCACACAAACTTTCGGCTGCTGGTCCAGGCAAAATCACGAACATTCTCTGCCTTGAATATCCATGTTTTTTTTGCATTGCTTTTCTTTTTTTCGGCTTCCTTTGCTTCTGCAAGAGTTACAATTTCCAGTGGTTCTTTTGCGGTTTGTGCTTTTTGCCAGCGGGCAAGATGAGCGGGAGATAATACCTGCGCATAGTTCTGGCATTCGCCTGTGGCACCCACCACATGATCGGCGGGTACCGTCATCTGCACTTTAAAATTTCCGAATGAAAGCGTGAATTCTCCACGGCCTGTGAACTGATGATTTTGCCAACCCACCTCATCACCGTATTTACACATACGCGGATACCATTGGGCCATTGTAAAAAGATGATTGCCATCTTCGGGAAAATATTCATAGCCGCCGCGTCCGCCGCCGAATCTTTGAAAATCCATGCGGTTGATGATCTTGTAATTCCAGTCAATTTTTAAAATGAATTTTTGTCCCGGTTTCAGCGGGGCCGGCAAGTCCACCCTCATCATGGTTTTATTTATTACGTATTTCAGCGGTTTGCCCAGTCCGTCTGTCAGCCTGGTAATATTGACCCCGTAACCATTATCTTTTCTTCTTTCGATCATGGCGTCAATCATTTTATCGGTGCCTTGTCTTGGCATCGGGTTGCTGTTCTGGTAATTGGCATTGTTCACACTGCTGTGCTGGTTTTCGTCAAGCTGAAGCCATAAGTACGTAAGCACATCGGGCGAATTGTTATGATAGGTAATTGTTTCAGATCCGGTGAGTTTAAGGTTCACTTCATCCAGTTCGCATTTGATGTCGTAGTCGGCCCGCTGCTGCCAGTATTTGGGCCCCGGTGCACCGCTGGCTGTGCGGTATTCATTCGGTGTGGGCATGATGGAGCCCAGCTGCTCGAACTTGTTTCCGTGGTTCGAACCCGGGTTGTTTTGAATGTTTTGCGCAACAGCGGCAGCAGTGAAAAACACGGTTGTAAAAAATAAAAAAAGCGATTTTCTCATTTTCCTTGTTTTATATTTTTTAAAAAGGTAATCGTTCAAGAGCAATTTTCAATGATAAACTAAATACGCCGGCCGACAAAAAAATCACCCACTCCCGCCGGTTTATTTTAAGAATATTCATAAAAATGAATGCAACGAGCAAGATAATCAGAACAACAAGAATTTGCCCAACTTCAAGCCCTACATTGAATCCAAACAGGCCCATGCCGATATTTTGATCTTCGGCCAGCATGAAGCGGATGGTGTTGGCAAATCCCATTCCGTGAATGAGGCCGAAAATAAGCGCTAAGAAATAATTTATCCGAACGGATTTTGGTGAAAAATTTTTTTGAAAAAGGTTGGTCAAAGCAGTGACTACAATGGTGCAGGGTATCAGAAATTCAACCCAGTTGTCGGGAAACCGCACAATATCCAGTACACTCAATACCAGCGTAATGGAATGCCCGATTGTAAATGCCGTTACCAGTATCAGTACCTGCTTCCAGTCTTTCAGCAGATAAATGGCGGCCAGGGCTGTAATAAATAGCAAATGATCCAGTGCGTCCCAGCTTATGATGTGTTCCCAGCCGATGCCAAAATAAAAAGTAAAATCCTGCATAATTTAGGTTCCGGAGCCCCGGATCATCCGCTCCGGTTTTTAACGGTCTTTCTGTAGCGGAGTTCAAAATAATCCAGACTTTTGTATTCAGGAAAAAAATTTTGTTAATGGCAACGGGTTTATTTAAGTGGCTTTTACTGGCAGCGTTGAATGTAACACACCCTTTTTTTGTTTGTGTTACAGAGGTCAATCATAATGCGCAGGAAAAAACACTGGAGATCACCTGCCGCATATTTACCGATGATTTTGAAAAAGTGCTTACGCAAAAGCATAAAAAAGCAGTACACATTGCCGGTGAAAGGCCGGATGCCACCCTTGATCAGAAAATAAGCGGATACATCAAAGAACATCTTTCATTTAAAGCCGATGACCGGGATGTGGCGTATACCTATCTTGGTTTCGAAAAGGAAGAAGATGTGGTGTACTGCTTTTTGCAGGTAAGCAATATTGCTTCTGTAAAAAAAATTGAATCTGTCAATTCCATGTTGCACGATCTGAATGAGAACCAGATCAATATTATGCATGTAACCGTGGGCGGAAAAAGAAAAAGCACCAAACTGGATTTTCCGCAAACCGATGCTTCTTTTGAATTTTAAAATACTTTTTATTATTCGCCGAACTCACTCTTCATTCATATTTTCCCTGATTTCATCGCTCACCGTAACCATTACCTTGTCGATGCGGTGACCATCCATATCGACGATCTCAAAACGGAAACCTTTCCATTCAAATTTTTCGCCGGTATGCGGTATTCTTTCCAGTTCATGAAGTATGAATCCGGCCAGTGTGTCAAATTCATGCTCGCCTTCATTCATCCATTCTGTTTTTTCGAACCGGGAAAGAAAATCGTAAAAAGGAATCTGCGCATCTACCAAAAAAGAGCCATCGCCTCTTTCCACGATTTCGTAACCGGCAAAATGGGGTTCGGGAATGTCTCCCACAATGGCCTCCAAAATATCATTGAGGGTAATCATACCCTGCAGGGTTCCGTATTCATCCACGATAAAACAGGAATGTTGCCCGATGGCTTTAAATTTTTCCAGTATTTGGTAAGCGGAATTATTTTCAGGAACAAAAACGGCCGGCTTCATTATGTGCTTAAACCGGGTAAGGTCATTGCTGATATAAAGATCTTTTAACGACACGACCCCTTTCAGGTTATCGATTTCACCATCGCATACAGGATATACCGAATGAGGTTCTTTCAGTATCTTTTCTCGTACCATTTCTTCATTATCGTTGATGTCAAACCAGATTATATCGCTGCGGTGGGTCATCAGCGAAGTAATGTTCCGGTCGCCCAGGTGAAAAATCCGTTCAATAATCTCCTGTTCGGCTTCTTCGATGGTGCCGGCCTCGGTGCCTTCCGTAATCATGGTTTTAATTTCTTCTTCGGTAATGGCGTCGTCTTTCGACCGCTGGATGTTGAAAATACGGAAGAAGATATTGCTTACTGAATTCAGCAGCCATACAAAGGGATGAGTCACTTTTGCAAAAAAAGACATGGGACCCGATGCCAGCATAGCAATTTTTTCGGAGCGAAGCAGACCAATTCGTTTGGGAATAAGCTCGCCAAAAATGATGGAAAGAAAAGTAACAATGATAACGATAATGGTAGTGGCGATGGTATCGGCATACTCGGCCAGAAAAGTAATTTTGGCAATGTACGGTTCCAGGTATTTCCCGAACCGTTCGCCGGAATACACACCTGTCAAAATAGCGATAAGTGTTATTCCCAACTGTACGGCAGATAGAAAGATTTCAGGATTTTCGGCCAGTTGTAATGCATGCCGGGCCTGCAGGTTTCCCTTATCCGACAGGTGTTCCAGCCTGCTCTTTCTGGCCGATACAAGTGCAATTTCTGCCATACTGAAAAGTCCGTTCACAAAAATCAGCCCCAGCAAAATGATAATTTCCATTAACCTTCAGGAGTTGGTTGTTTACCGAAGATAATAAATCCCCCGAATCGCCTGTTGAAAACAGCAGCGGTAGAAGTACCGGTAATAAGTCCGATCAGCGCCCCGCCCGCTATGTCAGATGGATAATGAACGCCTACATATACCTGAGCATAGCAGATGGAGAAGGCCCATAAAAAGGCGAGCCACACCCATTTTGAGTTAAAAACAGAACGAAAGGTGAGAAAAAAAAAGGTTGCCATTCCAAAATGATTGGCAGCATGCGAAGAGGTGAAGCTAAAACCCCCTGAACAATTTTTAAGTAAGAGACGTACCCTGAATAGCATATCCGGATCCCGGCAGGGCCGGAGCCGCTCAAACCCTTCTTTGAAAATCCGGCTGCTGATCAGATCGGTCAACGCCACAGTACAGATAAAGATCAGTACCCACAGCCATCCGCGTTTACCAAAATTGAGAGTGACAAACACCAGAAAAAAAAGATAAAGCGGCATCCAGTAGTTCGAATTTCGCAAATAGGGCAGTACCGCATCCAGGAAAGAATTGGTCAGCTGGCTGTTTATTTGTTCAAACAACCAGCGGTCCCAGGCTTTCAGTTTTTCCATAAAAGAAAGAATATACATAGCACAAATGTAGAGGAACGATTAAAAATTAACGGCCGGGCTTTGTACAGATGAAGTAAATTACTTTTTTTTGTGATTTGCTTCAGGCCACAGTAAAGAAAACCCGATTGCCGGATGTTCATTCGTTTTAAAATACCCAAAACCATCCTCTGGGTGATCAATCTGTTTGTGATCTTTGTTTTGATTTTTACATTGTTTCGCTTCGCTACTTATTTTGCCTTCAAGCCGGATGATCTTTCTTTCAACGATCTTACCGTATCTTTTCTGCTCGGGCTTAAATACGACCTTCGCTGGATATCCCTCATTTTGTTACCGATCGTACTGGTGAGCCTGCACCCGGAGTTTTCGCCATTTTATTCTTCAAGAAATAAAAAATGGTGGACCTGGTACCTGGCCATCGTAACATTTATTGTATTCTTCTTTTTTGCGGCCGATTTCGGAAGTTTTTCTTATAATCAAACCCGCCTCGATGCCGGGGCATTGAATTTTGCCGAAGACTTCAGAACTTCTCTGGCCATGATGTGGCAAACCTATCCTATGATATGGCTGCTGATGGGGCTTATTGTTGCTGTTCTTTTTTTTCGCTGGATGTACAGGCAAAGTCACTGGAGGGTAATCAGCAAAACCGATGGCCTCGGTATCCCTTACCGGCGAAAATATTTTTTTATAGTAATTCTTTTATTTGGATTGCTGATTCACGGAAGTTTTACAGTACGATCTCTGAAATGGTCAAAAGCCATGACGCTCGACGATAACTTCAAATCTTACTTGTCGCTGAACCCCCTGCAGAATTTTTTTACCACGCTGAAATTTCGCAAACCGGGGTATAATGAAAAAAAAGCCAGGGAAGTGTTTCCGCTGGTGGCTGCATGGATGGGCATAAAGAACGGTTCTGCTTTTTCGTACCGGCGCACTTTTTTACCCGACAGCAATGTAATTGAAAGCGAACCCAACGTGGTGCTGGTTCTGTGCGAATCCTTCAGCATGTACAAAAGCAGTTTAAGCGGCAACCCCCTGAACACTACACCCTATTTTAATGAACTGGCAACCCGGGGCATTTTTTTTGAACGCTGTTTTACCCCGCATTTTTCCACAGCCCGCGGTTTATTTGCCACCATCACCGGTATTCCCGATGTACAGCAGTTTAAATTTTCGACCCGCAACCCTGCAGCGATAAAGCAACGTACCATCATCAATGATTTTGAGGGATACACTAAAATGTATTTCCTGGGGGGAAACCCCGAATTCAACAATTTTCATGGCCTGCTCAATAATATTGAGGGACTGCAGATGTATACCGGCGAAAAATTTACTTCGCCCCGTGTAAATGTATGGGGCATCAGCGATAAAAATCTTTTTCTGGAAGCCAACCAGGTTTTCCGCAGGCAGCAGCGTCCTTTTTTTGCCATTATACAAACGGCCAATAATCACCGTCCTTTTATGATACCGGAAGAAGATACCGGTTTTAAACAAGTCGTGGTTTCAAAAGATTCGCTGCGGCAATACGGATTTGAATCGGAGGAAGAGTTCAATTCGTTTCGCTATTCGGATTACTGTTTTAAAAAATTTATGGAAGCGGCAGAACGGGAAAATTATTTTCACAACACCATATTTGTTTTTGTAGGCGATCATGGAGTGGCCGGCAATGCCGATGCAGTGTATCCTTCGGTATGGACAAAAGAGCGCCTCACCGATCAGCATGTACCGCTCCTGTTTTATGCCCCGCATTTGCTGAAGCCCGAAAGAAGAACTGAAGTGGTGTCGCTTATTGATGTGCTTCCCACCATTGCGGGTTTTATCCATCAGTCTTATACCAATACCACCCTGGGCCGCGACCTGCTTCAAAAAGACAAAGGCAGAAATTTTGCTTTCATCACCAACAGCCAGGGGCGAATCGGCATGGTAACCGATGATTTTTATTTTACCATGAATCTAAATCTTTCCGGAAATGCAAGAGAGTACGCACCCAATGAACAATTATTTCCGCTGCGCGGAGAAACATTTCATTATTCCGCGTTTCAGCAGGATTCTATTAAACGAAGTATGGCCGGGGTTACATTAGCCATTTATGAAACCGCCAAATGGATGCTGATGAATAACAGCCGCTGACACAACGCTTCTTCCGGTTTTAAATAAAATAGAATTTGGCTTTCACCGCTGTTTGGGCTACCTGTGCCGTACCGCATTTTCAATTTGGCAAAAATGAAATACTGCATTCGGAATACGAGGGGGGAAATGTATTTTTGCAACCTTAAAAAGAAAAAAGGTGCCACTAATCAAGAGCATATCCGGGATAAGAGGAACCGTAGGAGGCAGGCCCGGCGAAACACTTTCGCCGCCCGACATTGTAAAGTTTACAGCGGCTTTTGGAATGATCATTAAAGAGCAATCTTCAGCCGCAACACAACGCGTCATCATCGGCCGAGACGGGCGCATCAGCGGGCCGATGGTAAGAGATCTGGTGGTCAATACCCTGAATGCAATGGGTATCCACGTGGTGGATCTGGGGCTTTCCACCACACCCACAGTAGAACTGGCCGTGAAAACGGAGAAGGCAGACGGGGGCATCATCATTACCGCCAGCCATAACCCAAAAGAATGGAATGCCTTAAAGTTATTAAATAAAGAAGGCGAATTCATCAGCGCCGATACCGGTGAAAAAGTGCTGCAAAAAGCCGACAGCGGCGACTTTACTTTCAGTCCGGTTGAAAAATTCGGAAGCTGCCGTGTTGACGCATCGTGGATGGATAAACACATCAGGGCCATTCTTGATTACCCGCTGGTCGATGCAAAAAAAATTGCTTCTTCCGGTTTTAAAATCGTGGTGGATGCCATCAACTCTTCCGGGGCCGTTTATGTACCTGCGCTGCTGCGGGCATTGGGCGTACAAGATATTATTGTGCTGAACGATAAACCCGATGGTCATTTTGCACACAACCCCGAACCCCTGCCCGAAAACCTGGAGGGGCTGAGCAGGGCTGTTTTAAAACACGGGGCACAGCTCGGCATTGCCGTCGATCCGGATGTGGACCGTTTGTGTTTTGTATGCGAAGACGGAAGCCCGTTTGGCGAAGAATACACCCTGGTGGCTGTAGCCGATTATGTATTAAGCCGGCGAAAGGGAAATACCGTCAGCAATATGAGCAGCACAAAAGCGCTGAAAGAAGTAACGCAGAAACACGGCGGAGCGTATTACCCCTCGGCGGTAGGAGAAGTAAACGTAGTGAAAAAGATGAAAGAAGTAAATGCGGTAATCGGCGGCGAAGGAAACGGGGGCATCATCGTTCCCGATTTTCACTATGGCCGCGATGCGCTGATCGGCATCGGCCTCTTCCTCACCCACCTGGCCGTCAGCCGAAAATCCATCAAACAGCTGCGCGGTTTATATCCCGATTATTTTATATCAAAAAACAAAATCGAACTGCAAAACGGCATCGACCTCAAAAAAATACTGAAAAAAATTGCTGAAAAATATAAATCACAGCCCATGAATACCGAAGACGGGCTGAAGATAGAATTCGGCAACGACTGGGTACATCTTCGTTCTTCCAATACCGAACCCATCATCCGGGTGATAGCGGAAAGCGATTTCGAATCAAAAGCCAACAACATCGCCGGCCGGCTGATACAGGATATACGGGAAAGCATATAAAAAAATTGTTTTCCGCACCATGCGCAGGGTGCATCCATTAAGCTTTTCTTGCAACGCTCCGTTTATCTTTCTGTAATTCTTATCGGCTTTGTTTGGTGTTTCTTTCTATAAGGCAGTTTCTTAATTGCGGCCGATGCACTATGTAAGATGTCTAACAAGTAAAGGTAATTTGCTTCAGAAAATCGGCACAATCAGCTGCCGTTGTGATTTGCTTTCAATTTCAGTTCTGACGATCTTTGATAACAACATTTAAAACTTACCTCAATGTCAAAAATTGTTGTGATTTGCTTTCAATTTCAGTTCTGACGATCTTTGATAACAACATTTAGAACAACAGCCACAACCTCGCCAAGGTTGTGATTTGCTTTCAATTTCAGTTCTGACGATCTTTGATAACAACCAGCCTTCGTTGGAAGGCTGATAACTCAATGTTGTGATTTGCTTTCAATTTCAGTTCTGACGATCTTTGATAACAACTACGACTGTATAGACCTTTGCGGAGACAATGTTGTGATTTGCTTTCAATTTCAGTTCTGACGATCTTTGATAACAACAGGTGTACGGACAAGACTATGAGGTGCAGGTTGTGATTTGCTTTCAATTTCAGTTCTGACGATCTTTGATAACAACCATAATTGAAATCAACAGCAGCATTCAACCGTTGTGATTTGCTTTCAATTTCAGTTCTGACGATCTTTGATAACAACTGATAACGGAACCAATCAAACGTTTGGAATGTTGTGATTTGCTTTCAATTTCAGTTCTGACGATCTTTGATAACAACACAAGGATGAATGGCGTTACAATCGATGATGTTGTGATTTGCTTTCAATTTCAGTTCTGACGATCTTTGATAACAACATCGTGGCCTGTTATGAAAGCAAGACTGCAGTTGTGATTTGCTTTCAATTTCAGTTCTGACGATCTTTGATAACAACTATTACTGTCGTCGCAAATGCGTCGGGCCGGTTGTGATTTGCTTTCAATTTCAGTTCTGACGATCTTTGATAACAACACCGTATTCTTTTGAAAAATAATAGGCCACGTTGTGATTTGCTTTCAATTTCAGTTCTGACGATCTTTGATAACAACAAAAACGACGTGTTCGTAACCGAAAATTTGTTGTGATTTGCTTTCAATTTCAGTTCTGACGATCTTTGATAACAACCGATGAAGATTATGCAAAAAAAGAGATTCGTTGTGATTTGCTTTCAATTTCAGTTCTGACGATCTTTGATAACAACGGCGGCTGCGTATAAATCAGCTTTGCCAAGTTGTGATTTGCTTTCAATTTCAGTTCTGACGATCTTTGATAACAACGGGGATCGCTTGGCATATATGAGCACTCCAGTTGTGATTTGCTTTCAATTTCAGTTCTGACGATCTTTGATAACAACAAGTACGGCATCTGGAAACCAGTGTGCTTAGTTGTGATTTGCTTTCAATTTCAGTTCTGACGATCTTTGATAACAACAGTATTCATTATGTTATTAATCGTATGGATGTTGTGATTTGCTTTCAATTTCAGTTCTGACGATCTTTGATAACAACTTT
>Ga0209172_10001825_pt1 | contig 41882 bp, 39 predicted proteins | sample LarsenN4metaG_FD_184113 | JGI IMG/M metagenome (GOLD analysis project Ga0209172, IMG submission 184113) | Hot spring sediment bacterial and archeal communities from British Columbia, Canada, to study Microbial Dark Matter (Phase II) - Larsen... ... | reverse complement strand
TCAGCAGTTGGTCCGGTGTGTAGGGGCGATACTCTTTGGTCGGCATGGAAAGAGATTCGCCCTCAAATCATCGAATGCCTGGCCGAGCCTGCATTCTCGGACACACTCCTAGCCGGTCCGCGCCCGCTCGCTCAGACCGTCGATCACCTGCGCGGCGGGGGCCCAGGTCTCCCGCATGCGCTCCAGCCAGCCGGTGGCAAACACCGCCTCACCGAGCCGCACGCCTCCGGGGATGACTTCACCCCAGACCGGCAGGACTTTGCGCCACGCCGGGCGGGCCGGGGCCTCGCCCTCGGGTTCCGGGTGGCGGAGCGCGAACTCCACGGCAACGGCGGTGATCACGGTCTCGAGTTCGGGGGACTGGGGGGGCAGCACGCGGATCGGCTTCTGGCGCAGGTAGGGCGTGGTGCCCAGCAGGTTCGCGCTCCCGGCATAGGGATCGCGCGCCGCGTAGCGGAATTCCCTCACGCCCGACATGTACAGCGCCCCCAGACACAGCGGGCAGGGCTCGGTCGAGGTGTACAGGACGCAGGTGTGCGGGTCGCTGTGCGTGTAGTCCAGGGTGTCCAGGGCCTCGATCTCCGCGTGGGCCAGGGGACGGATCTGGCGCCGATGGGATTCACCGCCGCGTTCGTAGGACCGGTTACGGCCCCGGGCCACGATGCGGCCCCGGGCGTCGGCGACGACCGCGCCGACCGGAATGGATCCGGCGCAATACGCCGCCCACATCTCCTCCAGGCACGCCCGCCACGGCTCAGTGAGATCCTTCCACACGGCCGTTGACCTCCGCTCCGCCTGCTCAGTTCGTATCGCGCGGAGGGTCCCCTGCCCTACGCGGGACCGGGACGGAGGAGGTCGATGACCAGCGCGGCGGACCAGGTGAAGTCACCGCCGCCGACGCCCTCCCCGCTGTACGCATGGAAATATTCGTGGAAACCGGCGGCCCGCACGCGGTCGAGCGTCTGCGCTGTCAACTCGGCGGCCTCCTGATGCAGACCGAGATCCGCCAGCCCCTGGATCACCATCCAGTTTGTGTTCACCCAGACCGGGCCGCGCCAGTACTTGACCGGATCGAACCCCTCCTGGTCGGGCAATGTGGAAGGCAGCGGCAGGCAGCCCCTGCTGCGCTCGCGATACCGGGCGAGCATGCGCGCGGCTTGGTCCTGGTCCACCAGGCCGGCGTAGACCGCCATCAATCCGGAGATCGTGTCCACCGGGATGCGCCGGTCCGACAGGACGTCCCGGTCGCGAAAGAGCCCGGCCTCCTCCTCCCACAGCGTGCGGTAATAGGCGTCGCGGAACGCCGTCAGGGAGGCCTCTTCGACCGCCGGGGGCTTGCCCAGCGCTGCGGCGATGTGGTTCAAATCGACCGCTGATCGGTACCACGCGGCGTTGAACAACGCGTCGTATACGGCGAACGGCGTGCGCGGGAGATAGTCGGCAAGATCGTAGCGGGCGGCCGAGAGCAGCTCCACCAGATACATGTAGAGGTCGTAGTCCTGTCCGGTCGGCCGCGCGGAGGGATCGACGATCGCGGTGTCCACGCGCCGGTACGGCCGGGAGGGGCGGTAGCCCTGCCCGGTCGCGAAATCCCAGCGCGGGCTGTTGTCGAGCCCGCTCTCCCAGGGATGCACGACGACAATCAGCGGACTGTCGCCGGTGGTCCGGTGTCTCGGGAAGAACAGCAGGGCATCAACCAGCGAGTCATACACCTCTGACCACCACTCCTGCCGGCTTGAGACATCCGGCGCGAGCAGCCCTACCCGGTACGATGCCGACACGAGGGCACAGGGCTGAGAGATCCCGCTGGTGATCTGGCCGGCGTGACGCACAGGAACGTCGGGCCACCACTCCGGGCCCGGGGCGTAGTCCGTGACCTCCGGGTTGTACCTGATGTGGGGCACCATCCCGCTGGTCCACTGGCCCAGCAGCATCATCTCGATCTCGCGGATCGCCCGGTGCCAGTCCACACGGGCCCAGCCCAGCGCGGCAAAGGCACTGTCCCAGTTCCACTGGTGAGGATACAGGCGCGGGCTCGGCCTGGTGTAGGCGCCGCCGACGTCGTTCCTGCGGAGCACCTGCTCCGCCCGGCGCAGGAGGTCCGCTTCCGTGGTCATGAGGCCAGCGCGATCGCCTGGCCCGATGCCGGATCCATCAGGCGGACGCGCGCCGGATCGAAGCGCAGCCAGACCGCCCGCCCCGGCTCCGCGGCGAACTCCGGGGGCACGGCGACCTTGACGATGTCGCCGCCGACCCGGACGGTCAGAAGCTGGTGGGACCCGATCGGCTCGAGGACGCTGACCTGCGCCGGCACGCCCGCCCCGACGGTCTCGAACTGCACCGCGATGTGCTCGGGCCGGATCCCGATGGTCACGCTCTCCCGCGCGGCCAGGGCGGCTCCGGCCGAGGCCGGGAGCGGGACAGCCGTGCCGCCGACCTCGACGCGCAGCTGACCGTCCGCCGCGTGCAGGCGGCCGGTCAGGAAGTTCATCGGCGGACTGCCGATGAAGCCGCCGACGAACCGGTTGGCCGGCGTGTCGTAGATCACGGCCGGCGTATCGCATTGGACGACGGCCCCGTCCTTCATCACGGCGATGCGGTCGCCCAGGCTGAGGGCCTCCACCTGGTCGTGCGTCACGTACACCGTCGTCGAGCGCAGCTCCCGGTGCAGCCGTTTCAGTTCGGCCCGCATGTGCAGCCGCAGCAACGCGTCCAGGTTGCTGAGCGGCTCGTCCATCAACAGAACGTCGGGGCGCATGACGATGGCGCGGGCCACGGCCACGCGCTGGCGCTGGCCCCCGGAGAGCTGGGCAGGATAGCGGTCGAGCAGGTCCTCGATCTGCAGCAGCTCGGCCGCCTCCTGGGCCCGGCGGCGTCGCTCGTCCGGGGCAACCCCGCGCATGCGGAGGCCGAAGACGATGTTGTCGAGCACGCGCATGTGCGGGAAGACGGCGTACGACTGGAACACCATCGCGATGCCTCGCTTCCCGGGCGGCAGCGCGGTGACGTCGCGGCCGCCGATGAGGATGCGCCCGCGGTCGAGGGTTTCCAGGCCGGCGATGGCCCGCAGGGTCGTGGTCTTGCCGCATCCCGAGGGTCCCAGGAGCACGAGGAACTCTCCGTCCGGGATGTGCAGGCTCACCTCCTGGATGGCCACGACCTTGCCGTAGGTCTTGCGCAGGTGCCTCAGCTCGATCTCCGCCATCGCGCGTGCCCCCGCCTCAGCGCACCGTGACGCCCCACAGCGTCAGCAGGTACCGCCGGATGAGGAAGATGATGATCAGCGCCGGCACGATCATGAAGAAGCCGCCGGCGAACCGGAAGTGCAGCGGCGCGCCGGCACCGATCACCGAATCGACGATCAACGCGGGCAGGGTGCGGTTGTTCAGCGTCAGGATTGTCGCCGCGAACACCTCGTTCCAGGAGAGGACGAAGGTGAAGATGCCCGCCGCGGCCAGCCCCGGCAGCGCCATGGGCAGCGTCACCCGCAGGAACGCCTGGAGGCGGCTGCTCCCGAGGGTCAGCGCGGCTTCCTCCAACTCGTAGGAGATGCCGACGAAGACGCTCGTCACGATCACGGTGACGAAGGGGATGGCCAGGGCCGTGTGCACGATCGCCACGCCGAGCAGTGTGTCGTAGAGACGCCACCGGATGAACGCCACCGCCAGCGGAATGGAGAGGACCGTGGCCGGGAACATCTTCGTCGCCAGGATGGCCAGCTGCAGACTGTCCCGCCCGCGGAACCGGAACCGGGCCAGGGCGTAGCCGGCCGGCGCGGCGATGGCGAAGGCCAGGCCGATCGTCAGCGCGGCCACGAGGACGCTGTTCAGGGTGGACTGCCACACGCCGGTGGAGCGCAGGAAGAAGCGCAGCGTCTCCAGCGTAAACTGCTCGGGCCACAGCGGCCGCGGCCACTGATAGAGGATATCGCGGGGGGTGAACGCCGCGAGGCTGATCAGCAGCAGCGGCAGCGCCACCCACACGCTGATCACGAGGGATGCGCCGTAGATGCCCAGCCGCCGCAGCGTCACGCCCGCCCCTCCTCCCCCCGCAGGAAGCGCAGGTACAGCCAGGTGATGCTCCCCGAAAAGAGCAGGATCAGCACGGCGTAGGCGCTGGCCACGTTCGGGCTGCGGTACAGCGAGTACCAGAAGTATGCCTCCCCGGCCAGCACCGGGATCTGCCGGCCGGCCAGCGTGACCACCGTGGCGAACAGCTGGAAGGCCAGGATCGTCCGGATGATGAGGGCGGTCTGCAGGCTGGGCCGCAGCAGCGGCAGGATGACGTACCGGAGCGCCTGCCACCGACCGGCGCCGAAAACGCTCGCCGTCTCCGCGTAATCCTTGGGGATCAGTTGCAGTCCGGCCAGCAGGATGACCATGACGATCGCGGTGGCCCGCCAGACCTCCGTCAGCACGACCGCCCCGAGCATCCAGTCGGGACGCTCCACTGACAGGAAGATGACGGGGATCTCCACCAGCCCGAGGCGCTGCAGCGCCGTGTTCAGGTACCCTCGCTCGGTGAAGATGGACAGCCAGATCAGTCCCGCGGCCAGGTCGGAGATGCCGATCGGCAGCGCCGTCAGGTAGAGGAAGGCCGAGTGCCCGCGAAAGCGCGTGTTGACGAGCAGGGCGATGGCCAGCCCCAGCATCACCTGGAGCGGGACGGCCAGCGCGGTGATGAGCAGCGTGTAGCGGATGGCCGGGGAGAAGTAGAGGTCCGCGCTCATCCGCCGGAAGTGCGCACCCGTCAGCGCGCCGGTCCGCGCGTCGGTCACCCCCAGCCAGATGGCCTGGACCATCGGGTAGATGAAGAACAATCCCAGGAAGGCCAGGGTCGGAAGGACCAGGACGTACGGCGTCCAGTTCGGCCGCGGACGCAGGCGCTCAGAGATCAGATCGGCTTCGGCGACAGCCATGGAGGGAAGGTGAGGGCCGGCCGCTGGTGTGACCGGCCCCCGGTCTCATCCGCGATCAATCCGGCTTGCAGGGCCGCTGCGCCGGATCGGGTGGCGCGCACGGGGCGTTCGTCGCGCGGTACAGGTCCTCCAGCTTGGCCCCCTGCTCGTTGAGCACGCGCTGGATGTCTTCACCCCGCACGGCGATCCGCGTGAACGTGTCGACGTAGATGGGCACGAACTCCCCGGTGCGGCCGCCCAACCCCACCGGCAGCAGCGCCGTCCGCGCGTCGGCGGCGCCCGACTGCGCGCTGACACCGTCCGCCATCACCTTGAGCGCCCCGGACGGCACCGTCCCCCCTGCTTCGGGGGATACCGGGAAGAAACCGACGCCCTGCAGCGTGGTCACCTGCGTCGCCGGGCGGGTCAGGTACTCGATCAGCCGCGCGCCGAGCTCCGGGTTGGGCGCGGTCCGCGGGATGCTAAGCCCCACCACGACCGAGATGAACGACCGCCCTCGCGGGCCGGCCGGAGACGGCAGCACCACGAAGTCGTCGGGGCGCTGGCGCAGGGCCGGGATGATGCGGGCGACGTGATCCCAGGCGACGAGGACCTCGCCGCGCAGCAGCGGCTCGTTCATGAACTCGTAGGTGAACGACGACGGATGGGTCACCCCCCACAGCCGCCGCAGGTACCGCCACATCTCGACCGCCTCGGGCGACTTGAACCGCCGCACCTGCGCGCCGGTGAACGACGGGTAGATGTAGCCGTGGAGGAAGCGGCCGTACAGGCCGCGCGGGCCGACGGGGAAGCCCAGCCGCCGCTGTCCCGTGCCCTGGCGGATGTTCTCGCCCCACTGCAGCAGGTCGTCGTAGGTCATCGCCATCGGGTTGCGCCCGCTCGGAAAGTAGCGCATCGCGTCTTTGTGAGCGACGATCAGGTACGTCGCCTGCATCCACGGGACGAAGGCGGTGACCCCGTCCATCTTCGCCGCGGAGAGGAAGTCGCGGAAGAAGGTGCGGTCCCGGCGTGCCTCGAGTTGCCGCTGCACCTCGGCCATGTCGCGCAGGGCGTTGTTGGCCAGGAATACCGGGAAGATCCCATGCAGCGTACCGGTGACGTCGATGGTCCCGCGGCCCGCCCGGGCCTCGGCGAGCAGCCGGTCGACGTACGGCCCTTCGTTCTCGGTGATGAACCGGACCCCGATGCCGGTCTCCCGGGTGAAGGCCGCGAGCAGCGTGTTCCGCGCCCACTCCTGCTCTTCGACCGGCGTGAGCTGGTTGGAGGTGAAGACGATCTCCTGGGCCGGGGCCGACAGGCCTGCACCGGCGCCCACGAGCAGCGTCAACACAGAGCAAACGGCAAGGGCTCGCACGATCCGCATGGCGCACCTCCAGACGGAATGACCTGCGGCGTATACCTCCTGTGTTCGCCGCGACGAGAGAGGCCGCCTTCAGCGGATTAGATCGCTCCGGAATCGGGTTGAAGAGAGTAATGAGCTCAGAGGGGAGCGGAGCGATGCGGCTCGAGGGCATCCATCACATCACGGCGGTTACCGCGGACGCCAGGAGAAATCTCGACTTCTACACCCGGGTCCTGGGCCTGCGCCTGGTCAAGAAGAGCGTCAACCAGGACGACCCCACGGCCTACCACCTCTTCTACAGCGACGAAGCCGGCAGCCCCGGCGCGGACCTGACCTTCTTCGAATACCCCGGCGCCACGCTTGGACGCCCGGGGGCGGGGATGGTCCACCGGATCATCTGGCGGGTGACCTCGGGCGACGCCCTCACCTTCTGGGAGGAGCGGTTGCGGGGCGAGCAGATCGCGGCCGAGCGGAACGGCGGCCGGCTGACCTTCACCGACCCTGAAGGGTTGGGATTGGAGATCGCCCTGAGCGAGGCGTCCGATGACCCCCTGATCGCCGAACATCCCGAGATCCCCGCCGCCGTCGCGCTGCAGGGCTTCGACGGCGTCCGCGCGTACGCCGCCGACCCCGGCGCGAGCCGGTCCTTCCTGCTCGACGCGCTCTGGTTCGCCGCCGACGGCGAGGAGCGGTTCGTGGCCCGCGGCGACCGGCGCGGCGGATTCTACGCCTACGACCGGACCGACCGCCCCGGGATCCCCGGCGCCGGCACGGTTCACCACGTGGCCTGGGCGTCCACGACGGAGAATCACGAGCAGTGGCGCCGGCGCGTGATCGAGGGTGGTGGTCACCCCACCCCTGTCATCGACCGCTTCTACTTCCGGTCCATCTACTTCCGGGAGCCCAGCGGCGTGCTGTTCGAGATCGCCACGCTGGGACCGGGCTTCACCGCGGACGAACCCCTCGAACGGCTCGGGGAACGGCTGGCCCTCCCCCCGAAGTTCGAGCCGCTGCGCGAGATGCTGGAGAGAACGCTGACCCCGCTCCCCAACCCGCGCAAGAACTGGGTCCGGACCCGCTCTTCCCCCTGAGACTACGGAACGGGTTCGATATCCGGGATGGGGTGTAGCTCGGTGCAGTTAGCTGACGCAGGCTTCCGTGGTGGGCGCTGCAGGACTTGAACCTGCGACCTCCTCTGCGTCAGAGAGGCGCTCTACCTCTGAGCTAAGCGCCCACGGCTGCACCCATTATAGCGGGACGATGAAGTCCCCTCAACGCATGCATCGGTGTCTGGCGTGCGTCCGGCCGGGGGAAACTCGATCCTGCTGGTGTTGTTCGCCCGGGAGTTCTACGTCGGCGCCAACAAGCCCATAGGATCACGTCGGAAGGGGTGCCCGAACGATGGGCACCCCTTCACGTTAGTGGCGGTAGCCCTTCCCCGCCCAGCGCTCGAGGCCGCGCACGCCCACCGATCCCAAGAGCGTCATGATGAGGTAGAGCAACGCGACCATGTTGTACGTCTCGAAGGAGCGGAAGGTGCGGGCGTTCAGCAGGCTCCCGGTGTAGGTCAGCTCCTGCACCGAGATCACGGAGGCCAGCGAGCTGTCCTTGAGCATCGCCACGAAGTCGTTGCCCAGCGGCGGCAGGATCACCCGGATGGCCTGGGGCAGGATGACGTACCGCATGGCCAGCCACGGGGTCATCCCCAGAGAGCGCGCGGCTTCGGTCTGCCCGCGCGGGATCGACTGGATGCCGGCGCGGTAGATCTCCGCCAGATAGGCGCCGTAGCCGATCCCTAAGCCCAGGGTCGCCCGCACCATGTCGCTGCGCAGCCAGCGCTGGCCGGTGAGGTCGGCCAGGAACGGGGTGAGGACGAAGGCGATGTAGATGAGCTGGACCAGCAGCGGCACGCCGCGGATGACCTCGACGTAGAGCCGCGCCAGCGTGTAGGGGATGGGGTGGCGGGAGAGCTGGCCCAGCGCGGCGATGAGACCCAGGACCATCGCCAACCCGTAGGCGGCAAAGGCCAGCTTCAGGGTGATGATGATCGCGGGCGCCAGGAAGTTGTAGGTCTCGCGGTAGACCGGCGTGCGGAGGATGCCGATCAGGGCCAGGACGCCGCCGGCGAGCAGAGCCAGGACCCACCACGGCGCCCTCTCCAGCGCGCCGATAGGGATCAGCCGCCCCCGCCCCGGGATCTCGGGGCTGAGCTCAACCTGCGGTGGGGGCGTCGGTGGGCCCATGCGGAGGAGAATGGTGCGGGGGAGCGCCAGGCTCCCCCGCGACCTCCCTCAACGCAACGATTCCGGCCTCAGGATGGCTTGAACTCGACGAACCACTTCTGGTAGAGCCGGTCCAGCGTGCCGTTCTCCTTGAGCACCTTGAGGGCGGCGTTGAAGGCGCCCTGCAGCTCTTTGTCGCCCTCGCGCACCACGATCCCCAGGCCCTCGCTGGTGAACTTCTCGCCGGCGACCTTGAGCTGGTCGGGGTTCGTCCCCATGTAGCCGGAAGCCGCCGTATTGTCGATGACCACGGCATCGACGTCCTTGTTGAGCAGCGACTTCACCGCCAGGTCGAAGGTCGGGAAACGCTTGACCTCTTTGATCTTCCCTTCCTTCTGCAGCTGCGTCGCCGTCTCGTCGTTGGTCGTCCCTCGCTGCACGGCCACGGATTTGTCGGCCATGTCATCCAGCCCGCCGATCCGATCCTCGTCGACCCGCACCAGCAGCACCTGCCCGACCTCGATGTACGGGTCGCTGAAGTCCATGGTCTTGTCGCGCTCCGCCGTGATCGTCACCCCGGAGATCACCGCGTCGAAGTCGCCCTTCTGCAGCGCCGGGAAGATCCCGTCCCAGGCCGTGCTCTTGATGTCGGGCTTGCAGTTGGCCAAGTTGCAGATCTCGGTGATGAGATCGATATCGTAGCCGACGATGTTCTTGCTCTCGTCGAGCATCTCGAAGGGCGGATAGGTCGCGTCGGTGGCCACGCGGATTGTGCGGCCGCCGAGGTCCGGCACCGGCCCGGCCTGCTGCGCTGGCGCCTGCGGCTGCGCCTGCTGCCGCTGGCAGCCCACCACCACGAGCGCCACCGCTACCAGGATCGCCGCCACAAGCGCGGCTCGTCGTTTCATCGATGTTCTCCCCTCCTCCGCCTGCCCACTGTGACGACCAGCTGGGACGGACAGGTACTTCTCCAGCCCCCCGTGGCCTCCCCTCCTGGGCAGGTGCGTGCCGCGGATGGCGAGAATAGAGCGGCGGTTAATCCCCGGGGAGGTGAGAATGTGCGAGGCATTCGACTGGCTTTGCCTGTCCTGGTCATCGCCAGCCTGCTGGTCACACCCGTGTTCACGTCCGGCGCCCCGCGCTCGTCGTGGGATGCCAAGGCGTGCGGACGCGTCGGCGGCACCCTGGTGTTCGGGCAGGCGCAGGATGCGGTGACGCTCGATCCGGCCGACGCCACGGACGGCTTCTCTGTGAACAACACGTCCAACGTCTTCGACACCTTGGTGCGGTTCACGGCGACCGGCACCCAGGTCGAGCCGTCGCTGGCCGAGTCCTGGACGGTGAGCCCGGACGGCCTGGTCTGGAACTTCAAGCTCCGCCGGGGGGTCCGGTTCCACGACGGCACGCCGTTCAACGCCCAGGCCGCGGAGTTCAGCTTCCTGCGCCAGTTCGACAAGAAGCATCCGTACCACCACGGCACCTTCGAGTATGCGGAGTTCACGCTGGAGAGCGTGAAGAGCATCGAAGCGGTGGGCGCGGACACCCTCCGCTTCACACTCAAGGCGCCCAACGCCTCCTTCCTGGCGATGCTGGCCATGTTCAGCAACGCGATCAGCAGCCCCACGGCGATCAAGAAGTACGGGAAGGACTACTTCAAGCACCCCACGGGGACGGGCCCGTTCAAGTTCGTGGAGTGGGTGCAGAAAGACCACGTCACCTACGAGGCCAACAAGGAGTACTGGGGCGGCCGTCCCTGCGTGGATCGCCTGATCATCCGCGGGATCCCGGACAACACCGTGCGATTGCTGGAGATGGAGAAGGGCAGCATCCAGATGATGGATCAGGTCAACCCGCCGGATTACGCGCGCATCCGGGGGAACGCGAACCTGGTCCTCTTCACCGGCCCCGGGCTGAACGTCGGTTACATCGCGATGAACGTGGAGAAGGAACCCTTCAACGACGTGCGGGTGCGCCGCGCCGTCAACTACTCGGTGAACAAGCCCGCGCTCGTCCGGGCCTTCTATGAGGGCATCGGGCAGCCGGCGAAGAACCCGATGCCGCCGACGATCTGGGGCTACAACGACGCCGTGAAGCCTTACGAGTACAATCCGGAGAAGGCCAGGCAGATGCTGGCCGAGGCCGGCTACCCGAACGGCATCACCACCGAGCTGTGGTGGCCGAACCGGGCGCGACCCTATCTGACCCAGCCGCAGAAGATCGCGGAGGCCCTGCAGCAGCAGTTGGCCAAGGGCGGGATCCGGGCGAAGCTGGTCACCTTCGAATGGGGCACCTACCTGTCCAAGACCCGCAATGGGGAACACCCGATGGCGATCCTCGGCTGGATCGGCGACAACGGCGACCCCGACAACTTCCTGTACGTGCTGCTGGACAAGGACAACGCCAACAAAGGCAGCGCGTCGAACATCGCCTTCTACAAGAGCAATGCCGTGCACGACCTGCTGATCAAGGCGCAGCGGACGAGCAACCAGAGCCAGCGCGCCGCGTACTACCGGCAGGCCCAGACCATCATCCACGAGGACGCGCCCTGGGTCCCGCTCGTGCACGCGGCCCGGGTCGGCGCCTACCGCAAGGAGGTGGAGAACTTCTTCCTGCACCCGCTGCAGATCTGGTGGCTGCACCGCGTCTGGATTGCGAAGTAAGGGCACCCACGCACAGGCGACCGGGGGACCCCTGTCCTCCGGTCGCCTTGTGCTACACTCGGGACGATGACGCGCTACATCGGCCGGCGCCTGCTGGAGACCGTGCCGGTCGTGTTCGGCGTGCTGCTGGTCGTCTTTGTGATCGCCCACCTCACTCCGGGCGATCCGGTCCTCATCGCACTCGGGGAACACGCCACTCCGGAGGCCGTCGAAGCGCTGCGCGCCGAGTTGCAGCTGAACGATCCCCTGCCCGTGGCGTTTCTGAAGTATATGGGCCGCGTGCTCCGCGGCGACCTCGGCCGTTCCATCCAGAACAACGAGCGCGTCACCGTGGAGCTGGCCACGCGCTTCCCGGCCACAATCGAACTCAGCTTGGCGGCGATGCTCATCGCCAGCCTGATCGGGATTTTCACCGGCGTGCTCGCGGCCGTGCGCCAGAACTCCTGGTTCGACGGGGTGAGCATGTTCGCCGCCCTCTTCGGCTTCTCCATGCCCATCTTCTGGCTGGGGATCATGCTCATTCTGCTCTTCGCCTGGCTCCTGGGCTGGTTCCCCATCTCCGGCCGGCTGGATTTCACCGTGGAGCTGACCCGCGTCACCAACCTCTACCTGGTCGACGCGGTCCTGACCGGGAACTGGGCCGCTCTGGGCAATGCCCTGCGCCACCTGGTGCTCCCGGCGGTGACGCTGTCGACCGTGCCGCTGGCCATCATCGCGCGGATGACGCGCAGCAGCCTGCTCGAGGTCCTGCGCCAGGACTACGTGCGCACGGCCCGGGCGAAGGGGTTGACGGAATCCCGCGTCGTCCGCCGCCACGCCCTGAAGAATGCCTTCATCCCCGTGATCACCGTGATCGGCTTGAACGTGGGCGGGCTGCTCAGCGGCGCGATCCTCACCGAGACGATCTTTGCCTGGCCCGGCGTGGGACGGCTGGTCGTGGATGCGATCTTCGCGCGCGACTACCCGATCGTGCAGGGCACCGTCTTCGTCATCGCCCTGGTGTTCGTCGCGGTGAACCTGCTCGTGGACGTCTCGTACGCGTATCTGGACCCGAGGATCCGGTATGGTTGAGCGGACCGAGGTCATCGGGCGGATTCCGGAGTGGCGCGCGGGAACGGGATTCTACCAGGATACGTGGCACCGGCTGCGCCGCAACCCCGCGGCGCTGCTGGGCCTGCTCATCGTGGGAGCATTTGCCGTCGCGGCGGTGCTGGCCCCCGCCCTCACGCGCTACGACCCCTTCGAGCAGGACCTGGAGGCGAGGCTGCTGCCCCCGTCGCGCGCGCACTGGCTGGGGACCGACGACCTGGGGCGGGATCTGCTGACGCGCATCATCTACGGGGGCCGGGTCTCACTCACCGTCGGCATCGTCGCGGTCGGCATCGCGCTGGCGGCAGGGACGATCCTCGGCCTGCTCGCCGGTTACTACGGCCGGTGGGCGGACAGCGTGACGATGCGCGTCATGGATGTGATGCTGGCCTTCCCCGCCACGCTGCTGGCGATCTTCATCGTCGGCATCCGCGGTCCGGGACTGAACAACGCGATGCTGGCCATCGGGGTGATCAACATCCCTATCTTCGCCCGGATCGTCCGCGGCTCCGTGCTCCGGGTGCGTCAGGAAGAGTTCGTGGACGCGGCCCGGGCCCTGGGCGGGAACGCGGGACGGATCATCGGGCGGCACATCCTGCCGAACACTCTGGCCCCGATCATCGTCCAGGCCACGCTGGGTATCGGCGCCGCCATCCTGGAAGCGGCGGGCTTGTCGTTTCTGGGATTGGGAGCCCAGGCCCCGACCGCGGAATGGGGGGCGATGCTGACCAACACGCGGGAGTTCCTGCGTGACGCGCCGTGGGCCGCCACCTTCCCCGGGATCGCCATCCTGCTCACCGTCGTCGGCTTCAATCTCCTCGGCGACGGCCTGCGTGACGCGCTGGACCCGCGGCTCCGGCTCTAGTCGCGGTAGACGTCCCGCCTGTGTCCGATCTTGAAGATTGCGACCTCGCGGACTGCATCGTCGATCAAATACACGACCCTGTAGACCTCCTGCCGGACGCGATAGCGCTCTCCTCCGGCGAGTTTCTCGCACCCGGCCGGTCGGGGATCGGCAGCAAGACGGCCAATGCGTCTGATCACTCGCTCCCGATCCTTGCTGGGGACGGCTTCGAGTTCTTTCAGGGCGGACGGCTTGATGAGGACCTTATAGGCGTCCACGCCTGCGCAAGTCTTTGAGGGCCGCTTCGAACGAGATGCTCGGCTCCCGCGCTCGTTCCCCGAACGCGGCAAGGTCCAGCGCGTCTTCGCGCAGGCTCAATTTGACCGCATCGTTGACAAGGTCGGAGACGGATTGGTCGGTCTCGGCAGCCTTGTGCTTGAGGGCCCGATGCAGGTCGGGATCCAGGTAAACGGTGGCGCGCTTGGCAGGCGTTCGCATATCCTTAGGCTAGCGCTATGACGTCAAAACGTCAAGTTTGACGCTCCCACACCTCGGGGTTCACCGGGGTCGGCGGGCGCTTCCCCTGCAGCACCGCGGCGATGTTCTCCGCGGCCAGGGTGGCCATGCGCGTGCGCGTGGGGATGCTGGCGCTGGCGATGTGCGGGGCGAGCACCACGTTGTCGAGCTCGAGCAGCGGGTCATCGGGTGAGATGGGCTCCTGCTCGAAGACGTCGAGGCCCGCCGCGTAGATCGTCCGCGTGCGCAGGGCCTCGACCAGGGCCGATTGATCCACGATCGGCCCCCGCGCCGCGTTCACGAAGACCGCCGTCTTCTTCATCATCCGGAACTGCTCCGCTCCGATCAGGTGGCGGGTCTCCGGCATCAGCGGGACGTGCACGCTGATGATGTCCGCCTCGCGCAGCACGTCGGTCATCGCGCGGAACTCGAGCCCCAGCTGCTGCTCCAGGTCGTGCCGCCGGATCGTGTCGTAGTAGATGACGCGCATCTCAAAGCCCTTGGCGCGCCGGGCCACCGCCGAGCCGATCCGGCCGACGCCGATCAGGCCCAATGTCGCGTGGTGCACGTCCTGCCCGGCCAGGAGCAGCGGTCCCCACGTCTTCCACCTGCCCGCCCGGGTGAACGCGTCAGCCTCGACCAGCCGGCGAGAGGCGGCCAGGATCAATGTGAAGGCGAAGTCGGCCGTGGTCTCGGTCAGGACCTCCGGGGTGTTCGTGACCACCACGCGCCGGGCTGTGGCCGCGGCCACGTCGATGTTGTCGAATCCCACGGCCATGTTGCCGACCACGCGCAGCCGGGGCGCCCGGCTGAGGAGCTCCGCATCGACCCGGTCCGTGAGCAAGGTGAGCAGCCCGTCGCAGTCGGCGGCCTCACGCAGCAGGACGTCGCGCGGCGGGGGGACGTCCTCCCGATCCCAGAGGCGCATCTCGGCCACGGCGCGGACGATCTCCAGCGCCGCCTCGGGAATCAGTCGGCAGACGTAGACCTTGGGCTTGGCCACGGGTGCGCCTCCGGAGGGTAGCGTCTGCTTCGACCCCTACGACTCCGCGCGGACTATCTCCTGTGTGCCGGTCCGGGGGGCTGCCGGTGCCGCTGTCAGGGCCGCTCAGTCGGCGGGCATCAGGTCGGCCAGCGGGACGCCGGCCGGGCGGAGGGTCTCGGGCAACAGGGTGTCCAGGCTGGCGTCGCGGGCGGTCTTGAGCAGTTGCTCCAACGTACCGTCGAGAGCGGCCACGCCTTCGACCACGGTCACGCCGATCCCGCGCGCATCCAGGCCGAGCGGCCGGTCGGCGACCAGCAGGGAGAAGACACGCCAGCCCTCGCTCTGAAGACGGCGGCCCTGCTCCTGCAGGCGCATCAGGTCGCCGATGTCCACGGGATCATCCTTGGCCCGGAACAGGATCACCGCGCCGTGATAGCAGGCGGCGCCGTCCACATCGCTGCCTCCGGTGGGATGTACGGCGACGGCTTCGACGCCCAGGCGGCGCAGCGCGGTTTCGACCAGATCGCACATCCAGCGGTTGTCACTGACCGGCGCGCGCGCGCCGAGGCGGTAGGCCACATCGGCTTGCTCGTCGCTGATGCGCCGCCCGCAGTGCGGGCAGTCCATCATCAATGAGACGAAGGCCCGGATCTCGTCGGGGTTGGTCGACGAGCCCAGCCAGATCCCCTTCTCCCGGCACAGTACCACGTGCCACCGCTCCAGCAGCCCTTCGCCCGTGAGTTGCTCCAGCGCATCCCTGATCTGATCGGCGGTCCGGTCGGGCGCGAGTTGCGCGCTCTGCGACACGAGCACGGTCGGGCGACCGCGGACGACGGGCTGATGCCGCATCGCGCGGAGCACCTGCGCCGTCACCGGACTGCGCATCTCCCGAGCGGGCTCGCCGTTTCCGGCCAGGCGCAGCGCGGGCAGCACGTCCCGGCGGAACCGGACCAGCAGCGCCCGCCCGCGCTCCTCCATCTCCAGATCGCCCTTTCCCAGCACCACTTCCAGGTGCACCTTCAGCGCCGCGCCCACCAGACGGGCTTCCTGCTGGCTCCGCGCCGCGACGACCACCCGCAGCAGCGCGGGTTCACCGCGGTAGAGGATGACACGCGCGTGGGGATGCGCCGGGGGGATGATCACATCGACGAACTCGCCGCCTTCCGGCACGAGGGCGTCCAGCTCTGTTCGGGGCCGCAGGTAGCGGCCGAGCAGGCTGTGGTATTCGACGGTGAGGTCCTGATAGCCGCTGTCATGCAGACGGCGCAGCAAGGCTGCCAGCGTCTGCGGATCCCAGATCGGACGCTTGACCTCGAAGGACTCCGTGAACATGGGAGGCGGGGCAGGACCGGCCCGCCTGATGGAGATATGCCCCCCGCACGCGGGCTTCAGACGATGGGAGCCGTCTAAACCGGTTTACTGGTACAGCCAGCGGTAGATGCCGTAAGACTGCATCACGCGCTGCACGTAGGCCCGCGTCTCGGCGTAGGGCAGGCTCTCCACGAAGCGGTCCAGGTCGGTCTGGGCCAGCGTCCGGACAGCTCGCACCCCACCCGGCCCGGAGTTGTAGGCGGCCACGGCGAGGGGCATGTGCCCGTCGTACCTGCGGATGAGCCCGGCAAGGTAGTTCACGCCCGCGCGGATGTTCAGGTGAGGGTTCATCAGACGCGACGGCGGCAGCCGCGTCCCGAGGATGCCCTGGGCCGTGGACGGCAGCAGCTGCATGAGCCCGATCGCCCGCGCCGGCGAGACCGCCTCAGGATCGAAGCGGCTCTCCTCGCGCATCACCGCGAGGACGAGGTAGGGATCTACGCCATAGCGCTCCGCCTGGACCTGCAACTCCGACCAGAACGCCCGCGGGTAGGCCAGGTCCCAGAGCTCGGGATCGGCGTCCTGCATCTCGGCCAACGCCGGGACGACCAGGGGCTCCACGGCCGCCACGGCTTTCGCCGGTTCGCCCGCGCGGACCCACAACGCCCCCGCCATCCGCCGCAGCTCGGGGGATGACTCCGTGGCCAGGTTGGCGGCCGCCTCCTCCGCCGCATCGCGCCAGAACCCCAGGCCGGCGAGTTCCAGGTGAGGTTCGACGAACTCCCGCTCCGGAAGCTCCAGAGCCTTCGGCACCGACGGCCGGAGCGGCAGAGGCATTCCCAGGCGCTCCCGGGCCCGCTGGCCGTAGAACGTCAGCGGATAGCGACTAGCGACCGTGCGGTAGAGGTCGCGCGGATCCCTGCCCTGGTCGGTCGCGGCCCGGGCCGCCCAGTACAGGTGGGCCGGCGCGCGAGGTGTCCCGGGAAACGCCCGTCCATATTCAAGGAAGATCCTCTCGGCATCGGCGGTGCGGCCGTTCCGGTACCGGATCCACCCGCGCCGCCAGCGGGCCTCGTCGGCCGACGGCGCCTGCGGGGTATTGGCCGCCGCGCGGAGGTACCACTGGTCCGCTTCGCTCCATTGCCGCCGGGCCTCGGCCCAGCGGCCGAGGTTGAGAAACGCCCTCGAGGCCCACGGGCTCGGCGGGCGACGGCCGGCCAGACGATTCCAGATCGCGAGCGCGTCCCCGCGCCGGCCGATGGCGTTGTACGCCACGCCGAGGAAGTACTCGGTCTCCTCGGCGCGGATCGGAGAGCGGGCCGCCCGCCGCAGGGCGTCGACCGCCCCCGGCGTCCCGATCCGCAGCAGTCCCAGCTGGTACCATGTGTCCGCGGCGACGGCAGGGGGCAGCGGTGCACGCAACGCAAGCACGAACTCGCGCTCGGCCGCTTTCGGCTCGCCCGACCTGAGCAAGTGCCTCGCACGCTTCACCCGTGCGATGGCGGGGACGGGCGGAGACGATCGACCGGTGATCACGCGCAACCGCAGCCCCGCCGCAGTCTCGTCCGGTGTGCCGGGGAAGGCCCACCACGCCATGGCGTAGGCGCGTTCCGCCTCGGCGCGGTCTCCCGCGCGCTCCGCCGCCTGCCCGCGCAGCCACCAGACGCGGGATTGGGTCTCGTCGTCCGCCCCGTCCAGGTTCGGGAAACCGGCCAGCGCGCTCAGCGCTTCCCCCGGCCGGCCGGCGCCGAGCAGCGCCTCCCCGCGCAGCACCGCGGCGCGCCGCACGAGAGCCCGTGATCCGGCGCGCGGCAGCGCGGCGAGATTACGCAGGGCCGCATCGGTGTCGCCCATCTCGAGCGCGGCGCGGGCGGCCCGCACACGCGCGTAGGCGGCCAGCGTGGGATGGCGGGAGGCCGCGGCCTCGAACATCCTGCGCGCGTCGTCGTGCGACCGCCTGGAGGCCAGGCAACTCGCCAGCAGCAGCACGGCACGCGCGCCGGTGGGCGACGGATCCGCGGCCACCTGCTGCAGGCTCATGACGTGAGCGGCGCACTCCCCGCGCTGGAAACCCTCGACGGCCGAGGCCAGGGCCTGCGGCGGTGCAGGCGGCGCAGCCGCGGCGACGTTCCGGTCGACACCGAGGAGAAACAGCACGGCGACGGCAATCAGCAGGCGCATCCCACCAGAGTTTCTACCCGATCGTGGCCGACTCACGCAGCGCCTCTATCGCGTTCTTGAGCCGTGCCGTGAGCGCCTCGGCGTCTTCCCCCGATGCGGGGAGGAGAGGGCTGCCGATGCGCACCGTGATGCGCGAGGGGCGTGGCCAGCGCGCCCCCAGCGGCCACATACGCTCCAGACCGATGAGCGCGACCGGCACGAGCGGCACCGCCGCGCGCTGGGCCAGAAACGCCGCGCCCGGGTGAAACGGCCCCGGACCATCGGACTGCACGACGCGTCCTTCCGGGAAGATCACGAGCACGTCGCCGCGCTCCAGACGCGCCAGGCAGGCCCGCACGCTCCCGATGTCGGCCAGCCCCCCGCGGCGGACGAACACCGGGTCGAACCACCGGATCACGCGGAACAGCACAGGAAACCGTTCGAGGTCCCGGGCCGCCAGGTAGGTCGGGCGGAACGGCAGGGCTGCCGAGAGCACCACGGCGTCGATCTCGCTGCTGTGAGCCGGGGCCAGCACGCAGGGCGGCGGCGGCAGGTGGTCCAGACCGCTCACGCGGAGCCCCCACCCCGCTCGCAGCAGACCGCGGACCAGAAACCGCAGGACACGATAGCCCGGCCCTCCGCGCAGGCGCGGCTCCACGCTACGCGGCGCCGCGATCGAGGAGCACGACGCACTCCACGTGGTAGGTGTGAGGGAAGAGGTCGAGAGGTTGAATCATGCGGATCCGGTACCCCTCCGCCACGAGGTGGCGGAGGTCGGGCGCAAGCGTCGTGGGGTTGCATGAGATGTACACGACGCGGCGCGGCCTCGCCCGGCCGATGGCGGCCATGACGCGGGGGCCCGCCCCCGCGCGGGGTGGATCGAGGACGACCAGGTCGGGACCTCCGGAAGCCGAGAGGTGGGCGAATCCACGGACGTCCGCCGCGTGGAACTCGGCGTGGTGGATCTGGTTCAGCGCGGCGTTCTCGCGCGCCGCCTCCACGGACGCGGGCACCACCTCGATGCCGTGCACCCGGCGCGCCTGCCGGGCCAGCGCCAGGGCGAACGTACCGACCCCGCTGTACAGATCGACGACCTCCTCCGCCGGCCCGGCCATCTCCCGGACGACGTCGATCATCCGCTCGGCCTGACCGGTGTTGGTCTGGAAGAAGGTGAACAGGCCGATCTTGAACGTCAGGTCCCGCAGCCGTTCGAAGATGTACGGGCGTCCGTGCAGGACATGCGCGCCGTGCAGTTCGACGGTGGCGCCTTTCGCCGTGTTCACGGCCCAGAGGAATCCGGTGAGGTCGGGATGCCGCGCGGCCAGGTGCTCGGCCAGAGCCCGGGCCTGCGGGAACTGCCCGGAGGAGGTGACCACCGCGATGAGGAGCTCCCCCATCGCGCGTCCCTCACGAATCACCAGCTGCCGCAGCAGCCCCTGATGGGTGCGGGGATCGTAGCACGAGATCCCGTGCGCCCGGGCGAATGCCCGGACCTCGGTGAGGATCTGGGCGGTCCGCGGCGACTGCAGAAAGCAGGTGGAGAGGTCGACGACCTGATCCCAGCGTCCCCGACGATGCAGCCCGAGCACTCCGCCGGGATGAAAGGTGAATTCCATCTTGTTGCGGTAGTACCACGGCTCGTCCATCCCGATAATCGGGCGGACGGTCACGGCGTCGAAGCCTCCCAGGTGGCGCAGGCTCTCCTCCACGATCGCCTGCTTGGCGCGCAACTGCGCGGGATAGTCCAGATGCTGCCAGAGGCAGCCACCGCAGAGACCGAAGTGCGGGCAACGCGGCGGGGTTCGTTCCCGCGACGCCTCGGCGATCAGGACCGGCTCGGCTTCCGCGTACGACTTCTTCACCGTCCGCAGCCGCGCCCGCAGCCGGTCGCCGGGGGCGGCGTCGTCGACGAAGACGACGAAGCCGTCCAGGCGAGCGACCCCTCGCCCGCTGTAGCTCATCCGGTCGATGCGCAGCTCGACTTCGTCGGAAGGTCGCAGGGCCACGCGCCCATTGTAACAAATGAGCCTCCATGGACACCTACCGCTGCATCGTCACCAAGCGCGAGGTGCGCACCTTCACCGAGCGTCCGCTGCCTCCCGACCTGCTCCGGCGGATCCTCAACGCCGGCCGCCGAAGCGGCAGCAGCCGGAACAGCCAGCCCTGGCACTTCGTCGTGGTGCGCGAGCGTCCGCGCCTGAAGGCGCTGGCGGCGTTCGGCCGGTTTGCGCAGCACGTGGCGACCGCCGCCGCCGCGGTCTGCGTCGTGGTCGACTCACCGCGTGCGCTGTTCGACGCCGGCCGCTGTGCCCAGAACATGATGCTGGCCGCCTGGAACGACGGCGTGGCCTCCTGCCCGGCGACGATGCATTCCGCCGACGAGGCCCGGGCCTTCCTCGCGGTGCCCGCCGGCCACGTCATCGCCATCGTCATCTCGCTGGGGTACCCGCATGCCAAGGGGCGCGGCGCGATCGAGCGCGCCGCCCTGCGCATCCTGGCCGGCCGCGGCCGCCGCCCCCTCCGCGCAATGGTCTCCTGGGAGCGCTACGGCGCTTCCGCCGCTGGCCCGGTGGGCATATAATGGGCGGGATTCCATGGCTGAGCTGTGCGGACATCCCCCGTTGAGCCGGCGCTGGCCGGCTCTCGTCCTCTCTGCGGCTCTCGCCGCCGCGGCGCCGCCGCTTTCCGCCCAGCCGTCGGCCGAAGCGCTGATCAGCCGGCTCTTCGGGACCGAAAGCAGGACTCCATATGAACTCACCGCCGACTTCTCGGGCACGCTGACCCTGACCCTGCGGGGCGGCGCGATCGCCGCCTACGCCGAGGGATCGTTCACCGAGGTGCGCCGGCTCGACGGCGTGAAGCAGCGGCGGGTGCGGATCACGCGCCTGGTCTTGCCGCTGCTGCTGCGGCCGTTCCGCTCGACACTCCAGCGCGTCATCGAGGAGAAGATCGAGACGCAGAACGAGACGCCGGAGACCTTTCACGCGCACGACATCTTCATCTATGCCGAGCAGCCCGGGGGACGGTATGTCCTGGTCGGGGTGCACAAGGCGATCGTGGACGAGGCGATCGACCGTTACGGCAAATCAGGGGACAAGAAGGACGACGCCACGCGCCGCCGCATCGCGCACTGGCTGTACACCTCGCCCACGCAGCGCGAGTTCCTGGTGCGCTCCGGCCCGCCCTACGCCATGCGCGTCACACTGGACGGGAACGGGACGTTGTACGAACTCACCCTCTTCTATGACTGGGGCGAGGTCGGTACGCGCATCAGCTACACGACGGTGGGCGGGCAGACGGTCTGGCAGCACGTCTCGGCGGACGCCAGCAGCGAACTCTCCGGGTTCGGCCGGGTGAACGGAAAACTCCAGCTGACGTTCGTCAACCACTGCCTGAACTGCAAGGTCCTCAGGCAGTGACGTCCAGGACCGCCGCTCCGGTGATCGTCCCCTGCTTCAACCGGCCCAGCACAGCGTTCGCCTCGCGCAGCGCGAAGAGTTCGGTGGTCACGCGGACCGGGATGGCGGCGGCCAGGGTGAGGAACTCCCGTCCATCCCGCCGGGTGCTGTTGCTGACGCTCCGCAGTGTCCGCTCTCCGTACAGGAGCGCGTAGTCGAAGGCGGGAATGCCGTCCAGGTGCACGGCGTTGATCGCCAGTGTGCCGCCCGCCCTCAGGCGGGCCAGCGCCGCCACGACGACGGCGCCGCTCGGGGCGAAGACCACCGCGGCATCGAGGAGTTCGGTGGGGCGGTCCTGTGGACCGCCCACCCATGTTGCACCGAGCGCGTCCGCCAGACGCCGATGGTCGGGATTTCGCGTGACGACGAAGACGTCGCACCCCCAGTGACGGGCAACCTGGAGCGCGAGGTGGGCGGACGCGCCAAACCCAAACAGTCCGACCCTGCACCCCGGTTCCACCTCGGCCAGCCGTAGCGCACGATATCCGATGATCCCTGCGCACAAAAGCGGAGCGGCGTCCTGGGATGTGAGGTGCGCGGGGATGGGATAGACAAACTCGGCGGGCGCCACGAGGTACTGGGCATACCCGCCGTCTACGTCATACCCCGTGAACACCGCGCTCTCGCAGAGGTTCTCGCGGCCGGTGCGACAGAAGCCGCACCGGCCGCAGCTTCGGTACAACCAGGCGACGCCCACGCGGGCGCCCGGCGCCGGCGACGTCACCCCGGGACCGACCTGCTCCACGGTGCCGACGGCCTGGTGGCCGGGGATGAGCGGCGCGCGGCGCGGCGGGAGATCACCTTCGGCCAGATGGAGATCGGTGTGACAGACCCCGCAGACCTCCAGCCGGATGAGCACCTCGTCGGCGCGCGGCTGCGGAACCGGCACGTCCTCAAGCCGCAGCGGTGCCTGAGACACCGCTGCGGGCTGGTGCAGGCGCATCGCGAGCATCACCGCGCTGTTCCCCCTTCCTCACCTCTTTCCCCTGCCTGCGCGGGTCAAGGTTGATGCGGCGCACGGAGCGAAGATGTCCCACTGTGACCAGGTCGCTTCTGCTCGCCCTGTGTCTGGCCGGCATCGCCGCCGGCTGCAGCCGGCCCGCGCCGGCTCCGGCGTTCGTGGACTATCGAGACGCGGAGGCCGGCTTCTCCCTGCGCCATCCGGCGGGCTGGCAGCGCCAGTCCGCTTCCGGCGCGGGCGAGGTGCGCTTCGTGCCCCCGGGCGCGGAGAGCCGGGCCGAGTTCCTGGCGGTGTTCACCGTTCCCTCCGAAGGCGGCCGCAACGAGTCCTCGATCCGGCGCATCGTCTTCGCGCTCCTGCCGATCCACGGCGTCTCGGGATTCCAGCAGGATCCGCGGACGACGGAAGAGATGCTGTGGTTCAAGTTCGAGGTGACCGGCAGCAGCGGCGGCGTGGAGTGGGCGTCGGTGGGCCTGGCCGCGGCCGGAGCCGCGCGGACGCAGGTCGCGGTATGCGCCAAACCCTTGGCGCGCTGGCGCGACGGCCAGCGGCAGTGTGACGAGATCATCCGGAGCTTCCGGCCCGGCCCGATCGGCGGACCGTAGGGCCTCAGGTGCCGGCTATCCTACGGAGGTCCGGTGCCGCTTCAGGGCCTCCCGCACCCGGTTGAGCCCCTCCGTGATGTTCTCCACGCTGTTGGCGTACGAGAACCGCAGGTAGCCCTGCCCGGCGTCGCCGAAGGCCGTGCCCGACAGACAGGCCACACCCGCCTCGTTCAACAGGAAGTCCGCGAGATGCTTGCTGTCGGGGTCGACGCGCCTGGTGTTGGGGAAGGCATAGAAGGCCCCGGAAGGCACCAGGCAGGACATCCCGTCGATCTCGTTGAGTCCCTTCACGATCACGTCGCGGCGCCGGCGGAATTCGGCGACCATCGCCTCCACCGGCTGGCGCGGACCGCGCAGCGCGGCGATGCCCGCCAGCTGCGTGAAGGCGGCGGCACAGGAGTTGGAGTTCACCATCAACTGCGCGACGCGCGCGGCCAACGCGGCCGGCATCACCCCATACCCCAACCGCCAGCCCGTCATCGCGTAGGCTTTGGAGAAACCGTCCAGCAGAATGGTGCGGCTCTTCATCCCCGGCAGGCTGAGGATGCTGTGGTGCGGCGTGTCGTACATGATCTGCCAGTAGATCTCGTCGGCCAGGACAAACGCATCGTGGCGCCGCGCCACCTCAGCGATCACGCTCAGGTCGTCCCGACCGAGCGCCGAGCCGCACGGGTTGTGCGGGCTGTTGAGGATGATGAGTCGCGTGCGCGCGGAGACCGCACGCTGCAACTCATCGGGATCGATCCGGAACCCTCCTTCCTCCCGAAGGATGAGCGGTTTCGGGACTCCTCCCGCGAACCGCGTCACCGACTCATAGATCGGATACCCCGGATTCGGATAGACGACCTCGTCGCCCGGATTGACCAGGGCCAGGATGGCGAAGAACATGATCGGTTTGCTGCCCGGGGTGATCACCACTTCGCCGGGATCGACCGGCACCTTGCGCGTGGCTTCCACGTGCTCGGCGACCGCCTCGCGCGCCTCGAGCATGCCCGCAGACGGGGTGTAGTGGGTGTAGCCCTCCCGCAGCGCCTTGATCGCCGCCTCCTTGATGTGCGCCGGGGTGTCGAAATCGGGTTCCCCGATCTCCAGGTGCACGATCGACTTCCCCCTGCGCTCGAGTTCGCGGGCGCGGGCCAGGACTTCGAACGCGGTCTCCGTGCCGAGGGTGGCCATGCGGTCGGCCAGTCGTACCTCCATGGTGCTATCCTCCTGTGGCGCGCGCCGCTCCGACGTCCGCCGTCACGCGCGTCCCCGTCTTCCCGGCCAGGGCGTGTGCGATCCGCTCGGGGGAGGTGATCAGGGCTTCGCCGCCGGTCGCTTCCACGAAGCGCACGGCGGCCAGGATCTTGGGGCCCATGCTTCCCGGAGGAAAGTGGCCCTGGCTGAGGTAGTGCTTCGCCTCCGCCACCGTCATCGCCGTGATCGCCTGCTGCTCCGGCTTCCCGTAGTGCAGGGCCACCTGTTCCACCGCGGTCGAGATCAGCAGGAGATCGGCACCGATGGCTTGCGCGAGCAGCGAGGAGGCCAGGTCCTTGTCGATGACCGCCTCGACGCCTTCCAGGGCGCCGTCCGGGCCCCGCACGACCGGAATGCCGCCTCCGCCCGCCGCGATCACGACGATGGATTGGAACACCAGCCCCTTGATCGTCAGGCGCTCCACGATCTCCACCGGCATCGGCGAGGGCACCACGCGGCGCCAGCCCCTGCCGGCGTCTTCCACCATCCGCCAGCCCCGGTCCGCGGTCAGACGTTCGGCCTCATCCTTTTCATAGAACCTGCCGATTGGTTTAGTCGGGCGGTGGAACGCCGGGTCGTCGGGGTCGACCACCACCTGGGTGACCACGGTGACGATGCGCTTGCGGATGCCCCGCTCCCGCATCGCGTTGCCCAGCGTCTGCTGGATGAGGTAACCGATCGAGCCCTGGGTCTGCGCGCCCAGGACGTCGAGGGTGAGCGGCGGAGCGACCTGCGCGGCCATCTCGGAGCGCAGGAGGTTGAAGCCCACCTGGGGGCCGTTGCCGTGGGTGAGGACGACATCCCAACCATGAGAGAGCATCGCCGCAAGATGCGCGGAAGTTTCGCGCAAAGCCTCGATCTCTCCGGCCAGCGTCGGATGGCGCTCGTCCCGGATGAGCGAGTTGCCTCCGATGGCGACGACCGCGACAGGCACGGTCGTTTGTTTCGGCGCAGGCCGCGGGCTCCCTTGCCCGCTGGCACGGTTCTTGCTCGCTGGGGTCGTGGAAGACCGCACGGTGACCACTGCAGGCTCCCGCATCGGAGGGGGTGCGGGGAGCACTTCGTTCTCGCAGGAGGACCGCGCAGATGCGCGTCTCACTGAAGTTCGCGGTCGCCGCGCTGATCGTCTCGCTGGCCATGAGCGTCTTCGCCTTCGGTCCGGCCAGCGGCAGCGCGACGGCACAGGTCGAGCAGCGGTACCTGGTCCTGGGGAGGGGCGGACGGCTGCCGGCCGACTTCGAGGCCCTGATGCAATCGGTGGGGGGCCGGGTGCTGATGGTGTTCCCGGAGATCGGCGTGGCCGTGGTGGCCAGTGCCGATCCCGCCTTCCCGACCGCCGCGGCCGCCCTGCCGGGCATCCAGTCCGTCGTGCCGGACGGGCAAATGGGGGTCGGCAGCGGCGCCGACATCGGGTCGGTGGCCTGGTCGGAGGCCATCATCGAGCCCGAGGGCACGGCCGTGGAAGGCGTTCCGGCCATCCATGCCAATCAGTGGAACCTGATCCGCATTGATGTGGCCGAGGCGTGGGGCGAAGGCTTTCTCGGCCAGGGTGTGCAGATCGCCGTCCTGGACACAGGCATCGACTATCTGCACCAGGAGCTCGCTGGCAAAGTGAACATGGCGCTGAGCAGGTCGCTGGTGCCCGAGGTGGTACCCGGTCGGGCGCCGTTTGCCGACCTGCACATCCACGGCACCCATGTGGCCAGCGTAATCGCAGGCAAGGGCGTGCGCGTCCCGGGGGTGGCCCCGCAGGCTGAACTGATCGCGGTCAAGGTCCTGGACAAGACGGGGACCGGCCAGGAGAGCACCGTGATCGCCGGCATCCTGTACGCGGCCAGCCTGAAGGTGGACGTCATCAACATGAGCCTGGGCTTTATCATCCCGAGGCGGGATCCCGGCGAGGAAGACGACCACCACCGGTGGGTCCGCTCGCAGCAGCTGGAGGCGCTGCAGCGCGCCATCAACTTCGCCACCCGCAGCGGCGCGTTGCTGGTGGCGTCCGCCGGCAATACGGCGACCAACTTCGACCTGGACAAGACCAACGTCAAGGCGCCCGCGGGGGTCAAGCCGGTGGTCGGCGTCTCGGCCACCACGAACACGGACATCCTGGCGCCGTTCAGCGACTACGGGCGTCGCCTCGTCTATCTCTCGGCGCCCGGGACGATGATCTACGGCGCGGCGAACACGTTCTGGTTTTGCTTGCCGCCGGTGGGCATGGGCAGGCCGCCACAGGCACGGAATTGCACGGGGCAGTACCCCTACCTGTTCATGAGCGGCACGAGCCAGGCGGCGGCCACGGTCTCCGGCGTCGCCGCGCTGGTCGACAGCAGAGCGAACGGCCACTTCCCGGGGCTGCTGCTGCGCTCCATCCTGGCCAGGCGAGCCGAGGATCTGGGCCCGCGCGGCCGGGACCCGATGTTCGGGTACGGCCTGGTGGACGCCGGGAAAGCAATCAAGAGCTTCCGCTGGCACAAGCACGATTGGGACGGGGATGATGACGACTAGCAGCCACGCGCCGTAGGCGCGTGTGCGGTGGTGGAGATGTCGCGGGGGAAGCGGATGCCTCCCCCGCTCTCTTTGTACGGAAAGGGAGGTGCCTGCCGGATCGGGAAGTGGAAGGTTCGGTTCCATGGATCAAGCCATCTCTCGTGCACGCGTCATCCAGTTCGGCCTCGGTCCCATCGGCATCGGCATCGCCCAGGTCGCCCTCGAGCACGGCTACCAGCTCGTCGGAGCGGTGGACATCGACCCCCAGAAGGCCGGCCGCCCCCTCTCCCAGTTCGTCCCCGGGGCGGCGGCGGTCACCGTCGAGCGGACCATCGATCCCCTGCTGAACGCCGGCGCGGACCTCGTCCTGCACTCGACGCAGTCGCACATGGACCAGGTCATGCCCCAGTTGATCCCCCTGCTGGATGCCGGATTGAACGTCATCTCGACGTGCGAGGAACTGGCCTATCCCTGGCACCACCACCCCAAGGAAGCCGCGCTGCTCGATGAACTGGCCAGGCACCGCGGCGGGCGGCTCATCGGGCTCGGGGTGAACCCGGGGTTCGTCATGGACGCCCTGCCGGTGATGCTCACCGCGCCGTGCCGCCGTGTCGACCGGATCGTCGTCGAGCGCGTGGTGGACGCCGGGCAGCGCCGGGAGCCGCTGCAGCGCAAGGTCGGCGTCGGCATGACGGTCGAGGCGTTCCGGCGCGGTGTGCGCGAGGGCACCATGGGCCACATCGGCCTGCCGCAGTCGGTGGCCATGATCGCCGCGGCGCTGCGCTGGCACCTGGACCGCATCGACGAGTCGATCGAGCCCGAGGTGGATGGCGCGGGCGCGGTACGCGGGTTGCACCAGATCTGCCGCGGCCACGACAACGGCGCGACCCGCATCGTCCTCGACCTGACCATGGCCACGGACGTCGACCGGGCCCGGGATCTGATCCGGATCGAGGGCGTGCCCCCCATCGTCCTGGAGATCGGCGGGGGCATTCACGGGGACATCGCCACCTGGGCGGTGATGGTCAACGCCATTCCCCGGGTCCTGGCCGCGCGGCCGGGTCTGTTGGTGGCTACACAACTGCCGCCGGGTTCCTGACCGCAGAGACCTCACGCAGCGCCCGCGCGAGCGTGAGCACGACAACCTCCCCCGCTCCGCCCTGCCGCAGTGTGCGGGCGCATTCCGCCACGGTGCTGCCGGTGGACATCACGTCGTCCACGAGCAGCACGCGGGGCCAGGCCGCCCTTCCACGCATCCGGAAGGCGCCGCGGACGTTCGCCCGTCTGTCGACCGCCCTGAGCTCCGCCTGGGGCAGCGTCGGCCGCACGCGCTGCAGCACCCGGGCGTCGACCGCCGTCCCGAGCCTGCGGCCCACCTCTTCCGCCAGCGCCTGCGCTTGATTGAATCCCCGTTCGCGGAGCCGGGACGGATGCAGCGGCACGGGCACGATCCTGCAGACATCCCGCAGCAGCGGATCGGCGGCGGCGACGCCGGCCATCAGGGCGCCCAGGGGCCGGGCCAGGGCGCGCCGGCCGCCGAACTTCAGCGCGTGGACCGCCTCCCGGAGCGGACCGTCGTAGATCCCCCACGAGCGGATCAGGAAGCGGCAGGCCCTATCCCGAGGGCAGCCCGGGCAGGCCCCGGAACTTCCCGGCGGACTGGTCAGCGGATAGCCGCAGCGCGGACAGAACGGCGGCCGGATTCGAGGAAGCGTACGAAGGCAGTCCTGGCAGATCGGGAACTCCCCCGGCCGGCGACAGAGCTGGCAGGCTGGTGGAAACAGCAGGTGGGCGGCGGCGCGCAGCAGGGACATGCCGCCACGGTAACCCGGCCGTGGGAGACGCGGTACTGCCCTCCTGGGTTATGTGCCCTCCTGCCACGACTGCAGGTACTGTCGCTGCTCGGGGGTCAACTCGTCAATCCGCACGCCCATGGCATCCAGTTTGAGCCTGGCCACGGTCTGATCGATCTCGGCCGGCACCGTGTAGACGTCGGGGCGCAGATTCTTCCCGGATGTGGCGAGATACTCGACCGAGAGCGCCTGGTTGGCGAAGGACATGTCCATCACCGCCGCCGGATGTCCCTCGGCCGCCGCCAGGTTGAGCAGGCGGCCCTCCGCCAGCAGGTACAGCCGCCGGCCGTCGGCCAGGCGGTACTCCTGAACATACTCCCGCGCCTGGCGCGTCTCGACGGCCATGTCGGCCAGGGCGGGGAGGTCGATCTCGACGTTGAAGTGGCCGCTGTTCGCCAGGATCGCGCCGTCCTTCATCGCCGCGAAGTGCTCCGCCCGCAGCACCGAGCGGTTCCCGGTCACCGTGATGAAGACATCGCCGACCCGCGCCGCCTCGCTGATCGGCAGCACTTGATAGCCTTCCATGACCGCCTCCAGCGCATGCAGAGGAGAGATCTCTGTCACGATGACATGGGCTCCCATGCCTCGCGCCCGCAGCGCCAGCCCGCGCCCGCAGGACCCGTAGCCGCAAACGACCAGGCGCTTCCCCGCCAGCAGCAGGTTGGTCGCCCGCAGCAGGCCGTCGATGGTGGACTGGCCCGTCCCGTACCGGTTGTCGAACAGGTGCTTGGTCTTGGCGTCGTTGACGGCGACGATCGGATAGCGCAGCGCGCCGTCCCGGGCCATCGCCCGGAGGCGGATTACTCCGGTGGTGGTCTCCTCGGTGCCGGCGACGATCTCGCTGAGGAGGTCGCGGCGGTCGCTGTGGATCGTCGACACGAGATCCGCGCCGTCGTCCAGCGTGACGTGCGGCCGGAGGTCCAGGGCCTGATGGATGTGCCGGTAGTAGGTGTCGCGGTCTTCGCCCTTGATGGCGAAGACCGCGATCTGCTCCTCGACCAGCGCCGCAGCGACATCGTCCTGCGTGGAGAGCGGGTTACTGGCGCACAGGCGCACGGTGGCGCCTCCGGCGACGAGCGTGCGCATCAGCGCAGCCGTCTCCGTGGTGACGTGCAGGCAGGCCGCGATGCGACGCCCGGCCAGAGGCCGCTCCTGGGCGAACCGCGACCGGATGCGGCGGAGGACCGGCATCTCGAGTTCGGCCCACTCGATGCGCTGGCGGCCTTTGCGGACGAGGGACAGATCCTTGACATGGTGCTCCATGGAAGCCTCGCCGGTGACAGGAAATGACCCGCCGTCATCGCGGGACCACACCCGGTGCGGCTATGCGACCGGTGGCGAACCCGCGGTGACGGCGGGACTATTCGATGAAATCCTTCAACCTCTTGCTGCGCGAGGGATGGCGCAGCTTCCGCAGGGCCTTGGCCTCGATCTGCCGGATGCGCTCGCGCGTCACCCCGAACTCCCGGCCGACCTCCTCCAGGGTCCGGGGGCGGCCGTCGTCCAGGCCGAAGCGCAGCTTGAGCACCTTGCGCTCACGCGGGGTGAGCGTCTCCAGCACGTCCTCCAGCTGCTCCTTGAGCATGGTGAAGGAGGCGGCCTCCGCCGGGGCCAGGGCGTCCTGGTCCTCGATGAAGTCGCCGAGGTGGCTGTCCTCCTCCTCCCCGATCGGGGTCTCCAGCGAGATCGGCTCCTGGGCGATCTTCATGATCTCACGCACGCGCTCCACGGGCAGGTCCATCGCCTTGGCGATCTCCTCAGGCGTGGGCTCGCGGCCCAGATCCTGAAGGAGCGTCCGGGAGATGCGGATCAGCTTGTTGATCGTCTCCACCATGTGGACCGGGATGCGGATCGTCCGCGCCTGGTCGGCCAGGGCCCGCGTGATGGCCTGCCGGATCCACCACGTGGCATAGGTGCTGAACTTGAAGCCCTTGCGCCAGTCGAACTTCTCGACGGCGCGGATCAGCCCCAGGTTGCCTTCCTGGATGAGGTCGAGGAAGAGCATCCCCCGGCCTACGTACTTCTTGGCGATGCTGACGACCAGGCGCAGGTTGGCCTCGATCAGGCGCCGCTTGGCCTCTTCATCGCCCTTCTCCATCCGCTGGGCGAGTTCGGTCTCCAGCTCCGGCGACAGCAGGGAGACCTTGCCGATTTCCTTGAGGTACATGCGGACGGGGTCGTCGATCGCCACCCCGGCCGCCTCGCGCGCCTCTTCCTCCTCCTCGCTCTTGCCCTTGGCCTCGGCCTCCTTGGCGTCCTCGACGACGTCGATCCCCTGCTCCAGGAGCACGGAATAGACGCGATCGATCAGCTCGATATTCTGCTCGGCCTCGGGGAACTGCTCGAGGATCTCGTCGTGGGTCAGATAACCGCGCTTGCGGCCCAGGTCCACGAGGGCCCGTAGCTCGGCCGGCATCTGCTGCGGCGGCCCATCCTGCGTTGTCTGCGCGGCGTCAGGCGCCGCCTTCTTCCTGGCCATGGTCGTCACCTCCCTTCCGGGAGGTCTGGATAACACCAATTAGTTTTAGATACGCGGTTTGCAGGTGCCGAACCTGCTCGGCGTCCCCGGCCGCCTGCGCGGCGGCGATCGCTCTGGCCAGCGCCTCGCGGCGCCGCGCCGCCGGCTGGCGCTCCACGATGTAGGCAATCGCGTCCCGCACGACTCTCTCCTTGTCTTTCTCCACAACCGGCGGCTCCTCGAACGCGAGCTCCAGCACCAGCCGTTCGGCCGCCTCATCCTCAAGGCGGTCACGCAGCGCCTCGGCCTCGGCCTGAGGTACGGCCATGATGGCCTGGGCCAGCACCCGGTGAACCGGATCGGCGAAGTCCCCGGCGGTCAACCGCCGGGCCACCACCTCTCGCCAGGCCCGCTCGCGCACCATCAGGTGCAGCAGCAGGCGCTCCGCCCGCCGCCGTGCCCGCTCAGGTTCCGCCGAGGCGACGTCCACGTCAAGGCCTTCCGCCGGACCCGGCCTCGCAGACGGCGACGGCGGCGTCCCCCTGCGGTGTCGGCGCAGTCTCTGGCGGACCGCGTCTTCGCGCACGTCGAACCGCTCGGCGACGAGCCGGATGTACTCGGCCTGCCGCACCGGGTTTCCCACGAGCGCGAGCGCCGGGACCAGCTCCTCCACGATCCGGACCTTTCCATCCACCGTCTTCGGGTCGTGGCGCGCCGCCACCGTCGCTATCTGATACTCGAAGATCGGCAGCGCCTGCGCCATGAGCGCGCGGAACGCTTCCGCCCCCTGCCGTCGGAGGAACTCATCCGGGTCGCCGGCCGGCAGCACCACGGCCCGCACCGGGAGGTCGGCATCCTCGAACAGCGCCAGCGCCCGCTCCATCGCGTGCTGGCCGGCCGCGTCCGCGTCGTAGACGATGACGGCCCGGGAGGCCAGCCGCTTCATCACCTGCACCTGCTCCGCCGTCAGCGCCGTCCCCAACGACGCGACGGCGTTGGTGATCCCGAACTGGTGGGCGGTGAGAACGTCCATGTTGCCTTCGACGACCACGATCTCGTCGGAGTGGCGGATCGCCTCGCGCGCCCAGTTGAGCGCGTACAGCGTGCGTCCCTTCGTAAAGACCGCGGTTTCCCGTGAGTTCAGGTACTTCGGCTCGCCACCATCCAGGACGCGGCCCCCGAACCCCACCACCCGATCCTGCAGGTCCACGATCGGGAAGATCACCCGGTGGCGGAAGACGTCGTAGTGGCCGTCCCCGCCGGGCCGGAGGTGGGCCAGTCCGGCTTTCTCCAGTAACGCCGCCGGATAGCCTTTGTTCCCCAGGGCCCGCAGAAGTTCATCCCAGGCGTTGGGCGCATACCCGAGGCGGAACCGCTCCGCCGTCGCGCCATCGACCCCGCGCCGCGCGAGGTAGTCGCGGGCGGGCCGCCCACGCTCGGGGTCGAGCAGTTGCGCCCGGAAGAAGGTGGCCGCGGCCTCCAGCGCCCGGTACATCCGGTCCCGCTCCGAGGCCTGCTTCGCGGCGTCAGGCGAGCGGACGATCTGCACCCCCGCGCGCCGGGCCAGCGTCTCCGCTGCCTCGGCGAACGACAGGTTGCTGGTCTCCATCACGAACGTGAACGCATCGCCTCCCCTCGAACACCCGAAGCAATGCCACAGTCCCCTCTCCCGATCGACATGAAACGAGGGGGTTTTCTCCTGGTGAAACGGACAGAGGCCCTTGTAGTACCGGCCGGCCTTCTTCAGCGCCACGTGGCCGCCGATCAGTTCGACGAGGTCGATCCGGCGCCTGATCTCGTCCTTTATATCGACCGAAAGATACCCGCGCATGAATCAGCCTGGGTGAAGTGGAGAGGGCCCTATCTCAGTGGAGATAAGGCCCTCCCCGACATTGGCCCTCTGTACGTTCGGCGTACCCTCCGAGCCTCCTGCTGGACGCGGCCGGGGCCGGCGGGATCTCCCCTCCTCGAGGGGTCGGCTCCAGGTCAGGCTGTCCGCGCTCTAGCGGGTCGCGGCTTCGGCCTTCTGCTGCCGGGCCTGGGCGACGACCTTCTCGGTCACGTGCGGCGGGACTTCCTCATAGTGGGAGAACGCCATCTCGAACGTTCCCCGTCCGCCGGTCATGGAGCGCAGGTCGGAGGCGTAACGCAGGAGTTCGGCCTGGGGCACCTGGGCCACCACCACTGTCGTCCCGTTCCCCTGCGGCTCCATTCCCAGGATACGGCCGCGTTTGGCGTTGAGGTCGCCGATCACGTCGCCCATCTGCTCCTCTGGCACCCGGACTTTGAGGTCCACGATGGGCTCCAGGAGCACCAGGCCGGCCTCGGTGGCGGCGTCCTTGAACGCCATCGAGCCGGCGATCTGGAAGGCGATGTCCGAGGAGTCCACGTCGTGGTACTTGCCATCGTACAGCGTGACCCGGATGTCCACGACGGGATAGCCGGCGAGCACCCCCTCCTCAAGCGTCTTGCGCACGCCCTTTTCCACGGACGGGATGAACTGGTTGGGAATGGCGCCGCCGAAGATCTTGTCCACGAACTCGAAGCCCGAGCCGCGCTCGCGGGGCTCGACCTCGAGGAAGCAGACGCCGTACTGCCCGCGTCCCCCAGTCTGCTTCACGTAGCGGCCCTGGGCCTTGGCCTTCCCCCTGATCGTCTCCCGGTAGGGCACCTTCGGCGGATGCAGCACGACGTCCACCCCGAACTTCCGGCGCAGCCGGTCGGCCATGATCTCCAGGTGCGACTCCCCCATGCCGGAGATCACCGTCTGCTTCAGCTCCGCGTCGCGGCGCACCCGGAACGTCGGATCCTCTTCCGCCAGGCGCACGAGCGCGGTGCCCATCTTGTCTTCATCACCCTTGCTCTTCGGCTCGATGGCCATGGAGATGGCGGGCTGAGGGAAGGCGATCGGCGGGAGGACTATGGGATGCTCCTTGGCGCAGAGCGTGTCGCCGGTCCCGGTCTCGGCGAGCTTGGCCACAGCGCCGATGTCGCCCGCGCCGACCTGCGGCGTGGCTTCCTGCTGCTTCCCGCGGACGAAGTACACCTGACCGACGCGCTCGGGTTTGTTCTTGCTCGCGTTGAGCACGGGCGCATCCGAACGCATCGCACCGCTGTAGACCCGGAAGTAGGAGAGCTTGCCCACGTAGGGGTCCGCCACCGTCTTGAACACCAGCGCGGCGGTCGGCCCGTCGGCGCTCGGCGCGAGCGTGATCGCGTTCTCCCTGCCGTCCGTCGCCGCCACCTCCGGCCGTTCGGTCGGAGCCGGCAGGAGGGTAGTCACCGCATCCAGGACCATCGGCACGCCGATCATCCGCGTGGCCGCCGCGCAGAGGACAGGCACCAGCGTCCCCGCCCTGACCCCGGCATGCAGGCCGCGCATCAGCTCGTCCCGAGTGAGCTCCCCGCTCTCCAGATACTTCTCGACCAGCACATCGTCGGTCTCCGCGGCCGCTTCGACCAGCTTCTCCCGGGCGGCCTGCGCGGCGTCGCGCAGTTCGGCCGGCACCTCACCTGGGACCGCCTCCCCGTTCTTGAAGGTGTACGCCTTCATCTCAAGGAGATCGACGGTCCCGGAGAACGCGCCCTCCACGCCGATCGGGATCTGAATCGGAGCGACCCTGGTGCCGAACCGGTTCCGCAGCGACTCCAGCGCGGTCTCGAAGCGCGCATTCTCGCGGTCCAGGCGGTTGACCACCACGACCCGGCTGACGCCGCCCTGCTCGGCCAGGCGCCAGGCCACCTCGGTCTGCACCTGAACGCCGGCCACGGCGTCGACGACGACGACGGCGCCCTCCACGACGCGCAGCGCCCCGGCGACCTCGCCGACGAAGTCGGGATAGCCCGGCGCGTCGATCAGGTTGACCTTGCGCTCCTTCCACTCCAGCGGGGCGAGCGAAGCGTTGATCGTGTGTTTGCGGCGCTGCTCCTCGGGATCGAAGTCCGTCGTCGCCGTCCCGTCGTCCACCTTCCCCAGGCGATCCACGGCCCTGGCCAGGAACAGCATCGCCTCGACCAGGGATGTCTTGCCGGTCCCGCCGTGACCGACCACGGCGACGTTGCGTATCCGTTCAGCGGGAAATGCCTTCACCAACGGAGCCTCCTCACCGCGGGAGATCTGCCTTCCATGCTAATAGCCGCGCGTCTTGTCCACAAGGTTGCGCATCGGCGCGCCCTGCAGGTACCGCCGCAGGTTGTCGCACAAAACGGGCACCGCCGCATCCAGGTAGCCGGGCCAGGCCCCGGAGACGTGCGGGGTGATGATCACCTGCTCCATCTTCCACAACGGGCTGTCGGCTGGCAGCGGCTCACGTTCGAAGACGTCGAGGCCGGCCCCGGCGATCCATCCCTCCCGTAACGCGTGGACCAGCGCCGTCTCGTCCACGACGGGTCCCCGCCCGATGTTGATGAGGAATGCGGAGCGCTTCATTGCCCGGAGCTGGTCCCTGCCGATGAGCCCGCGCGTGCCCGGCGTCAGCGGCAGGGCGATGACGACCACGTCGCTCCCCCCCAGCACCTCGGGCAGCCCCTCCGGCGGGTAAACCCGGTCGACGTGGGGCACGGGCCTGGGCGTGCGCTTCGTCCCGATCACCCGCATGCCGAAGACCGCAGCCTTCTCGGCGATCTCGGTGCCGATCGTGCCCAGCCCGAGCACGCCCAGCGTCTTGCCGCGGATCTCGTCGCCTACGGCCTCGCGCCGCTCCCAGCGCTGCTTCAGCTGGTTGCGGATGGCCACGTGCAACCGGCGTGTCAGGGCCAGGGCCAGGGCGAAGACGTGCTCGACGAGCGGCTGGTGGATCCCGCTGCTGCTCGTGATGACGATCTCCCGCTCCAGGACTTCGGGGTGCAGCAGCTGGTCCACGCCAGCGGCGGTGGAGTGGATCCAGCGCAACCTCCCCGCGCGCTGCACCGCCTCGCGCGGGACGTTCCATCCGACCATCACCTCGGCCTGCGCCGCGACCTCGAGGGCCCGCCCCAGATCGGTGGCGGTCACGACGCGCACGCGCGGATCCACCCGCTCGATCTGCGCGATGTGATCGGGTTCCAGGGTGGCGAAGACCAGGACGACGAGCGGCTCGTTCACACCTGCACCCCGGAGGATGCCTCGCGCAGCCGGGTGAGCACGAAGGCCCGATCCAGGGAGGCCAGGAACCACCCGGCCTGCGGTCCCGAGGCCTTGCCCAGAAACACGAGGTAGATGGCCCCGAAGGCGTCCTTCGCGGGAATCTGCATCTCGTTCTTCAGCGCGTGGATCCGCTCGTGGAGGTCCTCCCCATCCCAGCGGTCACGCTCTGCGACCACCCCTGCCAGGCGGCTGAGAAAGCGGCGCTGGGCGTCGGTCAGGATCACCGCCGGCAGCGTCGCCTGCACGTGAAAGCGATAGTGCTCGGGAGCGTACGCGGCCAGCCAACGACGCGCATCGTCGGCCCTGGTCTGCAGTTCTGCTCGATCACCGGGCGACAGCGGACCACCCTTCTCGGCGGCTGCCGCCGCCTCGAGATTCACCGCCGGCATCTGCATCAGGTAGGCGACCTTGGCGAAGCGCATCCGGTATGTGCGGCCCGGGGGCCCGTTCACGCGCGCGTAGTGGAACGTCCGCGCGTGATCACGCAGCAGGTCGGCCCCCGAGGCGGAGGTGGCCTCCGTCTCACCGAAGAAGGCCGCCGCGGCGCGATCATACTCGTCGTAGAGCAGCGGTACCGTCTCGCCGGAGGGATCGAAGTTGATCTGCTGCCGGTAGTGGGGACGCACCATCAGGAATCGCGCCAGCTCCGGGCGGAGGATCTCCACAATCTCGCCGGCCGGCACGCCGAGCCCCTTGCTCGAGCTCATCTTCCGCCCGCCGACCAGGAACCACTCGTAGGGTATCGGATACGGCGTCCGGTAGCCGAAGACGCGCTCCACCATCGACGCGGCCACGGCGTGGCTGCCTCCCTTGGTCATGTGGTCCTTGCCAGCGCCCTCGACGGAGACGCCGAGAATCCACCACTTCGCGGCCCACTCCGCCTTGTACTGGAGCTTGCTCCCGCCGTCGAAGGGCGATCGCCGGCTGCGGCGGCCGCAGCCCTTCGCCCAGACGACTTTGTCTGGGCGGCATTCGTAGGAGACGAGGCGCCCGTCCCAGCCGGTGACCACGGTCGTCCCGATCTTTCCGCAGTGCTCGCACAACGGCTGGATGGGATGGCGCTCGGCCTTCTGGCTGCCGCTGATCTCACGGTCGATCTGGATGAGCTCCTCCGCCCGGTCCAGGGCGATACGGATCGCCTCGTTGAACCGCCCGGATTTGTACAGCTCGCTCGTCCAGTAGACTTCGGGTGTCGCCCCGAGCCTGGTCCAGACCGCGGCAAAGCCGAGCCCGTAGTATCGGCCGTAGCTGGCTGCGCCGGGCTCCGGAGCCGGCACCTCCGACAGCGGCATGCCGAGGTACCGGTCAAACTCGGCCGGCAGGGCGGCCGGACGGGAATCCATGGGGTCGTAGTCGTCGAAACCGTAGAGGAACGTGGTCCCGGCACCGCGCTCGCGCAGCCCGCGCGCCACGCAATCATGCAGCACCACGCCCCGCAGGGATCCGACGTGGATCGGCCCCGAGGGGCTCTTCGCATCGTTCACCACGTAGCGATCCGCGGGACGGGAGGCGAGGATGTCCTCGACGATCACATCTACCCACATGGTGGCTGGAGGATCATACCTGGGTTCGTGTCCCCCAACGGCCGTTCCTGTGCAGAGCCTCGCGCGCCTCGCCCACCAGGAAGAACGACCCCGTGACTACCACCACGTCCTCCTCGCCGGCGAGGTCCAGCGCGCGATCCAGCGCGGCACGGCGATCGTCGATGACCTCCACACGGGCGACGTAGCGGCGCACCTCCTCGGCCAGAACGGCGCCGGGCAGGGGCTTGGCATGCCGCGGCGTGGTCACGATGACGGTGGAGGCCAGCGGCGCGATCAGACTGGTGCCGGCGCGGTGGTCGTGGGTGGCGATCATCCCGAAGACGAGAATGATCCGCCGGCCGCGGAACAGCGCTTCCAGCGCCTGGCGCAGCGCGGCGAGCGAGGCGGGGTTGTGGGCGACGTCGACGACGACGTAGGGGCGCTCGTGAATCACCTCGACCCGGGCCGGCCAGCGCACCGCGGCCAGCCCCTCGGCCACGGAGGGCGGCCCGGAAGGGAATCCCCGCTCGGCCAGCATCTCCACCGCGGCCACGGCCGTGGCGGCATTGGTCAACTGGTGCGCACCGACCAGCGGCAGCCGCAGCCGGCCGTACGACCGGACGGTGCTGCGCATCGTGAATGTCTGATCGTGCAGCGTGATCTCCTCCGGTTCCACGCGCATGACGGCCGGGACGAGGATGAGGCGCGCCTCCTGGCGAGCGCAGACATCGATGATCGCGGCCAGCGCCTCCGGCACCTGCGCCGCGCTGACCACCGTGCCTCCGGGACGGGTGATGCCCGCCTTTTCGCGGGTGATGGAGGACAGCGTCGTCCCCAGCACATCCATATGGTCGAAGCTCACCGGGGTGATCACCGAGAGCAACGGGTCGGCGACGTTCGTGGCGTCCAGCCGGCCGCCCAGGCCGACTTCCACGATGGCCAAGTCGACGCGCCGGCGGGCGAAGTACCAGAACGCGATGGCCACGGACGCTTCGAAGTACGTCGGCGGGCCGTCCGGGCCGTCCGCCATCTCCTCGACGTGCGGGGCGATGGCGGCCACGCCCTCGCACAGCTCCTCCGGTGTGATCAGCCGCCCGTTGACCCGAAACCGTTCGCGATAGTCAACCAGGTGCGGCTTCGTGTACAGACCGACGGTGTGGCCGGCGACCTGCAGCACGGAGGCCATCATCGCCGCCGTGGACCCCTTACCCTTCGTTCCGGCGACGAGCACCATCGGGAGGCGCTGGGGATGGCCCAGCCGTTCGAGGAGTTCCCGCGCGCGGCGGAGCTTGATCCGCTCGTCGCCGGAGGGAGCCGGCCGGCTGCGGGTCAGCAGCCCATCGATGTAGGCGAGGGCATCCGCGAGGTGCAACGCCGGACTACACCGTGTGCAACGCGCGCAGCTGGTGTTCGGCCGCCAGCACCGTGTTGCGCAGCAGCATGGCGATCGTCATCGGCCCCACCCCGCCGGGCACCGGGGTGATCGCCCCCGCGACCTGGGAAGCCGACGCAAAGTCCACGTCGCCCACCAGTTTCCCGTTCTGCCGGTTGACCCCGACATCGATCACGACCGCGCCCGGCTTGATCATCTCCCCACGCACGAGGCGCGGCCGGCCGGCGGCCACGACGAGGATGTCCGCCCGCCGCGTGTGCGCGGCGAGGTCCGCCGTTCTGGTGTGGCACCAGGTCACGGTGGCGTGGGCGTTCAGCAGCAGCGCGGCGGTCGGCCGGCCGACGATCACGCTGCGGCCGACGACGACGGCCTCCGTGCCCGCCGGATCGACCCCGGCCTCCGCCAGCAGCGCGATGATCCCGGCCGGGGTGCAGGGCAGCAGCCGCGGTCGCCCGATGAACAGCGCGGCCATGTTCTCCGGACCCAGGCCGTCGACGTCCTTGCGTGGATCGATCCGCTCGAAGATGGTGCGCGGGTTGATCTGAGACGGCATCGGCTGCTGCGGCAGGATGCCGTGGATGTCGGCGCGGGCGTTGAGGTCGTCGATCAAGGCAACGAGCTCGGCTTCGCTGGTGGCCGCCGGAAGGTGGAAGGTCTCAGAGCGCAGACCGGCGCGGCCGCAGGCCTGGGCCTTGAGACGGACGTAGAGCGCGGAGGCGGGATCATCACCGACCAGCACCGCCGCGAGGGCCGGGGCCATGCTGTACTGCCGCGTCAGCGCCGCGGCGTCCTTCGCCACGTCCTGCTCGACACGGGCGGCCAGGGCTTTGCCGTCAATGATCCGGGCGCTCATCATCTAGAGCTTCTCCGGCGCCCCGGACCGCCCCTGTGGAGGGACACGGGGGCCTGCCCCTCCTCTTCACCTGTGACCCTGACCTCGTTATGGACAGGACCGCTGCATGCCCGGCCCGCGTACCACAGCCGGGACCGGATCACAGGGTCGACGCGGCGCGAGAGCTGCCCCAGAAAGGCCGCCTGGTTGACCTGCGCCGGTTCATAACCGACGAAGACGAACTGCACGGGCACCTGTTCAGAAGGATTGGCGATCTGGCCCGGCGTGAGGTGCGTGAACGCCGGGGCCGACGGTGCCACGGACGGACCCGCCAGAATGAGCGGGACCACGACGGCCAGGACGACGGGAAGTCTCATACGATCGCCTCCTGATGCGCAACACCTCGGGGGTGACGGTTGAATTGCGCGCGCGGGAAGGGAGTCCTGCCCGGAGGCCCGCCGGGAGTCCGGCGGCGCAAGGCCCTATCGGACGGCAAACTCGGTGCGGATCGACGTGATCTGCTCGCCCCGCAGGCACGCGATCGTGACCTGCGCCCGGCCGGGTTTCACTTGCGTACCGACGCGCCACAGCCACACGACCCGTCCCCCATCGTCGGCCCGCCGCGGCCGGAGCTGCGGCGCCCGGCTCCGACCCGAGCGGTAGACGACGTCGATGTCACAGACCGCGGTGGGGGTGGTCAGGATTTCCACACGCGCCGGGCCCCCGCGTTTCACCGGAGAGGTGATGGAGAGCAGCCGGATGGTGAGCTCCGCCCACCCGGCGGTAGGCCAGACCAGGAGGGCGATGGCGGTCCACACTCCGATCAGGAGCAGGTGTCGCCGCATCACCGGATGACGTGCCCTTCGGACGGGATGGTCAGACGGGAACAGCGATGACGACTCTTCCCCGGGCGTGGGAATCCGCTACACCCCGCATCTGGCGGGTGGAGCGGGGAACGGGAATCGAACCCGCATCCTCGGCTTGGAAGGCCGAAGCTCTACCATTGAGCTATCCCCGCGAGAGGGTGGTGGGCGGGGAAGGATTCGAACCTCCGTAGCCACAAGGGCGGCTGATCTACAGTCAGCTCCTTTTGTCCGCTCAGGCACCCGCCCACGAACCACCGTCATTATACGGTCGCCACATCCCCCCATCAAGTGACTGCAGAATGACCCTTCGTGTCGGTTGTCGCCTGCATTCCGCTTCCCCTGCCATCTCTTGCGCCCCCGAGGCAATGGGTGAGAAACTAACTCCCGTGACCCCGGCCAGGATCAGGCCCTTCGAAGACCGCGACGACCAGGCCACCGTGGCCGTCGGCAACCCCTGCACACGGTACGTCGCGGAGAGCAGTCTCTTCCGGAGCAGCGAGCTTCCGGATGTCCTGTGCCAGGGTATCATCGGCACGCGGCGGGCTTACCGCGGCCGCGGTATCGCTCTCGCGCTCAGGCTGCGGACCATCGGGTCCGCTCGGTCGCACGGCAAGCGGGAGATCCGCGCCTGGAACGACACCCCGAACGCTGCGATGCTGGCGATTAACACCGCGCTGGGGTTCGTCCGGCAGCCGGCGTGGATCACGTACGAGAAGTCACCGTGAAACCGTCACCGACCTCCGCACCGACTGTCGTCCGCGAGGATCCCTGGGAGATGGCGCTGCGGCAGTTCCACCGCGCCGCCGACCACCTTCCTCTCAAGCGCGGCATCCGCGATTTCCTGGTCTTCCCGCACCGCGAACTGACCGTGAACTTCCCGGTCCGGATGGATGACGGCTCGGTGCGCGTCTTCACCGGCTACCGCGTCCACCACAGCACCGTGCTGGGCCCCACCAAGGGCGGCATCCGCTACGCCCCCCAGGTCGACCTCAACGAGGTCCGGGCCCTGGCCATGTGGATGACCTGGAAGTGCGC
>Ga0209172_10001823_pt1 | contig 41910 bp, 68 predicted proteins | sample LarsenN4metaG_FD_184113 | JGI IMG/M metagenome (GOLD analysis project Ga0209172, IMG submission 184113) | Hot spring sediment bacterial and archeal communities from British Columbia, Canada, to study Microbial Dark Matter (Phase II) - Larsen... ... | reverse complement strand
AGTAATAGCGATGGAATGACAATCACGTTCTCTTCCTCCTCGTAATTTGTCCTTGATCTAGCTAACCTTCCATGCATAGTAATACTTAATGATAACTATTCTCATTACAGTATAGCTATAGTCTATTAGTACGCCTTACTACGTACTTTACATAATGTCCCATTACGCGTACTTCGGACGCAGTCCTCGTACTCTCATAGCCGTTGGCTATTCGATGTCGCGCTAGTAGGCCTAGCCTATGGCTCCATGTGTAGTGATAGGGGGGGGGGCGGGGTAGTGCAGTTGTGGTTGTTTGTGGTTGACAACCCCACGCACAAGAGAGGTGAATATCGGACTTGTTGCTAAATAACAACGAATAATAGTGGTAAGAAGCTTATCTCATTTCACATTATGGAATGACAACTAAGTACCTTGTAGAATTAAGGGATTTAGTGGGATTAGATAAATATATTTGCAGGAACAGTGAAACTAATTGATGTTTTTGGTGTCCAAGACTATAAAAAGATTAAAGTTAAAAACAACAACCCAAACAATAAATCTAAAAATAGTCTTGGTTTGATTTGAATTGTGTCTGTTATATTCTTGTCAGAATAGTAACAGCTTATTTTACTATAGCTGTTAAACTAAAATAGCAGGGGTCTTTTGGAGAGACACCCTGCTTATACCTCCACCTGTTCCACAAACGAGAAACGAGTAATTTGTCCCTCGTCCTGTCCTTCCTGTCAACCGTCCTGGTTATTTGTGCGTTAAGTTAAGAATATTAATGGATTTAGGGAACTTAATAGTATCCCTGTTGTCAAAGCAATAGTTAGGGTTCCTAGCCATATAAACAAGCTTTTGTGCTTGGCAGGGTAAAAGCTGATTACTTGACCCTACTTGACAGGGAGGAACAGACTCCCACCTAATTCCTGTCCCGATAATGGAGAAACAGTGTCCGACGACGCCCCTAAGTCCAATGAGAATTGGCAGGTCTACACAGATGTAGACGAAGGACTTAAGGTACTTAAAGAGTCTCTTGAGAAAGGTGGTGATCCTGTCTCCGTCCCGACTGACTTAAAAGAACAAGCTACCGATGGGAATCCGTTGGCAAGTGGTCGGGTACTGGTTAAAACCCCTGATCTGAAGTTCAGGAAGCAGGGGAACAAGCAGTTGTTTGCCAAGGGCAATAAGCCTCCTGGTCGTCCTATCGGCTCCAAGAACAAGATGTCTGTTCTGGCTGCTGAAATGATCGGTGAGAAGGCCGAAAAGATCATTGCCAAGGTCATTAAGAAGGCTCTGGACGATAACGATAAGGATCAGGCCACGATGCTAAAGCTGCTGATTGAGCGTATCGCTCCAGCTACCAAGGCCATCGACATCACCTCGATCAACAAGGACGAGAAGACAATCACCATCTCTGTTGAGGGTGTTACGGTACACGAAAACACTATGAATGCTGTAGAAGCTGAAGTAGTGGATTTTATAGAGGAAGAACGAGATGGCGACGCTTAGTGTCCAGCTACATCCAGGACAGCTCTCCGTCTTTAAATCCACTAAGAAACGTAAGGTAGTCTGTGCAGGACGACGATTCGGTAAGACAGAACTAGCTGCATGGGTACTGATTACAGAGGCTCTGAAGTCTCCCAAACTTGACTGTGCATATGTCTGTCCCACCTTCGCAATGGGTAAGCAGATTATCTGGGATAAGCTGAAGACTCTGGGTAAGGATGTAATCAAAGAGGCCCACGAGAACACTGCAATGATTACGTTGATTAATGGTCGGCGAATCTTCGTTAAGGGTTCTGACCGTCCTGATACCCTTCGTGGCGTTGGTTATGCCTACATCGTCCTTGACGAGGTGGCAGACATGAAGCCTGAGACATGGGAACTGGCCTTGCAGCCTACCCTGGCTGACTGTGACGGTGGTGCTCTGTTTATTGGTACACCAAAAGGTAAGAACTGGTTCTATGACCTCTATCTGAATGAGGATGACGACCCAGAACACTGGGAATCGTGGGCCTTCAAGACCATTGATAACCCATTCCTGAATAAAGAGGTTATCGAGAAGGCTAGAAGCACCATGTCTAGCTTTGCATTCCGTCAGGAGTATGAAGCTACCTTTGAGAGTGCCGGTTCTGGTCTGTTTAAGGAAGAATGGTTCAAGGTTGTCGATGAAGCCCCCTTTAAGGGTGGTTTTACCTTCATGGCTGTTGATCCTGCTGGCTTTGCAGACGTAGAAAAAGAAGCACAATTAAAAAACAACAGACTTGATGACACAGCTATCGCCATTGTAACAGTAGCGCAGGAAGGCTGGTTCGTCAAGGAGATTATCGCAGGACGATGGGACGTACGGGAAACCTCAATCAGAATCCTAAGAGCCGCACAAAAGCATCAGGTAAGCACAATCGGTATCGAGAGTGGAAGCCTAAAGAATGCCCTGGCTCCCTACATGGAGGATCAGATGCGGAGGTTGAACGTCTATCCGCACATCGAGGCTGTAAGCCACGGCAAACAGAACAAGACTGAACGTATTGTCTGGTCTTTACAAGGACGTATGGAACATGGTCGTGTCTGGTTCCAAAAGGGTGAGTGGAATAAGAAGTTCTTGCAGCAGTTGCTGGACTTCCCAAACCCTAAAGTCCACGACGACATGGTAGATGCTCTGGCTTACGTAGATCAGATACAAACCGCAGATTACTCTCAGTCGTTTGAAATAGAACCGTATGAACCGTTGGATTCGCTGACAGGATGGTGATGGATAAGAAGACCTTTGAGGCTCTGCGTAAAGCAGAGGCAGAAAACAACTTGAGAGAGCAGCTAAGGCTTCGTCAAATGGGCAACCAGAAGGTTGGTTTTGATCCAGGAACTCTGTTTGGGACATCTCTAGGTAATGCTGCCCTAGGTACAAGCTTTGGTGTTCCAAATTATGCTCCGAACACGATCTTGTTCCACGGTACATACGAGGGACTTCCTACAGACTATGTAAAACAGGCTCCAGATTACGGAATCATGCACGAGACTGAGCATATTCTTGACAACAGGGCTAGTGGTCGTTACGGAGAGGATTGGAGGAAGACAGACGCATTCGACGCTGCTCTACAAGATGCTAAGTCTAAGGGTGTTGGTAGCAAGTATTCTAAAGATCACTGGTTGGAGTTTCAAAGAAATACGGCTAAACCAGAAGTGAGAGAGCGCCTGAAGCAGTTGGGGGCAAATGATGGGTACTTAACTAACTATACCCAAGGAAAGACTATTGGTGGAAAGCCTACCAATGACTCTCCGTTTGATGAGATTATGGCTTCCTTGTCTGGTCTAGAGACAGCAAAAGGCATCGACATTACTAAAGACCCTGTTCTCAGGAAGCATCTGTTTAACAACAATGACGCTTATATAGAAGCGTACAAGGCTACCACAGGACTGCGCACAGAACGGCTGGATGCTAAGGACTTGCCTCCATATACGGCACAAAACACTCTGCCTCCGAAGAAGAGCATTCAGGAGCGTGTGATGGATGTCTTTTTTAAAGACCCTTTCGGAGACTCTACTAAGTGATTGACTACAACGAAGACACACCACAAGACGAGTTCAAAGAGTTAGCTGAGTGGATCACTGCACGTACTGACGTATGGCGTGAGCATCGTCAGCAGAACTATGATCCCAAGTGGGCTGAGTATTACAACATCTGGCGTGGCATTTGGACTGGTGACAGCAAGACTCGTGAATCTGAACGAGCCAAGCTGATTACTCCTGCCACGCAACAGGCTATTGAAAGCCATGTTTCAGAGGTTGAAGAGGCTATCTTTGGTCGTGGCATGTTCTTCGACTGTGAACCGGATACAGAACAGCCAGAATCACAGATGGATGTGGAGAAGATTAAGAACAATCTCACACAGGACTTCAAGCGAGACAAGATTCGTAGAGCTGTTGGAGACTGCTTGCTCAATGGCGGTATCTTTGGTACAGGTATCGGTGAGATTGTCGTCAAAGAGGTATCTTATCGTGAGCCTGCTTCTCAGCCGATGGGCGCTGGCATGATGGCTGTAGGCTCAAGTGAGAAACGCCGCTTCTCAGTGCAGTTGAAGCCCATCCAGCCTAACAACTTCCTTATTGATCCTAATGCTCGCTGTGTGGAAGAGGCTCTTGGTTGTGCTGTAGAGGAGTTAGTCTCTGTCCATTCCATCGTCAAAGGTATGGAAGAGGGTATCTACCGTGATGTGGACATCGGAGTAGACCAGGGTGAAGACTACCTGTCTCCTACCTTTGAAGACAATGAGCGTGATATTGACCGTGTAAAGGTCATTCGTTATTACGGACTTGTTCCGAAAAAGCTTCTAGAAGCAACAAGTGAAGAAGTTGAGGAACTGTTCGAAGAGGAAGACCTGGATGACGACGTAGTAGACGATTACCGTGAACTGGTAGAAGCAATCGTCATTATCGTCAACGACGGAACCATCATTAAGGCTGAAGCTTCGCCATACATGATGCAGGATCGTCCTGTTCTGTCCTTCCAAGACGACATCGTACCTAACTCCTTCTGGGGCCGTGGAATCGCTGAGAAGGCGTATAACAGTCAAAAAGGCTTGGATGCAGAGGTACGTAGCCGTATCGACAATCTGGCCCTTACAAGCGTTCCCATGGTCGCTATGGATGCCTCCAGACTGCCTCGTGGAGCCAAGTTTAAGGTGCAACCGGGAGGTTCTGTACTGACCAATGGTAATCCAGGCGAGATCATTAAGGAGTTTAAGTTTGGAAACCTTGACCAGAACAGCTATCAGCAGTCTCGTGAGTTTGAGCGAATGCTACTTCAAGCTACCGGAACCACTGATGCCGGTGCTGTTAGCTCTGCTGTCGGGGGGGAAACCAATAATGGCGCTCTTAGTATGGCTCTTGGCCTGCTTATCAAGCGTAATAAGCGAACTCTGGTTAATTTCCAAGAAAACTTCCTGATTCCGCTAGTTGAGAAGGCTGCTTGGCGTTACATGCAGTATGACCCTGAGCGTTATCCTGCTAAGAACTTCAAGTTTGTGCCTGTTGCCTCTATGGGCATTATGGCACGAGAGTACGAACAGCAGCAATTTGCCTTCCTGCTGCAGACTATGGGGCCTGAAAGCCCCTACTATCCGCTGGTTCTTAACAGTATCGTGGACAACTCGTCTGTTCATAACAGGGAACAGCTACAAGCTGAGATTTCCAAGCGTTCTGAGCCTTCTCCAGAGCAGCAACAGCTTCAACAACTGCAACAGCAGATTGCTATTGCTACGGCACAGGCTGAATTGGCTAAGAAACAGGCCGAAGCTACTAAATTGGAGGCTGAAGCACAGCAAGTACAGCTTGAAACTGAGTATTTGCCACAGAAGATGCAGGCTGAAATCATCGCTGCTACGACTAATAACCTGGATGAAGACCCTACCGACAAGGCATTTAAGCAACGTCTGGAATTGACGGATCGACTGCTTAAAGAACGGGAAATCAAGGCTAAAGAGCGCATGGTAGACGTCCAGATGGAGGGTAGCAGGGCTTCTATTGCTGCTAAAACCAACTCTGAAGAGGCCAAAGGCAAGCTCAAAGAGATTGAAGACATCATGGCTCGCGTAATGGCCGACAGGGATGCTCCTGGTGAGGTTGTTATGGAAGGTGGCAAGATTGCTGGCCTTATGAAGAACGGCAAGATGGTTAAGCGTGTTAAACGTGGTGGTGACGGAAAACCCACCCATATTGAACCAGTTAAGGAGTAATAATGGCTTCTGTATCAGTACAACTGGTATCGGTGTGCACCGGGGGAGACCATGCTATTGTTCGTCTAACCAAAGGAGCGCAAGTAAGGGATGTACCTATGCAGGTGCAAGAACTACGCTCCAACATCACTCAGGACGACATTGATGCGTTCTGCAAGGTAGCGCTGAAGCTACACAACGAAGGCAAGACGCTGGCACAATTTAAGGCCAGCGTGCAGGCCGGGGTGACGGTGTCTGTATGACGATGCAAAACATTCCGGGGATTGGCGTATATATACCGACACCTCCCTATTATTCAGCCAGCGGGTTTAGTTTTACGGCAACTCTGATCGACGCTTCGACAGAGAAAATCGCTTTTATCGGAAGAGTGGAAACTAAGGACAGGACTGCTAAAAGCATTAGAAAGGTTGGGTATCTTGCGGGAACCGTTTCCTTAAATGCGTCCAGCACAATTACCACATCAATTCAAAGCGTTTCAACTACGACTGGACCACCAGCCCAACCGTCTGGCACGGTGCTAGGGGCAACGAATAACGGCACAGTCACGGAAGCAGCCGCCACATTCTCCACAAACACATGGCACCAGACTGGCGCTTTGGGCGAGGATGTTTCTGTTAGTTACGGAGACCTAATTGCTGTTGTTGTCGAGTATGGGACATTCACTGCTGCGGATGCTCTGAACCTCCGACATCTATCGGCGAGTTCTTCTGTTCAACACGCAACCACCTTACTGTTTACAGGTTCTTGGGCCTCACAAACAGTTAACGCCAATATTATTCTTGAGTTTAGTGATGGGACTTTCGGAACATTGGCTGGCGCTTTGCCAATGTCTGCTATCGCTGCGGCCACCTACAACAGCGGCACTGGTAGTGCCGATGAGTACGCTTTAGAGTTTTCAGCTCCGTTCCCCATTAAAGTAGATGGGGCCATGCTGTCTTGTTACGGTTCCTCTGGTTCCTCTGATTTCGAGATCATTTTATACAGTGGGACGACCGCATTGGAGACTGTGGCGATTGATGGGAATACTCTAGGTACTACATCAGGCACGAGACCGCTACATGTAGTTTTTTCGCAGGCACACTCCTTGAGCGCCAACACCACCTATCGGATAGCTCTGCGTCCTACGACAGCCAACGCTGTAAATCTACACATTTACGATGTGGCATCAGCAGGACACTTAGACGCTCATAGTCTTGGTGCTTCCTGCTGTCTAGCTACGCGCTTGGATTCTGGGGCGTGGTCTACGGTGAGTACGCGAAGACCCTTAATCTTTGTTAAAGCCTCGGCGTTTGACGATGGTGCTGGTGGGGGAGGTGGCAACACATACAGTCGGGGAAGGATAGTTAATCAATGAGACTGCTCAAACAATCGACGGCACGAGATATTGTCGTGTTTATGACGGATTCAACCGATCATGTGACAGGCAAGACTGGCCTAACACTGACCATTACTGCTAGTAAGGCTGGGGCTGCTTTTGCTTCCATCACGCCTACTGTCACGGAACTGGCTACAGGATGGTACAAGTTGGCTCTGACTAGCTCACATACAGACACTCTGGGTGACCTGGCGCTACACATCACGGCTACGGGTGCGGACCCAACAGACACACAGATGCAGGTATTGGCCTTGCTTCCTGGTGATGCCGTGTCTCTTGACTCCACCAGCCGTGCTACTTTGGTGGATGAAATATGGGATGAGGTCCTGTCGGGAGCGAGTCACAATGTTGTTAACTCTGCTGGGCGCAGGCTGAGGCAGGTAGATGCTTCCTTTGTCATTACAACAGGAACAGCGCAAGCTGGAACCTCCTCTTCGATTACACTGGCATCAGGGGAAAGTGCAACGAATGATATTTACAAGCATGACGGACTGATTATCGTCGGAGGCACGGGTATAGGTGAAAGCGCAATCATCACGGCCTATAACGGAACAACAAAAGTCGCTACGGTAGCACCTACATTCGTCATCACCCCCGACGCCACATCCGAATACGAGATAGTTCCCGCAATTGCTTGTGTGCACTCCATTGGCGACAATGTGATAACAGCAGCTTCTACTGCATTGGACTTCGTCACAGAGGTTCAATCCGGACTAGCGTCACAGGCTAGCGTCAATACTATTGATGACTTCCTAGACACCGAGATTGCAGCTATCAAAGCTAAGACGGATAACCTTCCGGCTACTCCAGCTGCAACAGGGGACGCAATGACTCTGACGAGTGCTTACGACTTCGCCAAGGGTACTGTAGCGATGACCGAAGGGTATGCAACAGACGGAGCAGCAGCTACACCTAGTCAGATGTTGTACATGCTCTGGGCTTTGATGTCTGAGAAGACTGTCACTAGTACCACGCTGACGGCCAAGAAACTGGACGGTTCTACTACGGCAATGACCTTTACGCTCAACGACGCTAGTGCACCAACAAGCATCACTCGTGCATCGTGAGTATCGCAACCCTAATCACCGATGGGTTTGGTTCATTCGGTGACATCGCCCACATTATCCGGTATGGGTTGTCAGGGAATGACACACCCCCTCCGGTTGATGAGGAAGCGGGACGGACTAATAGGGGTGGTGGTTATCCAAAGAAGCGACGCTACAGTGTTGGCAACAGGATAGTAGAAGCGACACCTGCTGAACTGAAGCTGATTATTGAGCAAGAGGTTAAAGCTCAACAGCAGAAGACAGAGAAGAAGCTTAAACCTGTCCAGATTACTAAGACAGTAGAGAAGACTCTAGCCCCACTTAAAGACCTACCGTTGCCGGATGTATTGCCGGTCATCAAAGAGCTAAAACAAAGGCTTCTGGCGGTTAAAGAAGCACAGAGTTTGCCGGTTCTGAAAGCAGTCCAGAAGGTTGAGAAACAACTCCTGGCTAAGCAAGCAGAGCAGGATGACGATGATGAAGATGAGTACATCCTTGAACTCCTGTTAATGGATTAAACATGACAGACAAAGAACTAGACCAGTATTACGACTCACAGTTCGACATGTTCATCACTGATGGTTGGATCAACTTCATTGATGACGTTAAACGAGCGAAAGAAGCACTGCCACGTATTAAAGATATTAAAGGTGCAGAGCAACTGAGTTTCGTACAAGGACAGTTGGACATACTGGATTGGGTATTGGAGCGCAAGAATCTCGTAGAGACTGCGTATAAAGACTTAAAGGAAGATTGATGTTAATAGTTCTTGATTTCGAGTGTGCCGAAGGCCATGTCAATGAGCATTTTGTTCACCATAGCACAGAGCATGTCGAATGCAAGCAATGCGGTGCAAGAGCCTACCGTATGATCCCTGCCCCACGAACAGCACTAGACCCCATCAGTGGGGACTTCCCTGGTGCCACGTATAAGTGGGAACGAGACCATGAAAGGCGAGCTAGAGACAAAAAACGTAATTCTTGAACGTCTGTCTCTATTTTAATTATTTCCAGTAATCGGCTCTGTCCGACTGGTTAAGGAGGTTATACAACATGGCTGATATTTTGGATTCTAGTGTTAATCAAGACGAACTTGAGCAGTATGACAATGTGGATAATTTGGCTGGTAAGCCAGAACCTACAGAGCAGAAGGCCCAAGCCAATGAAGATGATGAGGTTCCAGAGAAGTTTAAGGGCAAGTCTCTTAAGGAGATTGTCAAGGCTTATGAGGAATCTGAGAAGCTGATTGGTCGTCAGGCTCAGGAAGTTGGAGAACTCCGCAAACTCACTGACCAGATACTCAAGAATCAAGCTGCGCAGACTAAGCCAGAACCTCTAGCTCAAGAAGTCGATTTCTTTGATGATCCTAAAGAAGCTGTAAATCGGGTAGTAGAGAACCACCCTGCCGTGAAACAGGCTCGTGAAACAGCGGCTCTGTTGAAGGCACAGGAGGTTAAACAGCAGTTGGTTGAGAAGCATGGTGATCCTGAACAGTTCGGCAAAGACCCTGAATTCATTGAATGGGTTAAGGGTTCTAAAGTCCGAATGGCCCTAGCGGCTGCTGCTCAGAACTATGACTTTGATGCTGCTGATGAACTTCTCTCTACCTACAAGGAGCTACGTGCTGTCAAGGCTGCTAAACAGCAGGAACAGGCAGAACAACTCCAAGCCAAGCAAAAGCAATCTCTCAAGGCTGCTAGCGTGGATATGGCATCTGGAACAGGAGAATCCTCAAAGAAGATTTACCGTCGCGCTGACTTAATCAAGTTGAAAATGACCGACCCTAATCGGTATGAAGCCCTTAGTGATGAAATCATGAAGGCTTACAGTGAGGGGCGTGTTAAATGAACCTATTTACTTAAAGGAAATAAATCATGGGTCTCGGAACCAATCATAGCACTATCACTACCGCAGCTAACTTTATCCCGGAAATTTGGTCGGACGAAACAATCGCCGCATATAAATCGAAGCTTGTTCTCGCTAACCTTGTCACGAAGATCAGCTTCAAAGGCAAGAAGGGCGATACGCTGCATATCCCTGTACCGGCACGTGGTTCGGCATCTGCTAAGGCTGCTTCTACGCAGGTAACGCTGATTGCAGATACCGCTGGTGTGGTGGACATCCTCATCAACAAACACTTCGAATACTCGAAGATTTATGAGGACATCGCTGAGATGCAAGCACTTGCCTCCATGCGTAAGTTCTACACTGACGACGCAGGCTATGCACTTGCAAAGCGTGTTGACCAGGACTTGCATCTGTTGGGTGCTGGCTTAAATGCTGGCTCCATCGCTGGTGCTACCAACCTGTATGAGAAGGCTGTTATCGGTGGTGACGGTTCTACCAACTTCTCTGGTGCTTCTGGTGGTAACGGTACTGCTCTTACTGACGCTGGTCTTCGCAAGATGATCCAGACTCTGGAAGATCAGGACGTGAACAGTGCAGAGTGCTCCATCGTTATCCCGCCTGTTGAGGCTAACGTCCTTCGTGGTATCAGCCGCTTTACTGAGCAAGCATTTGTTGGTGACGGTAACACCATTAAGACTGGTCGTCTGGGTAATCTGTACGGTCTGGATGTCTTTGTCTCGACTAACTGCCCATTCATCCACTGCAACAGCGTGACGAGCACGCAGTCTGTGTCGTTTAGCTCCACTGCTCCTACTGGTGCTTCTTATGCTGACGAGTTTGGTCTGACGGTTGACTGGAATACTTCCAGCCCGACTGACACCAAGTATCGTGCAGGTATGATCCTCCACAAAGATGCAATGGCTCTGGCAGAACAGATGAGCATCCGTACTCAGTCGCAGTACAAGCAAGAGTATCTCAGTACTCTGGTTACTTCTGATACCGTCTACGGTACGAAGGAACTGCGCGACTACGCGGCCTTGGCGTTCGTAGTGCCGGCTTAAAGCCATTAAGGAGGGGGCCTTGAGTGGCCCTCTCATCTAACCTTATAGGAGATATAAATGGCTGTTACTGCTGTTACGCTTGAGCGTGGTGCCAAACAGATGCAAGGTGTATTCACAGATATGTGGGTAGTCACTGGCACTGTTGATGCTGGCTCTTTGGTTGACGCTGCTGGTGAAACCCATGACTGCACGGTTCCTGGTGTTGCTCTTGGCGACATGGTGTTGTCTTTTAGTCTTGGTGTGAGCTTGGCTGGTATTACCGCTACTGCTTACGTTAAGGCTGCTGACACCATCTCTGTGCGTCTGCAAAATGAGTCTGGGGGCACTCTTGACCTTGCTTCTACGACGATCAAGGCTGTTGTAGTCCGACCGTCGTTCTAAATAATGCCCCTTAATTGGGGCATTTCTACTACATGGCTAAATTCAAAAGTACGTACAACGGCACCATTATCGAGTTTCACAACGAGAATGACATTGCTGAATTGAGGAAGCATCCTAGCTACACAGAGGTGATCGAGGATGGCAACAAGGGGATTAAGGAAGACACGGGACGTGATCCTGCACGAGAGATACATCCAAGCCCGGTTCCATCACCTGATAAGGCACCAAGTATGCCTGCTAAGACAGGGGTACGGGGAAAACGTAAGGGATGAGAACGAACGCAGGCTGAAGGGCATAGGGTATCCCGCTTGGGATGCAGGTATTCTAGCAAACAGTATGGCTAGATTGTTTAAGCGTAGAGCACTAGCTAAGGGAGAGACAGAAGATGAATTACAAGAACTTGGTGAATGCTGTACTGCGTCGGTTGAGGGAGACTGAGTGCAATTCCGTACAGGATACTGCCTACACCAAACTGATCGGTGACTTCGTTAATGAGACGAAGCGGGAAGTAGAAGATGCTTGGAACTGGCGTCAACTCTCCACCTACATGGATATTACCACCACAGCAGGGACACACACCTACACACTGACTGGTACATCTGACCGTACTCGTTTCCCTGACTGTGACCAGTACAATGTCTCCCAGAAGGGCCTCCTGCGTCCCGCTCCTAAGACATGGATGACCCGTAATAACATCTACGGGGACAATCAACGTGGCGATCCTTCCCACTATGCTGTAGTTGGCTACACCTCGGATGGTGAAGTTCAGGTACAGGTGCATCCGATTCCTGACACCACAGGAGATACTCTGCGTATCTACGTCTTCCAGCCACAAGCTGACCTTGAGGATGATACGGACAACATGAGCGTACCTAGCCAGCCAGTGATTGATGGTGCTTGGGCTAGGGCTATCTCTGAGCGTGGTGAAGATGGTGGTCGTATGTCTGATGCCCAGTTCGGTATCTACAAAGCTACGCTGGCTGATTACATCAGTATTGCAGTCTCCAATGAGCCTGATTCTGCTGTGTGGAGCCGTTACTAATGGCATCCACTCAACTAATCCCAATCGGTGTGACAGCACCGGGATTCTATGGGTTGAACACCCAAGATAGCCCGACAAGTGCTAACACAGCCTATGCACTGACGGCTGATAATTGTGTGATTGACAGTTATGGTCGTATGGGTGCTCGGAAAGGATGGACTCCTGTAAATGCCGTTAATGCTACTCTTGGTTCTAATGCTGTCGCTGCACTGCACGAATACGTCAAGAATGATGGTTCAACAGTCCAACTCAGTATCGGCAACAAGAACATCTTCACAGGGACTTCTACCCTAACCTCTGTTTATACGGATGCTGCTTGGACAGCTAATAACTGGAAAGTAGTCAACTTCAACAACAAAGCGTACTTCTTTCAACGGGGACACGATCCACTCTATTATGATGGCACTACCCTTGCAAAGCTATCTGCTCACGCAGGTTATACTGGCACAGTACCAACAGCTAATGAAGTTCTATCTGCCTATGGCAGACTTTGGGTGGCTGACACCAGTACAGACAAAACCACAATCACATGGTCGGACACTCTTGCAGGACACCTCTGGACAGCAGGTGCCTCAGGTACACTGAACCTCCATAATGTCTTCCCCAACGGCACAGATCAAGTAGTCGCTTTAGCCGCGTTTAACGGCTATCTGGTGATCCTTTGTAAGTTCTGTGTGGTGATCTACCAAGGAGCCTCTAATCCCTCCACAATGAGCCTGTATGACGTTATAGACGGCATTGGCTGCATTGGTAGGGATACAGTACAGGATACCGGCACGGACCTGCTATTCCTGTCTAACAAGGGCTTGGTAAGCCTCGGCAGGCTAATCCAAGAGAAGTCTGCTCCTATTACTGACCTGTCCAAGAATGTGCGGGATGCTCTGCTTACAGAACTCCCATACGAGACAAACAAAGAGAACATCAAGTCAGTGTACTCGCAGAAGGATGGTTTCTACCTCCTCACTATGCCGGTACTCGATAAGGTCTACTGCTTCGATCTGAGGTTTAAGCTTGAAGATGGTAGCCTGAGAGCAACTACTTGGTCTGGGCAGACTCCTACAGCGTTCTGCTACACACGAGACAATCTGCTGTACATGGGTAAGGCAGGTTACATCGGTAAATACTATGGTTATACCGATAACACAGCTACCTATCTGATGAGTTACTTCACGAATCACATGGATGCAGGGAACCTCTCACAAATCAAGATGCTGAAGAAGCTCAATGTGATTGTGGTAGGGGGTGGAGGTTCTACTATCCGGTTCAAGTGGATTACAGACTTTGCCTACCAGACGATTAGCTCAATGGCTGCTCCTGACATTGCCACTGCTGCTGAGTACAACATCAGTGAGTATGGAATAGCAGAGTACAACACAGGTAACATCACTCGTATCAATCAGCAGTTGGGAGGGGCAGGATGCACATTCCAGATCGGTATTGAGTCTGTCATTAACGGTAACTCCCTGTCAATCCAGAACTTGACCACTTACTATAAAGCAGGAAGGGCAATCTAAACTATGGCTTCGTACACCAAGGGTACTAATTTTACAGCTAAGGACAGTCTGGTAACAGGCAACCCTTCCAAGCTGGTTAAGGGTAGCGAGATTGATGCGGAATTGAACGCTATCTCCTCTGCTATTGCTACCAAGGAAGATACAACTACTACTGACACCAAGCTTGCTCTCAAGGCAACCAAGGCAGGGGATACCTATACAGGTACTCACAACTTTACTGGTGGTACAGTAACTGTCCCTACAGTAGCTTCGTCCGACAGCAGCACCAATGCAGCCAGTACCGCAATGGTACAGAGTGTGGCTATGAATGCTGCTCTGCCTGCCCAGACTGGTAACAGTGGTAAGTTTGTCACTACCAATGGTACTGATGCTTCTTGGGCATATGCAGGTATTGCTACGGTTAATTCCTCGATTACCACGAATGCTACTGTCTCTGGTTCTTATGTGTACCAGCCGGTAGCGATGGCTACGATGGGTAAGTCTGTTACCTTGCCGGATGCTACTACACTGTCTACTGGTGGGCCTCAATACATCCTCAAGAACGACGGCGGCTATCCCTTCGGCATCCGCGACAACGCCGGAACGCTCGTTTCTGCTGTGGCTGCTGGTGGCATTGCCTACGTCACGCTCAAGGATGCCTCGACCGCTGCTGGCTCTTGGTCTGTTATTGGCGACAACCTCGAACCCGGCCTGATCACCATCGACAGCACGTTCAGCAGCACGTATGCGAGCACAGTTCTGGCTCCGTTCGTTGCGCTGGATGACAACACGAGTATTCACTTCGCAGCCTTGTCCTCCGGCTTTGCTGCGTTTGTGGTGGACAACACAGGGAAGGTGCTGACTACGCCTGTTACGGTGAGTTCGACGGCTTCGAGTGCGCCTGTCGCGGCGTTTAAGGTGTCTGCTACGAGCGCGATTGTGTTCTATGGGGCGTCTGCTACTGACAATGCCGCAGTGGTGTTGACGTTGAGCGGATCGTCTCCGTCGCTGAGTCTTTCCGTTGGAACGCCAGCCACGACAGCAACAAATGGTGGAGCGTCCACATGGAGTTATGAGACATTTACAGGCGCACCAAGGATTGCACAGCTATCTTCAACCCTGTATTTGTGGGCTTTTGCGAATGGCGAGGTAGGTACACATGCTGTGTCGGTTTCAGGTGCGACTGTCACGATTGGCGCAAAAGCGACAATCATTGCATCATCCGGCACTGCTGGAAGCCACACAACCTACGCCCTGACCGCTACTACTGCGCTGGTGCTGTATAAGGCAAGTACAAACTTTAACTATGCAGTTGTTGTAAGTGTGTCTGGTACTACCTGTACTGTGGGTACTCCTGCTGCTATTACGGTTAATTGTTCCGCTTATTCCGCTCCTCTTTCGAGTGTGCAGTTGTCCTCTACGAAGATCCTTGTAGCCGACGACAACAATACAAGCGTAGTGATGGTAGCTGCCCTTACCGTGTCTGGTACTACGGTGACATGCGGTGCTGCCCTGACTGTGGAAAGTGGTCTATCAGCTAATCTGGTTTCGTACACGGTTAATAGCGCAACCCGCTACAACCCGCACCTGTTCCCACTCGATAGCTCTCGTGCACTACTCTGGTATCTCGACAGCAGCAGCATTTCCCGCGCAGTAGTCCTCTCCGAAAGCGGAGGGACGGTGACGGCAGGGACGATTCTGTATCGAAGTATCTCTGCTGCAGCAACAGGTAGCGCTGAGAGCGGGATAGTCCTACCTCAAGGGACTACGGAATTCGCGGTTCTCAAATGCGATGCCGATACGGCAAGTTCGTTTAGAGCAGTAGCAAACAAGATAAGCGGAACTACGATTACAACTGGAACATCCGCAGCCATAGATTCAATATCTCTTACAGCCGCTCCAACGCAGGTGTACGCAACCAGACTGTCAAGCGGCGACTACATCGTTACAGGCGGCAGTGCCACACCATTGCCGCAGGTTGGAATGCCTGTGTTCCGCACGAATGGAGATGCTATCGACTTCAGAGGGATTATTGATGCACCTTCTCTTGCATTAGGTGCTGCTAATACTGCGGTATCAGGCAACCGCATTGTTGTACTCGGTAACACTCAGTACACAGGAACAACAGTAGGCGCTTCAACCTACCAACTCCGTCTTCTCAACATTGAGGTGTGCGCATGAAACTCTTAATCCAAGGCGAGAACATTCTTGCACAAGACATAGTGGAACAGGCTGGTGAGATTAAATCTGCTGATGCTATTTACCCTAAGCATGTGATTGAAGGTTGGCGGATCGTGGATGTTGAAGTACCAGACGGTTTTACCTGCGCTGGTTATACGTGGAACGGTACAGCAGTAGTACAACGTCCTCCTGTAGTAGTCCTACCTACCGTGGCAGAGTACACAGAAGCAGTACAGAAGCACTTGGACGCTAAGGCACAATCCAAGAACTATGACGATATTGTGTCTGCCTGTAGCTATGCTGGTGCTCCTAATCCCTTCCAGGCTGAAGGTACAGCCTTTGTAGGCTGGCGTGGGGATGTATGGGCTAAATGTTATCAGGTAATGGGTGCTGTACAACAAGGGACACGTACTGCCCCAACTATTGAAGCACTGATAGCAGAGCTACCTGTCTTGGTGCTCTAATGAGATGGAAACAGGTGTTAATCGCAGTAGACCAACTGCTTAACACCCTAGCTGGAGGCTTTGCCGATGAGACAATATCGGCAAGGTGCTTCAGATGTAGGGATCGACAACCGTACAAACAACTAAGAACAATCATAGACAAGGTTCTGTTTTGGGACAAAGAAGGCACAAAGAGGCATTGTGAACTGAGCTATGAATCAGAAATTGAACGAAGACATCTCCCGCCGGAAGAGAGGAATCATGCCAAAAGTAGCTGAATCGTTAGTAGTGCCTGTGGTGCTACCTGTCTGGAGCATCATCTGTGCCGTAGTAGTGGGGGCTTTTGGCTTCGGGATCAATTACAACCAGCTTACAACACTGCTGAAGAACCAGGAGAAGGTTGACCTGATGTATGAACGACAGGTAGCCAATATCGAGTCTGTCAAACACCTCACAGCAGCAGTTATACAGCTAGACCAGCGAGTAGCAGCGCTGGAACGTAAGGATCGATAATGGCCTTCGATTACTCACAGTTGAAGTGGTCTGATCTGCTTGCCAAGGCACAGGAAGACTACAACCTGCAACGTAATGGGGGTGGCTTCGACTCGAATGGTGTGTACCGTAACTATGGCAAGGGAGATACCTTCGACTATGCCACCAGTGGACGTACTACGGTTGGTGGCCTTCCTGCTCAAATCTCCTTCGGTGCTGGTACTGATCCCAATAGTTTGAATTGGGATAATGCTACCTTCAACTACAAAGACCCGGACGGACGTAAAGGATATCTCCAGTCTCTGTACAGGAATCAGGATGGTTCTGTAGGGATGCGTGAATACCAGGACACTGGTGACATGGGCTTCCTGACAGACATGGCAAAGTTTATTGCTGTTGCTGCCACTATGGGGACAGCCGTCACAGCACTTGGAGGAGCTTCAGCAGCGGGAGGAACAGCCGCAGGTAGTGCTGGTGGATGGACCTCAGGCTTTGATCTAGCCGGGGGTGCTTCCCTACCTACAGGTGCTAGTGGTGGTCTGTTTGGAGGAGGTGGAATCTACGGTACCGGGATGTCTACTGGTAATCCCTTTGGAGACTGGTTAGCTAAAAAGGGTATTAGCCAAGCAGGTAAAGGTGTTGTGTCCTCACTGGTTGGTGGTGGACAGTCTACAGGATCAACTGGAGGATCAAATATGAGTGACAATTTCTGGCTTGACTTGCTAAGCACGGGAGCCACAGCAGGTGTATTGAATAACAGTGGGCAGCGTGTTGCGGATGCATACAACACCTCTGCTGACAATGTAATGAAGATTGCCAATCAGATCAAGGATCAAGGCAAGTTCACCCCCTACAACATCCGTACTGGTGTTGGGGGCTCTGTAGATGTGGGTAACGGGGAACAACATACCTACCTGTCTCCTAAGTGGCAGGAGTTCCAAGACCAGACAATGGCTCAGATTCCTGGTCTGTTGAATCCCTACACCAACCAGAACGTATCTGACATCTCTGGTCAGGCATACGGACTGTCTAAAGAGTGGTTGAACAAGCGTGCTAATCCTCTGTACGCAGCCAATGAGCAGAAGGGTTTGTTCGGTGCTGGTAGTCTACTGGACAAGGCTGCTGGCTTTGATCCTGAAGCTGCTGCCAAGTCTGAGTATGACCTGATGCAGAAAATCTATGCTCCTACTCGTGAGAGTGATAACCTGGACATGGAGAATCGGCTGCTCCAACAGGGTAGGCTTGGCCTGAACTATGGTTCCTACGGCTCTGCTCCGGAACTGATGGCACTGAAGCAGGCACAGCGTATGCAGGACTTGAATGCTACCAAGGATTCTCGTCAGCTTGCCTTTGATCGTCAGAACAACATGATCTCGCAAGCGGGTGCCTTGAATAACATTGGTATCCAGTCTGGTGCAGCAGGTACAGCACAACAGAAATCCTACTACGACATGGCTAATGGTCTGTTTGGTATGGGTATGTCTGGTGACAAGTTCATTGAAGACATGACCAACAGCCGTACTGCTCGTGCAGGTGCTTTGCAGAACATGGCTATGAAGCCTGAAGAGTTTGTGTCTCGTACTACAGATCAGGCTCTGTCTGCTGGTAACAGTCGTGCTAACGCAGACATGAACAGTGCTCGTCTGTTCGGTAATATGGCTTTGGATGCGGAGAAGCTGCGGGCTACCGGAGCATTCCGAGATGCCAGCTTTGCTAATGCACGAAATGCCACACTGCTTGACCGGATTACAGGCAAAGACGGTGCCGGAGGCTTGTTGTCCGGTGCTAGCGGTGGAATGGGACAAATAGCGGATATGGCTAAGAAACTGCTTGGAATGGGTATTCCTGAAGAGTCTCTTTCTCAGGTCATGAGTGAGTTGGGTGTCAACATGGATCAATTCACTGATTCTTGGGACTTCGACCTCAGCAACCTAGATATGAGTGAGTCTTGGGATGATTTTGGCGATCTCTTCGACTTCTAAGGAACGGATATGGCAAACGATAGCGTAGTAGCAAACATCTTTGGTATTGACCCTGCTTTGCTTTATCAAAAGCAGCGGGAGGAAGATTCCAACTATGGCTTTAAGATGGCACAGCTAGATGCTGAACAGGCTGCCGCTGCTCCTGTGTACTCCATGACACAGAAGCTAGGTAGGCAGTTCGGTAATCTGTTGGGTATTGAAGACCCTCAGATGGCTAAGAACAGCAAGATTCTGGCTGTAAAGAAGCAAGCTAAAGAGATGGGTTTGGACAAGAACAGTGCTGACGGTATGGCTAAGTATGCCAAGCTGTTGGAAGAAGCTGGTTTGGATGACGTCGCTTCCCAAGCACAAGCACGTGCTATGGAAATGGCTGAGAAGGCATCTAAGATTGGTGAGAACCAAGCAGACGCTCTGTTGAAGAGAGCACAAGCCGCCAAGGCTGGTCGTGAAGGCAAGTCCAGCCAAATGACACTGATTCAGGAGATTAAAGCTGCTCGTGCCTCTGGTGATACTGAGACTGAAGGTATCCTTACACAAGCCCTAAAGACAGGTAATACAGAGGTTGTAGAGAAGGGCATTGGTGGTAAGACTCGCCAGAAGGTATTGATTGACAAAGCAACGGGTAAGGAGATTGCTGCTATTGGTGCTCCTTATGAGCAAGGTGCTTTGGTTGAGAATAACAATAGTGTCAACAGCACCGCAGGTGAGACTTCGGAGTTCAGTAAAGAGCGACAAAAGAAAGATGCAGCTACTGTCTCTGAGTTGGAGAAGAAGCAAGCCGATATCAGGGCTTCCTTTGACAAGCTAGATACTCTGGAAAACCTGTACGAGAAGGGTAATCTAATCAGGGGTGCTCTGCCTGATATGCGTCTTGGTGTGGCTCAGTTCTTTGACACCTTTGGTCTTGGTACTGACAAGTTACGGGCTTCCATTGGAGACAGCACCACATTCCAGGCTGTATCAGGTGACATGGTTATGGGCATGCTTGGTGGTACTCTGGGTGCTCAAGTATCTGATGCTGACCGTAAGTTTGCAGAACGTATGAAGCCAATGCTGGCACAAGGTCAGGGTATCCCAGATGTGATCGAGTATGTACGGAAACGTGCTCGTGAGGAAGCCATTAAGAATCGTGGTGAGATTAGTCGCGTCGGTGGTCGTAACAACATGAAGGACGACAGGGAATCTCAACCTGAGTTTGCTGAAGCCGCTAAAGCACAGGAAGTGTATCTCAAAGACCCTGCTGGCACTCTCCAAAAAGCATGGAATGCCAACCCGCAAGTACACAAGAAGATGAGCATGGAAGACTTTGCCAAGGCTTATGTACGTGCTCTGGACAAGAAGCTGCGGAAACACATCTAAGGAATAGAGATGGCTGACAAATCTGTAATGAATACTAAATCCGCCTTGCTAGATGCTTGGCGGAGGAAGGCTGTTGAATATCAGCGTCTTAAGGACTCACCTAAGAAGTCCGACCAAGAGAAAGCAGAAAAACTATCTCAAGAGATTGATGACATCCGTTCTGATCTGGCCCTGAAGGAATCTGGCAGGTTCGGAGACGTGGCTGGAGGGATGACCAGTGGTGTGTTGAACTCCACGGTGGGTCTAGTAGGACTTGCTGGTATCCCACTAACAAACAAGCTGTTCGGAACCAACTTCCCAACACCTCTAGAAGTGGCTAAGAAGGGTGTACAGAAGGCTGGTATCCCTATGGAAGCTACAGAGGATACTCCTATATCAAGAGGCTTGTTTGGGGCCTTAGAAGGGGCTGGAAGTGCCTTGATTGGCCCTGGAAACAATACTGTGAAAGCTACTATGACAGGAACCTCTGCTGCCGCTGGTGCTATTGATGGTGTTACAGGCGGGAATATTGCCCTGCCTACGGCAATTGCTACGGGATTCGGTGTGGGTGCTGTACAAGCTGCACGTCAAGAGCAGAAGCAGAAGGCCATTAAGGAACTCTTGAGTGGTATGTCCCCACAAGACCATGCTCTGCTTAACAAACTGACTGTAGCACAAGCTTCTGGTGTTCGTAATCCGAATGCTATTGCGGCAGAGAAGATGTTAGCTACTAGCCCTAAGTATGCTGAAATCTACCAACTCATCCGTAATGGACAAGCAGATGAGGTACAGGCTGCTCTGAAGACACTTCGTCCGAATGCTCCAACAGCAGTGATGGAGAACTTTGCCCCACAAGTACACAAGGGCTACGGCAAGGAAGTAGAACGACTGACAACCAAACTCAAGACGGACGGTGATAAGTGGTTTGGCAGGGCATTCGAGGCAGTTGATCCTAGTGCTAAGTTGTTCTCCGTTGACAACACAATCAAGACTCTGGATGCCAAGATTGCACAGTTTGGAGATGAGGGATCAGAGAGTGCCAAGAATATCGTCAAGTTCTTGAAACAATTCAGGGATGACCTTGTTGAGAAGAAGCCCAAGTGGTCTGTTAATAACCTTCCACCGGAACCTACTGGCAAAGCCTCTTTAGCGGCCCTACAAGGTAATCTGAAGGCTTTTGGTGCAGATGCAGCCAAAGGTGAGGGAATGCTTGCTGGCGTGTCTCTAAACGATCAGAAGCGGGCTGCTTCAGCTATATTCTCTGGTCTGAAGGAAGACCTTGCCACAGCAAAGCTTTCTACAGAGCCAGGAGTCCGTAAAGCAGCATTCTTATTGGATCGTGCTCGTGACATCACCAAACGTAATCACGAGACTCTGACAGAGTTTGTTGAAAAGAAGCTTCCTGCCTCCTTTGTAGATAAGTCAGCAGAGCAGTTTGATAATGAGAAGCTGTTCAACACATTTAAGAAGCTGACTCCTACACAGCGCATTCAAGCTACACAGGTACTGGACTCCTACAATCCTGACCTGATGAACAAGGTACGACAGAGCATCTATGATGACCTGCTTAAGCCTGTTCCTGGTATGCAGGATGGAGTAGCTAACTTCTCGCTGGAAGAGGTTCTTAAGCGGTATGACAATGCTGTTACTAAAGACCCTACATTGTACAAGTTTGTGCTTGGTAGTCAGGCTAAAGACTTGGAAGAGCGTGTTGGTCTGATGCGTCGTATGACTCGTACTGCTGATGTTATGCCAGAAGAACAAGCTACTGCCAAGGCTATGACAGCAGCTATAGCTGACGTTGCTGGTGTTGCTGGGGGCGCACAGAGTCGTTATGCTGCGCATGGCCTGGATAAGATTTGGCAGGTAGTTAAGGGCAGTAACCTCACCCAAGATGATCTGGCTAAACTGTTGCTTGCTCCTGAAGGTAAGGACTTCCTTCAGGGACTACCCAAGACCAAGACAGCAGAGGAAGCCTTAAAGGGGCTTAACAAGCTTCGTTCGGTACAGAACCCGCTGTTCCCCGGCAAGGAGATTATGGCTAATACCGCTGTGCAAGGTGCCGCCAAAGCTGCTGACGTAACCACACAGGTACAACCAGTATCCGATGTAGAGCCAGTGCAGGCGTATGAGGTTGATCTCGACAGCATTAACCTTATAGGTGCTGAAGCAACAGAACAAACACCCGTAGCAGCAGAACCCGCTGATCCAGTAGTGGATGAGGAGATTAAACTTGTCTTCGAGTAACTTCACAAAGATCATTGAGTTTGTATTGTTGTGGGAGGGTGGTTTTGTTAATCACCCTGCTGATCCAGGAGGCGCTACTAATCTAGGTATTACACAGCGTACCTATGACAATTGGAGAAGGAAGAAAGGACTACCCCTTCAATCTGTTGAGTTCATGAAGAAGCCAGAAGCTCTCGAAATCTATAAAGAAGAGTATTGGGATAAGGCAGGATGCGAGGGTTTGGACTTCCCTCTAGCCTGTTGTCAGATGGATGCTTGTGTTAATACTGGTGTAAGTAGGGCTAATAAGTTCTTGGATGGATGTAACGGAGATTACAAGCTGTATCTCGAACTGAGGAACACATTCTACCTTGACCTGATTAAGCGTAGGCCCAACATGAAGGTATTCCAGAAGGGATGGCTTCGTCGTACTGGTGATTTACGCAAGTTCATAGATGTTGTTTTAATGCAATTAAAAGATAGTCTATAACGAAAAAGCCCCAAACCCAATTAAGGGAATGGGGCTTTGTTTTTACTTCACTTCCTTCGTTACCTTAACGATTTCCACAGATGCTGCTTTATGTTGAATGCCAAGACCAAAGTACCGCTTTAGGGCTTGGAGTTCAGCGTCAACTCGTTTGACGTGCTCTAAATCCCATTCCCGCTGTTGTCGTTGCCAATCAACAAGGTCTTTAAGTTCTTTAGTTAGCTGTTTCTTGGTTACGAACCACATAATTACTCCTTTTTAACAAATCTACCATTCTTTGTATCCCTGTTAAACCGTTTAGATCGTTGGAACCGATCCTTTTGGTTATCAGTGTACCTGCACAGTATGCACGATGTCTGGCATCTCATCAAATAGTTGAGCCCATTTGGTCTGCATCTCGACCACCTGAGCACAGAAGTTAGCAGGATCATGAACGTTGGGTTTCCAGCCTAGCACACACCCATCCCAAGAACTGTAGTAATCCAAGCGTTCACACTTAAGGCCAAACACGTCGAAACTGTACAAGTATTCACCAAGCCCCTCCGCCATTTCTTCAGAGTCTTCTGGAGGCAAGTCAATTCCATGCTCTCTCAAGAACTCCTCTGCTTCGGAGTAACTATCAAACTCTTGACCTACCATTAATACTGCCGTGTAATCAACTCCCATTTCATTCTCCTTTAATTAGACGCCACAGGAGCCGCCCTTACCTGTGATATCGCAGACGTCGTGTTCGTTAAACACTACACCTTTATGCTGCATTGCTTCGGCGTAGCTTACTTCAGTGATTGGTTGACCTCCTCGACTACCATCTGGATAGCATGTAAATCCCCGTAGTCTAGGAGCATACTTTGTCAAGGTACTAGCAAATTCTCCAACAGTGTCTTGGTTGTTACCTTTAGTTCCCCATGCTGGTAGGTTGATGGTGCTACTAATTGACATGTCAACGTAATCTTGAATGTCAGCTTGGAACTTGATTCGTTGTTCATAATTATGACTCAGTTTATAAGCAGTATCAATCTTGTCAGGGTCTAGTCCATACTCTTTGATAAGAGTATCAGCAGTAGAATCAACAACGTACTCATACTTCCAGCGAGTACCATCAGTGAGGTACCGGCGCTTATAAGCCACAGCAAACAACGGTTCAATACCAGTGGTAGTCCCAGCCAATATTCCAATACTGCCTGTAGGAGCGATAGCGCGAGTAGCAACAGGCCGAGAAATAAACAACCTGTCACAATGCTCATAAGCACTTCGGTCAGATTCATCACGATATACCTCCAGCCATTTATGTAGTTCCGGTGTTACTTCGTATCCGTATCCTCGTTTGAGCAGCCATTCGTGAATACCCATAAGTCCAAGTCCAAGTCGGCGGTTCTTTTCCCGCACTTTATATACCTTCTCGTATGGTAAGTCTGCCCGGAGGGTTCCACAGACAAGGAACTTAGAAGCAAGAGATACAACGTCCTTGAACTCCTCCAGAGACTGAATGTTACCCATGTTAATAGAACCAAGGTTGCATACATCGCTGTCGTCTTCCGACGTAACTTCCGTGCAAGCATTACGGAGCGTTTCATTCTGCTTATTTCCAAAGTTAAAGCTGAATCCAGGCTCACCTGTCATCATAGCCTGTCGGCAGTTCTCCATGAATACGTCATTGAGTGGGTTCTTCAGCCACTCATCATCGTAGTTCACAGAGATGTTCGTCATATCCAACGGAGCAGGATAGTTAAAGTCTGCTGCTTTGGCATCCGACATGGTAACACCAGGAACAATCAGCTTGTCATGCCAGTTCTTGATCTTCAGGAAGTCAGGAATATCCTCATGCTGCCAGTTCAGGGAGGCATAGATAGCTGATCGTCGAGAACCGCCTTGCATAACGTTTCGCCCGATCTCATTAATTGCTGACATAAGAGGAATCGGTCCACTGGCTTTGCCCCCCGTACGACGGAGGAGTTTTCCCTTTGCTCGGAGACGAGAATAGTCAATTCCGATACCTCCTCCTGTTGTGAGACACGACATAGATCGCTTAACAATCTCAGCCCATTCTTCTCGTGTGTCGTATTCTGCACGAAGGAGATAGCAATTGTTATACGCTTTGAATTCTCGTCCTGCGTAGTACAGGTAGCGTCCTCCAGGCATGAATTTCTGCTCTTTGATGTATTGTTCAAGTTGCTTCCTATCAGAATCAGACATTAGCTTGTTGGTAGTACCCCACCGTGTACCACAGACATCTTCTACCAGACGCTCTGCAAGGTTATCCCAACTGTCATCCGGCGATTGGGCATACTTCTGTCGGAAGATGTTTTCAGCGAAGCTAGTCTTAAAGCGTTTAATTTCCATTACCGTTCATCCCCATTACCAGTCAATACGTTACGTTGTTTGCGGCTTTCCAGCTTATCAATATTCATCTCTGCAATATCAGAGAGTGTCCAACCATAGTCCTGTGTGATAGCTGTCAAAGTCCACAGCACATCTCCCAACTCCTTAGCCAGCAGATCATCAAAGTTAGCTGGCTGACCATCCCGAATACGTTTAGCCAGTAGGCTGTGTAGTTCTCCTACCTCACCAGAGAGGTTCAGCAGAGCGTACATCGTGGTGGCGCTTTCTAGACGGTAGGACATTGCTTTGTCCTGGTAGTCATTCATTTCCATCTAGATTCCTTTGTGGTTAGCAAGAAAAACAGCTTTAGCAAATCCCATAGGGGTAGCTGACCTGAAGTTAGCCCTTTCAGGGCCAGGAGCAGCCTTATGGATTCTGTCATCCGGCTTAACTCCGTTATTCAGGGGCTGTTTCTCAGGCATTATAAAGCCATTTCCTGTCCAGAGGCAAGTCTTCTTAGTGTAGTTATCATCCCCACACAGAACAGCATACTCCCAAGGATGGAACGTATAGTCAGGCTTACGCCACTCACTAGAGATAACAGAAACAGGATTCTCAAGGTAGTACGGAACACCTAACTGCTCTGCTATGTCCCCTGCACGGTACACCAGTTCCATAGCTCTTTGTCTTGTGCCTGGATTATCCTGCTCTTTCTTCTCAAACCATCTAGCACCACTAACAGCAAGATCAGTGCAAGGAGGAAAGGCAGACAGGAACCTTATATCATAATCTAGGCTGATATCACAAAGAAAGTAATCTGTGACCTGACTTAGAATATCAACACCATAGAAAAAGATGTTACCTTCTCGTGTTACTCCCCTATGCTGAATGTCAAAGCAGAAACAAGTATAACCAGCTTCAGCCCACGGCTTAACAGCGTTACCAGTCTTATCGAACAGGCTAATTACTGCTTTCGGCTTTGTAGAGTCCATTATAGATAATCCAGTGTTGAAGGGCGCGGAAGCTTTCTACTATTTCGTCTGCTCGATAGGCCGTACTGTAAAGATCGTCTCTAACCTGTTGAGGAAGCTCGACTTCTCGGGTAGTTCCGGCATCAACGATGCTGGTACTTGAGGTAGAGGCTTGTCCGGTAGCTTTGTTACAACTGGTACTGACGAACAACCTGCTACCAGAACGACGCTCATAATCATGCTTAAGAGTCTTGATTGCATGTTCCTTTTCCTTTTCAACCTTGTATTCAGTCTGTCGTTGTTTCAGACGCTCTGCTTCGATCTCTTCCTGGTGCTTAAGGATCAGCTGCTGTTGCTCTGCTTGGATTACAGCGAACTTCTCGGCACAGACAGCTTTCTCGTATCTGTAGCCTGTACCAACACCAAAAGCAAAGGCAGCAGCAGCTACAAGAGTACCAATACCAAGGTTAGTAACGATAGCTGGTGGGATCATGAGTCAATTCCCAAGTATTCTCGTAGTGCCTCTCGTGCGTCTAGATAAGCCTCGCGCAGCTTATGAAACTCATCATCTTTAATCTCATTGAAGTCTGTGTAATGAACGAAAGTATAGTCAAAGCCTTCGTTATCAATGCAAGACATAATGAGGTGTGCGTCTTTAGCATTCATCGTTTAATCCTCCATAGTGGACACTGACTAAGGGTATGATTACCGTGACAGAGTGGGCAGATAGTCATTCTTCGTCCTCGTAATCATAGTAGCCCACCTCGTCACAAATAGCCTCAATCATCAGTGGGGCAAGTTCGTACATGCTGTCTCGCTGGTAGATAACTTCCGGACAGTTAATCTTGTGTTTTTCCACAAAGCCTGCACACAAATCCCATAGACTTTGCATCGCACTATAGTCTGGGTCTTTATCAATCATTTTCAATCCCCTGGCTAAGTACACGACCGATAATACTGCTAATAAAGACAGCACCTGTAATCATTGCCATTGTCTTAGGATCGATCGTGTCCTTTAGGCTGTTGTACATGGTGGTATATGTACCAGATAAGACCGTACCAAGCAATGATGCTTGCACCGAGAAGAATTTCAAGCATTGTTTCCATTCCTTAATTAGTTTCATTCAAAGTGCTCCGAGTGCCACGTTAATTTGTTGAAGCAGGATAGTTAGTGTCCTAGCCTGAGCACTCGTACCGTTTCCATAGACAGCTTCCGGTACAGACAGGTCGTGGCAGGCCATTTCAATAAGTGCTTCATATTCTGCCTCTTTCTCGACTCGAATAGTGAGTGAGAACGGCTGGAAATCGGATTCTTTATTTACTGTTACCTTCATTCCAGAGCCTCCTTAAGTTTCTTGTTGTACCATTCCATCTTACCGGCATTCTCTACACTGTCTCCCTTATGACGAAGACGATGCTGGTACTTAATCATACAGCCACGTAGATAGCCGATGTACTCTTCTTTGGTTAGCACATCCTTGATGTAGTCAATACACTCGATAGTACCGCTAGTGTAGTGAGGAGGCTTATTAACCATATCAACAACAGCATTATGGAGGGCAGTACACTTGTCCTTGAACTGCTGTTTAGCGTCAACCATGTTAGCCATCTCCTCATCTGGTGGATAGTACTGAACGTGCCCATATATCATCGTAGTCATGAGTATTTCTTTCGTAAGTAAGATAGTGAAACTTGCATAGGCTCAAACTCGCCATCTTTAACGTCATGCAGCATCCAGATACCACGCCAGTAATTATTGCCTTGAGCACCAAGATATAACTCGTCATGCTCGTAGCAACAGCCTGCAAAGATACCAGTGATACGCTTACCGTCTGCTGTATGTTCAGAGTAGATTTGATCCATCTGTACATGCCCCATCACGCAGGATTGGTGCTTCTTCTGTACTAGAGCCCTTGCAGAGGCTACTGGCCTGCCCATGACCCCCGAAGTGAAGAAATGAGAATAAGCCACCCCGTCCACAACAACCACATCAAGATAGTCGTAAACCTCCCACCCCCAAGACGTATATTTAAGATCATCAAGAGAGATAGTACCGTCAAGTTTAGGATCGCTGTCCACAACCCTGTTAATTCTATGCTCATGGTTACCCAGTGTCAAGATCATTCGTGGGCGATAGCGCTCTTTATGGTTCTTGACTGCGCTATCATTGTAAGCCTTGAGAGGCTGTAGGAGAGCCTCCATAGCTGCGTGAGTTGCTTCCACGTCAGCTTTATACCGGCGTCCTTCAAAGCTTTTCTTGCCGACATCGTAGCTTGAGAGGCTTGGAAGGTCAGCAAAATCACCGATACAAACGATAACCTCTGGGCGCTTCTCACAAATATATCTCCCTACATGGTTAAGAAAGGTGAAGTCGTGTCCTGGTTTTGCTTGTACGTCTGGCAGAATTAAATGCTTCAAGGTTAATCCTCCTCTCGACGTTCTACCCCGCTCCCATTACAACCACGACAACGGGAGCCATCATACTGCCCTTCCCCTGTACCGTTACAAGCAGTGCAGTACGGTTCTTCGTCTTCAGATTCGTTTAGCGCGTCAAGCGCAGCTCCAATAAGATCAAGTTCACGCTCTAGTTCTCGAATCTCATCAACATGCTCTGTGTACATCTGGAGCAACATCTCTTCAGAGAACAGGGAATATGTATTGTTCTTCATTCAGCTCCTCCTCCGCTTTCGCCGCATCCAATACAAGTATCAGGACGACAACCCTTACACATCGGTCTATTCAGGGCATCAGTAAAGATTTCCTTCGGGCTGTCACCCTCAGTCAGTGTTGTCAACCATTCAGCATTAGCCCTTACCGCGTCTTCCATTACTTTAATCATCCCCAGACGAAGCAGTGTCTCTTTCATCGGCTTTGACATACAATCGAAGGTCACATCCTGGCTACCATCACCGTAGACCTTCCCAAGTGTGACTTTCATAGGTACTCCACTTGATCGGCATGGCGAATGGCTGTGTCTCGTTGCTGCGCGTCTTTCAACTCCCATTGCGTGCTCTCTGTAATAAATCCAGGGTCAAGACCACATTCCATCCAAGCGAAAGAAACTGCCTCCTCTTCGGTAGCCTCGTCTGGCATTTCAACGCAGACAACCTTGACTGCTGTGATTTCCACTTCAAACCATTTAGACATTAGTTAGCCTCTTTACAATCAATTACTGTTTCATCCATCAGTTGTTGCAGGCATACCATGTCGCCTTCCTCCTCATTGTCTTTGATGGTCATCCATAGTGTATGGGCTTCTTCCAGGCTGTCTGCATACACGACATACTGATTCAGGTAGGTAGCCTGTGACACCATGATGAACTTTTTAATAATCGGCTCACGTTTCGTTCGCCTCTTCGAAGCTGGCGCTTCTTCTGGTTCTTTAACCTTTGGTTTGCGTGGTGCCATTAGATCTCCCTCCAGAGATCAGCTAGCGCCTTCTCAATCTTCTTGATTTTTGCCTCAAGATCAGCCTTCTCCTCTTGGATGTCTTGGTAGTCATCAAAAGTGACATAGCCACCACTGTGGTACTTCTCCATCGTTCCTTCAGGTGTTGGATCATATCGCTGTACCATGTTGTCCCCTTAATCAAACCATATCACTTTGGTTAGCCTTCTTAACAAGTTCAATAAAATGTTCTGCATCTACGATAACCAGTGGCTTACTACGATTCTGTTTCACAAAAACAACAGGTTCATGTTTGTCTCCGTGCTCTTGAGCCTGCTCGTAGTAGCCGTAGATAGCAATCTTACTGCGACTCTTGCATTCTATTTGGTAAGGGAAACATTGTCTAGCAGCATAGGATAATTGTACATCTTCCCCGTTTGCTCCCATGCTTGTAGATTTAACATCGTCAGGATGTAAAGAGAATTTATCAAGAATCCTGTCTCGTACCCATTGCTGGAAAGTTCTGCCCTTCGACTTGGCGCTGGATGGTTTCATTTAACACACACCGCAAGAGGAGCACCGGCAGCTACAGAGGCATATTTCAGTTCTAGTTCCTTAGCTCTCAGACTGCTGTCAGCATAGATAGCATACCCAAGAATAACAATAAGTGCAAAGGCTGCCAGAGCAATAAATTTACCTGCTGTTTCCATTATTTAGTCTCCAATCGTTGTTCTACCGGGTTTTCTTTGTCTGCTCTTTTGATCCAAAGGAGCCGACTGTTCTTAAGCATCCTGGCATCGTCTGCATACTGTTCCTGTACGATCTGGAACATCTGTTCTTCAGTCAGCAGGCCCTTCAACAGCTTGTCTGCTCCTACCTTGCCAACACCGTCAACACCTTTAACATTGTCAACAGGATCACCGATCAACATCTGTAGGTAGAACTGCTTCAAACCTTGATACGGCAATACGTAAGTCAGTGTGTTGTTATCGAAGTTAAAGTGATAACCAGGAATCTGGAGCAAGTCCTTGTCAATACTAAAGATTACTGTGGACTGCTCCGTTGCTTTAGTCTGCAAGTAACCCAGGCTATCGTCAGCTTCGTACCCGTTCTTACTGACCTTAGCATCCCACTTATCGATCAAGTGCTGTCGGATAGCTTCCAGGTGCTTTGGCTTTGCCTTATCCTTCCTGTTCTCCTTATAGGTCGGATCAACCTCCTTACGGAACGACTCTTTACCAGTCAGGAAGATTTGACTGTTACCATACTTAGCACGAGCAAGGAAAGTAAGGTAGTAGTCAGCAGCATTACCAAGGAAATCATCAGCTAATTGTGTTGCTTCTGCTTCGGACATATTTTCAGCAATGAAAGCACACTTAAAAGCGACAATATCTCCGTCAATTAGCAAGTCCATTATTTAACCTCCAAGTCTGTTACGCTCCCACCCCAGCTCTCGGCAGTGTCCTTCAACATACTGATTACGTAAGCTATGTGGTCAGGATAGTCAACGTCACTAAAGAACTCGTCTTCCACAGCAATCGTCACATACAGTTTAAGCTCTGCCATATATTCTCCTGTTAGTCATAGTTGAGTTGACTGCACCGTTATGGGAATCTTATCTCGGTCAAAGGAAGTTTGGCACAATCAACTCAAGTAAGGGGGCTGGTGCTGATCTCCAGCTTTCCGGCTGCACGGATCAGAGGGTAATCTTTTTACCGAACATTTCAGATTACTTTCTGCCTATAGTCCATTCGTCTTGCGTTTCGGCGGCCTGCTTGGACGTTTCCGCTGTGTGCATCAGCCTGCACTTTCCCCTTACTAAAGGGTGGGATTCTTTTCAGGGTTCCCACCAGACCATACTAATTACACTACATCAGATGGGTAGATCCCCAAGATCGTCATCCAAATCAGCAGGCAGAGCAGCTTTAACAGGATTAGGCTTTACGTTTGTAAATGGCTTATTGTACACAAACTCCACAAACTGACTTGCAATAATGAGCACGTCATCGTGTTTGAGTTCTTTGTCCTTACAGAAGTTAACAGCACTAGCAAGGCTGGACTGACGGATAATCATGTCCTGCTTAACATCGTCTGCGACGTAAGTACGGGCTGCACTTGACGTACCTGAGCCTGTAGACTGAGTGGCAGGACTGCTGGACTTTCCCACGGCACCTGCCGTAATACCCTTCCATGTCCAGTATTCACCTTCCTTAGCACGACTAATAGTGAACACAGCACCCTGTTTAGCATCCTCAAGAGCAGGCCAAATCTCTTTGGCGTAGAAGTCAATAATCTTCTTGTTCTCTACCTTACCCTGGAAAGACAGGTTCTTGTAGATGACTTCCATCTGCTTGTACTTCTTACCCTCAGGTTGGGTAATGGTCTTTGTTACGATCTCAATCTGAATGTCGCTCATAGTACTCCTTGTTAAATGATATGTTGTTCTTCAAGCTCTGTAATCGCTACTCGTGCTAAGTGCTCAATCTTCTGCATGGCACTAAGACGACTAACAATGTTCTCATTCCACCAAAAAAACCTGATTTGCTCCTGGATTTCCTTCACTATGTCTTCAACTGTCTTGCGTCCCGGTTCCATCCTCTTTAACCTCCTTAAAGATATACCACTGTCCTGTGCCAGGACTACAGTCAGCATAATCCATCGCTTTGACACACCCCCTAATAATGAAAGCACAGCCATCACAAGAGGATTCCCTAGGACATTCCACCAACTCGTACTCCTTACCGTCTATCTTAATCATTCTAACTCCTCTGGGTATTTAGCAAGCAGTCGCATAGCTAGTGCAGCAGGGCCAGTAATCCGGCAATTAGGATCATTACGCCACCGATTCACAATGTCCTTTGTAACGCCTAACACATCAGATAGCTGGTTGCACTTAAGACCTAACTGTGCCTGAAGCCGAATAAACTCTACCTTGTCCATCTCGTTAAGATTCATCATGCTGTCACCTTTAACTTTGCAAGCTCTTCATAAAAACAACGGGCAAACAGTACACGCATCGAGGACATAAGATCAAATGCCTGTTCCCAACTAGCTTCCTTACCAGTGCTGTCCTTGTACCAATCCTGGGCATGTGTGATATCAATCTCGGACATACCTGCAATCTCCATGATTGCTTTCTGCTTGGTGGTTAGTTCTTTATTCATACCGTCTCCTAGTACAATGGGTTCTTTGAGCTAATCCAGAAGCCTGCGTCGTTCTTAGCCATACCCTTTTCAGTCATCTCCTCAAGGGTCATACAACGACGATCCTTGCCGAAACTACCATGACGATGTGTATCAAAGGCGTAGGTACTGTTAAACAACTCGCCACAGCTAGGACACTGGTTCTTATCGCCCTTAAGAACAGGTCGGAGTTCTTTATCCCAGGTCACTTCATCCCCCAAATTAGGCCCGTATGTGACTTCACAATCCAAGGGCACATTAAAGTCTATGTTAAACATCCTGCTAAGATTCGTGGGCAGGTCGGTGTAACAACTATAGTACGTTTGTGCAACGATGTCAAGGTATTTAGCAGGACAATCGTTAACTTTACTATCGTGTACCGTATTTACAAACTTAATCTCGTCACTGATCTTCTTAATCCTCCTATAAGCACTGATCCTGGCGACCATGACTATATCTGCGCCGAAGCCCTGACAGGGATAGTTCAGAATCTTAGGTCGTTCCCTTGGGTTAGCAGCATCGTGGAACACAAACTCCCGACCAGAAGGGATAACTACCTTACCTGTCTCGATAGCTTCCTGCACTAGCTTAACGTGCCAAGCTCCAAGCTGAGGATACTTCTCATAGGTCTTGTCAATGATACCCTGCCAGAACTTCTCTTTAGTGCTGATATGCGTGAAGTCTGGATCATTAGCATAGCTGTAGGCAGAGGCACCATAAATCAGCTTGAACAAGAAGATTTTAGCTGTGGTACGGGCTGCTTTACCCTCGCCTAGCTTATACCGCCTGCGGTTATCATCATGGGTATCCACACCGTCATGGAGTTCCTGTATCCCTACCTTATCTTGGCTTAAGAACAGGGCTGTTCGCCATTCCAGCCCTGAGGCATCGCACGAGACAATCATGTGTCATACCTCGAATAAAACAGCTTCTTGGCTGCTACGTTTAGGTTCTGCTGGTTTGGTTTGTCACTGGATAACCGCCCAGTAGTAGCAACACACTGGTTATAGTTACCGTGTACCTCACCATCAGGCCAGTCCATCTCATCCATCAACTTCGGGATTCCGCTGTAATAACTGCTGTTCAGCTTCTCCAGTGCTGCACGTTTAAGAACCAGATCAATTATCTGTTTGGCCTTACCTTTCGCTTTAAGGCTTTTCAGTGTCGGTTCATTAGTAGCATACAGCCCTTCCTTCTTCAACTCAGTGCGTGGCAGAGGTTCGACTAGCCTAGGCATCGGGTACTCACGCTCTACCTTCCTGGTCTTGATAGCAGGGGCCTTCTTAGGGTCTTTGTACTGGAACAGATACTCCTCTCTATGCTCCTGAACAATCGTCCCACCATACAGAATAGCCGATAGCTGATCGCCACTACCAAAATTAACACCAGCAATACCCACAAGATCGGTAAGCTGAGTATCAATAACGTCAAGCTCCTTACGGGTTTCTTCTGCAAGCTTAAGAGAAGTTTCTTTATCATACTTGAGGCCCTCCCACTCCATTGTTTGCAGGACGATAAGATCAGCCATCTGTAGCTGCACCAGCTTACGCTTACTTGCAGGCAAGGCTTCTTTAACCTTCAGGTAAGCCTGATACGTCGATTCTACGTCATGGTGCAGATATTCCGACAGAATAGGACGAGGAATGTCAGGTGTGTCTATTCCGTTATCCCAGTACTGTGTCTTAACTACGTCAAGCTTAACAGGCAGGTTGAAATACTCTAACACTTGATTAAGACTCGGATATCGGTGCTGTTGGTTAGTGAGCACGAACCATGCGAGCTGTACGTCATAGACTTGCTGGTTATCCCGAACAGTGAGGCCAGTTTCCCTGCGCAGCCAAGCAAGATCAAACTTGAGATTAAAGCCAACAATAGTATCAGCAGCCTCCCACGCAGTTCTAACCTGTCCCTCCCATCCACTATCGCCCACGAACACATCAGTAGTAGGGCCATCGCCAAGCTTCCAGCCAATAGATACCATACGATTGCGTACACTATAAGGATTCCCCTTCGCAAATGTCGTCGTTTCTGTGTCAAAAGTGAGGATCATTCCTCAATCTCCACTGGAACAGCGATATGTGAAAAGAATCCTCCTCTCCACGCCATAGCTTCTTCCTCTGCCTTCTCTTTTGAATCGTAGTAATACGCCCATGGATGGAAACTAGGGTCAGTTATCCGTTCATTGACGTAGAAGTTTAGCCACTTCATAACCTTCTTAGGAGCCATACGAAGTTCTCCCCCAATGCGCCACACACAAGTACCACCTTTATAAATGATTAGTAGCTTGTGGTCCCCCGCCAATTCCTGAATAAAATATACTTTTATAATCTCCCTGTATGGGTTAGTCACGTCAACAACAGGAGCACCAGCAAGTGCCTTCTCAAGATCAAAGGGTTTCAGTTTCGTGGTATCCATTCTTTACTTCCTCCTTGTCTAGTATCTCTATCAGTTCACAGCAATACGTAATGATCGGGTAAGCTATCTGTGCCTTCTCCAAGTCCGTCCATTGTGAGTACCGCTTGTTAAGCTGTCTGACATTATCCTTAAGAAGTCTCAGACGGTCTACCAGGATACGTATATCCACCTCTTCATGTAGTTTCATACCTCTCCCTTATTTTAGGTCTTCGTACCTTGCAAGAGCTACGTTTATAAGTGCCTCTTTTTTGCCGTGGATACCTGTCAGCTTGTTCTTACTAGCATGTAGGAACCGGACACGCTCATACTGTTCATCGTGCAGCTTACCGATACCTAGCACGACATCAGCCTCGCCTTGCTTGGCTGTGTGACTACTATCTACATCATTCATGGTGAGCCACTTCTTATTCTCGCCAGTTCCACCTGCCTGACAGACAGCGATAACAGGGCCATAAGCCTTTGCCAGTTCTCGCGCCCAACCATACACCTGTTTCATCTTGAGGTCGTGTCGTTCATCCTCAAATCCCTGAATCTTGTCAATCTGATCCAACACAATCAAACCAGGATTCAACTGCTTGCACCACTGTTCAATACCTCGCTTAGTGGTAGCTCCACCCTTATTGATCTTGAACCGGCCTCCTGTACGCTTCTGGAACAGATCATTGCACCTTTCCTTATTGTGCATAAGCTGTTCGTCAGTAACGCCAAGAGAGGCTTGTACTACTCGCTGTACTACCTTTCTTGACTCCTCCTCATTATTGACCCACAGTAACGGCCTGTCAAGCTGTTCTAGCATAAAAGATGTTTCGCTGGCAAGGAATGTGGTCTTTCCCGATTCGGGCCTTGCAAACAGGAACATGAAGTTACCTTTGCGGAGTGGGCCTAGCATCTCGTTCAGAGTCTTCAGTCTCCAGTTCAATCCTGGTTCCTGTTCTAGTTCTGTCAGGAGTTCTGCAATGTCGTTCGATACAAACTCATCCTCTCCTTCCGATCCTCCCAAAGAATCGTCGCTATTAGCTGCAATCGCTTCCTTAAGCGAATCGAAGCCTGTTCCTGTTTCATATACCTGCAACGCCTTAAGAGCGATACCGTGAGCCGTCTTTCGTGTCTTGATGTCCTCAAGGTAAGACGCAAGCAACGCTGGATTTGCCTCCTCATTCTTTAACCTTTCCAGTATAGGTTCGATCAATGTCTTAGGCTGATTCGGGTACGCCTTCGACAGCATGATGTCAAGATCATCAACAGTGAAAGAATCACTGTCATGCTCATCAAACAGACGGTCTATCGAGTTACATATCAGCTTCAGTTCCTTGCTGTCTTCCTGGTCTACACAATCCTTTACGAACTTACCGTATCGGCTATGTGTATCCCTGCTGGACAGGAGTAGCTTTAGTATTTGTAGATTCATTCAGTTCCTTTATTATTCTGGCGGGAGAGCCGCACTTGAACGTCTTCAAACTTGACATACATGCCGCCAGCGTCCTCGACGAGTTCTGACGGCTGTCCGATCAAGCCTTCTGTCCACCCGTATCGGGTGATGACGTCCAAAGTCTGTGCTGGTGCTGCGGAGTATCGACCGTTCCACGCGGCGATGGCTTGCTGCCTATCGGATGAAAAGAACTCCATGCGTCCGGGACAGTCCTGGCATTTGATCGTATGGCGTTTTGGGTTTGCGCTGTCTGAAGTCATACCCAGCCCGTGACAGCCGCAAAATGGGCACGGCTTGAGTACTGTCTTATCCATTCTGTTGTCCTCCCTGATTGGTTGCTGCGTCGAACTCGACCTTAGTGATTCGCACACCTTTGAAGAACATGACTCCGCTGTACAGTTTTTCCGGCCATTTGCCGTTGTGGTGCTCAATGGCTTCCGCAAGCTCTGGCCTGTACTTCTCCCCGCCCTTCTGTTGTTGAGAGGCTGCGAGGGAGGGGTCAATAATCCGATCCCTGTCCGCTTTGCTGCCTTGAATCTTTGCAAGCACAAGAGCGTCCAGCAACGCAGCGTTCTGGCGCTCCAACTCCTTGATCCGCTCAAGTAGCAGATGCAAATCTGCGATTAGCGGAGCCTGTGCGTCTGGTTTTCTACCATCGACATAAGCGGTTTCGTCTAGAACGGACTGCTTCAGCTCCGCGATGCGCTGTTCTTTATCTTTCATATTCCCTCCTGGTTATTAGTTATGACAGGAATTTATCTTACTTCAAATTAACAGAGATAACAAGATTACTGTTTAACAGGAATATCTACTGTTTATTCCTTACTTGTTATATAGCGCCGAAGTGTATTGGCGCTTATCTCTATTAACTAGTAATGCAAGCCCTTTGAGGGGGCTTGCTTTCTAGTATCAATCTAGGGGCATAACACTGCGCCCCTTTATCTCTTAAATGCATTATACAAACTACTGTTTCTTCCTGTCAAATACATTAAAGTTATTAAGACTACTGTTCTTATTACTAAACAGTCTTGTTTCCACTATCTCTGTTATCTGTCCATCAGTGTACTCCTTGGGGTCTTCCTCCGTGTAAATCGTCCTCGTTTCCATCCCCAGTAGTGCAGCCTTTTGAGCCATTTTAAGGGCAGAGGTACACTTATCTGCGTCTAGCCAGTAAAACACGCTCCTATAGCCCTTAGACAGCCTCAGAATGGCATCGTCAGGCATACTGCTACCAAGCAGAGGGATACATGGATACAACCTTGATACCTTTAAGGCTGAAATGTAATCCTCTACCACGATTACAGTAGGACTCCTCCCATATATATCCATGTGTCTATCTTCTGTGGCTATATTACTTATAGTTATATAGGGACGATAACCAATGGTGATTGACTTGGGTTTATCATTGTCAAACAGGCGATAAGATACACAGACAACTCGGCCATGCTGCCATAGAGGCATAGCTAAAGCTCCGGCATTACCATCCCATAGCTTAGAGGTCAGGGCAGGATTCCACCTGAAACCGGATAGTTCATCCTTTGTCAGTTCATACCTGTTTAGCCATGCTGTAGCGACCTCTGGCAGGCTGTATTGCCATTGTGAGGTGTCTATGACCTTGACAGCCTTCTCGTTGCTCCTGCGAGGTTTTAGACGGTCTTTAAGCCCTGCTCCAGTAAAGGTATTGCAGGAGAAACAGAAATGTGTACCGTCCGAATATTCTGCTCGGGCATCTGACGAGCCGCAGACAGGACAGGAACCTGATTTGATATAGTTAGCCAATCTGTACCCCTATAAAAGAAAAGCCCCAGTTAAGGGGCTGTTAGTCAGTGCATTGTGGCTGTCATTCGTTCTAGCTCGGCCAATGCAGCATCTTTAGACACCAGGATTTCTAGTGTCTGCCCTTGTTCGTCTTGTACTTCCCACAGATTGCCAATTCTCACGGCTTTAACGGCCCTATGGTGGGCTTTCTCGGCAGCAGATACCGGAGGGCCTACAACCTTGTTTGATACCGTTACAGGCGCTTCTATAGCGTTCTGTACCGCTTCTGTCGTACGCACCTTGTTTTCCTTCAGCGCCTTCATGAACCCTCTTGGGAAGCGCTGCATCAGGAACACAGGGCCATTCCCATAAACCTTTTCATACTGCTTCTTCAATCGTAGGGCTTCTTTTTCGTCCAGGTCTTTGGTGGACTTGTAATAATCAATCGTTACTTCGACTGGTTCTGCATTGCTTTGGCCATACCAAGCCATCAGTTTGTTATCTTTCAGGGTATCCGGCAGGAATACCACAGCATTTCCTTCATGATCTTTACGGGTAAGGATGCGATCCATAATAAAACCTCTTTAAGTTAAGTTGAGTTGTAAGACAAAAGACTACAGTTGTTACTGTAAATTGAATTAGATTCTCTATTTTGATACATGTCAAGTCTTGTTCTTATCATTTTAGGCTCCCGTTATTGTTCCTGCAACTACAGACCTGCCATTTCCTTGAGTTGCAGTGTCGGTATTCCGGTAAGCTCATGCAGTGCTATGAGCACACCGGCAGTGAATGGTTCCTTGTTGTTGCGGATATTGCTGATTCTGGACTTGTTGACCCCCAGTCTCTCCGCTAACTGCCGGTCAGACGGTATTCCAGTCAGGTCTAGGACGTGGTTAAACAGATAGTTTGGTTTATACATGGCTAGAACCCTCAGTATTAACCAGGATTACTTCAAACCCAAGCTTGCGGATAGTCTCAATGTCGGATTCATCCAAGGTTCTAGACCTTGTAAGCCGTGTAAATAGCTTGGCAGTGTCATCCATAGGGTAGCCGCGAGGCGTACCGCAGACGGACTTCAATTCAATTTTAATTGTGTTTTTCATCGTGTAGCACTTTCTGTGTATACTCCAAGCACTCGAAGGTTTCAGAGATCATAGTAGACGTTTCTTTGGATACTGGTACATGCATCACCAATTGAGCCAGTAGCATTTCCTGTTGCTCTATCAGAGCTATCAAGTCTGACCTAGTCTTCGTTGTCATCTTGTTTCAACCTCGCAATTGCTGCTTCAATTTCATCTAAAGAATAGGATTGGAACACAATCCCACCACCATAAGACTTAGTGTGATACTTACGACCACCAATCCGATTAGCACGTTTCACAGCCAAGTTGTACAGGATGGAAATGCGGTTTAATCCGTCCCCAGCGATTTCCTTATCCTTTTCCGTGGTCAACTCCAGAAAGTGACAGACGTAGCGCGGGTTTCCATTTACGTCATGTTTAATCTTTGTCCATGTGATTTTGTCAGTCATGCTATTCTCCCTTGTTAGAATGAGTACGCGTAGTAATAAGCAGCAGACCAAGCAGCACCAGATACAGGTACGAGGTTGCCAAAACCATCGTCTGCGAGGTTGTAGCAGTGCAAGTGCCAAATAACGGATAATGCTGACATGATCTATCCTTTATTTAAGATACCATCCAAGCTGGCGGCGTACTTCATTGTTAGTCAACTGCTCAAAGCAACCCGATACCATATCGATGGTTCTTTCCTGATCCTTGCGGACGCGCTCAAAGGTCTGTCTTATGTCGGTATGCTCTGCCGGTACATACTTGAATTGTGGGTTGAAGCAGTGGTTTGCAGGATAGTTATCCATGATCTTCCTCTTTACTTAATGAAATGAGCATACTTCTAATTTTTAAGTCTTGTTCTCGCATTTGTTTTCTTTGGTCTTCTCGTCTTTCGTCTTTAGCCTCCATTATACCGTCTGCTATTGAAGCATATGTGAAAACCTCAAACATGATGTTCTGAATTTGTCTATCACACATAGTTAAACCCCTTGGTTTGTTTGGTAGCTCGCAGAGTTATGCACATACCTCGTCCTGCACCTTTACCATACCATGTATTGCCGTGAATGTCTGTTACGCGAATATGTGTAAGACTGTTACTGAAGCCTCCACCTTTAGTTTCTTGTGTAACCTTACCTAGAAGGTTACCTTTCCAGCCCATAACATGCTTACCATCCCCAGACAGGTAACAAAAGAACGGTTTGGATCGGTTTAATAAGTCTCGTTCTTCCCGGATAACGACACCCTCATCTGAATAAATGTTACCGGCATTATCGCGTGCATAGTTTGTAGTAAACCCATCCGATGCACCCAAAAACTGCTTGCCAGTTTCAGCACAGGTGAGACTCTTACCAATCAATGATTTAGTTTGCATGATCTATCTCCTATTAGTCGTTAGTACGTTCAAAGTTCCACAGCCAACCGTTAATCCTTACGTATTCCTGATTGTCTGTATCCCATGCCTTGAAGTTGGAATCCATATCGGTGTGTGGTTTAACCAAGATAAACAGGTCTGCTTCAGAGCAGCTTGCCAAGTATCCTTCGGTATAACCATCGAGTACAGCGATGTTGTCGGACATGTTATAAACTCCCCAGTTAATTAAAGTTGACTGCAGTGTAGTACTCAATCAACAGCGTAATCAGACCATACTTCATGTCCTCATCCGTCTTGATGCCAACAGACTCACACAGAGACCGGAGTTCACCGAAGGGCATATCCTCAAGCTGGATGTACAGTTCATCTTGGTAATCTTGCTTGGTCATGTTAGCTCCCAATTAATCAGCAAGGTTAGCGATAGCAACAAGCAACTCATTGACCTGCTCTGGTGTGCTGACACACTGGAAGTGCATACGTGCTACAGCAGCAGGCACACCAAAAGCACGAGTAATATGATTAACAGTCCAGTGTGCCATCATAATGCCGCGAATGTAGTTTGTGCAGTAGGTCATGGTTTGCTCCTTTAAGTTGTGTGTTTCAGTAAGTTCATTATTGCATCAATCCCTTGCCCTTGCAAGCTCAAGGACTAATAATTATAACTATCAACACAGAGAAACTGATAGCTTGGAATGATGCAAGCGGATAATGGTTAGCGCAGCATCATATATATATAGTAGTGACTAGTAACAGTAGTAATGACAGAGCTATTGCCCAGTAATAGCGATGGAATGACAATCACGTTCTCTTCCTCCTCGTAATTTGTCCTTGATCTAGCTAACCTTCCATGCATAGTAATACTTAATGATAACTATTCTCATTACAGTATAGCTATAGTCTATT
>Ga0209172_10001821_pt1 | contig 41935 bp, 46 predicted proteins | sample LarsenN4metaG_FD_184113 | JGI IMG/M metagenome (GOLD analysis project Ga0209172, IMG submission 184113) | Hot spring sediment bacterial and archeal communities from British Columbia, Canada, to study Microbial Dark Matter (Phase II) - Larsen... ... | reverse complement strand
GAATTGCTTGCAGGAGTTCGCGCCGATTCATCATTCGCCGGATTCTACCCCTGTGCGGGCAGGGGTCAAGGCTGCACACTCAGACCATGCCGCGCTTCAGGTCTTCGAGCGGATAGAAGGTGTCGCGCCAGACGATGCCACCCCGCCAGAGTGTGACCACGGTCGAACGCAGCAGAACGTAGGCGACGATGAGCCCACCGAGCGGATGTGTGAGCGCGTAGAGCGGTGAGGCCAGCGTGGCCCGTGCCGCCGCCGCGTGCAACGCCAGGGCTGCCACAACGCCGATGCCGGCCAGAGTCCGAGGAAGGCCTGTTGTGGTCCACACGGCAAGGAAGGGATACACACTGGTAAGAATCATGCCGCCAAGATGCAGACTCACGCGCACGAGGCTGAACCCGGTCGCCGCGAAGGCGTTCTTCGTGAGCCCGCGGGCAAAGTTGGCGAGGCCTTCCTGCCAGCGAATGCGGAGTCTACCGTCGGCGAGCGCGACCCCGGAGGAAAAGCCCGCCTGCTTCACCAGTTTTCCCAGCTTGATGTCGTCCACCACTTCCAGTGCCAGACGCCGGTGGGTTCCGATGGCGTCGTAGACCGATCGCCTGAGCAGTTGAAACATCCCCGTCCCCATGTAGCGTTTTGATCGCGGGTCACGGACTCGCCACGGCTCGAGCCACAGGATGAAGCTCAGGCCCCAGTACGTCCCCGCCACGTTTTCCCAGAAACCCTTGAGGTCAACTGGCCCAAGCAGAGTCAGATGATCCCAGCCCCGTGAATGTGCGAGCGCCACGGCATAGCGGAGCAGGTCAGGCCCAAACCGCACGTCCGCATCCGTAAACACCAGCCACTCGCCCGCCGACTTCTCATATGCTTTCGCCAGACCATGCGGCTTCCCGAGCCAGCCTGGAGGCAACTCGTCCAAGTGGACAGTCTTGAGGTGGGGGTGCTGTCGCGCGAATTCCTCGAGAATCTGCGGGGTCGCATCCCGCGAGCGGTCATTGGCGACAATTATCTCGTAGCGCGGGTACTGCTGGCTCACCCACGTCGGAAGCGCGTACGGAAGTTTGGCGGCCTCATCCCGTGCTGTCACCAGAATGGATACCGTTGGGGACTCCGCATCCGGTAAGGGCTTCACCTGGGAGAGATGTGGGATGCGGCGCAGTCCGCGGAGGAGTCGGATTGCCGTTATGACCCAAGCAGCTGCCACCAGCCCTAGCAAGAGTGTCTCGCCCGTGTGCACGCTTGCGTTTCCCTGCTCCATCCGCCAAGGGGTGCGCTATGCTACCATGCACCGTGAGAAGAACCATTGCGCTTATCGGCCCTGGACGTGTCGGGCAGACGTTGGCGCGTGCACTGCGGCAGCGCGGCTATCGGATAACCGCAGTGGTCGGCCGTTCCCTCCGTCAGGTCCGCCGCGCGGTCGCGTTTATCGGCCGGGGCCGCGCGCACGGCCGTCTGAACGGCGCGTCGATGGAGGCGGAAACAGTCCTGCTGGCTGTTCCGGACTCGCAAATCCGCATCGTCGCGACACGGCTCGCTGGGCTGGGCGACCGGCGGTGGCGCGGCAAGGTCGTGCTCCACACCAGCGGCTCGCGCAGTTCCCGCGAACTGGCTGCTCTGCGCCGCTGTGGAGCCGCGTGTGGCTCCTTTCATCCGTTATTCCCGTTTCCCGAACCCCTGCCCGAGTTTCCCTCTCGTGTCTTTTTCGGTGTGGAAGGTGACACGCGAGCCGTGCGGCGTGCGCGCGCATGGGCGAGAGCGTTGCACGGCATTGCCTTGCCCATTCCCTCAAGCCGCAAGGCTTTTTATCACGCCGCGGCCGCGCTTGCCTCGGGCCACGCACTCACGCTGGCTGATCTCAGCGCTCGCATCCTCATACGCCTCGGAGTCCGGGAGAGTCGTGCCCGCCAGGCGTTGCTGCCGCTGACGCGTGCCACGCTGCGACAGTATGAGCGCATGGGGGCCAGAGCGTGGACGGGCCCGCTCGCGCGGGGTGACCTGGAGACGGTGCGGAGCCATTTGAAGGAATTGAAACGCCTGCCGCCTTACTTTGCCGGGGTGTACGCCGTCTTGGGCACTGCTGGCCTGACTCTCTATCGGAAGAAGGCACCTCAGCCCACCAGGCGGGCTCGGAACCGGAAGCGATGAGCAAGGGAAGGAGGTTTCGCGCGGCTGCTTTCTATTGTGTTGGGGCACTGGTGTGGCTTTCGCTGGAGCTGCGGGCGGAACAGCCGAAACCCGCTCCCGTCAACATCAACACCGCGACGGTGGAAGAGCTGGCCCGCTTGCCGGGTATTGGCCCGCGCATCGCAGAACGCATCGTCCAGCACCGCGAGAAAAATGGCCCCTTCCGCAGGGTGGAAGAGTTGCTCATCATCCGTGGTATCAACCGGAAGAAGTTTGAGAAGATTCGGCCCTTGGTTATGGTGGGGACGGAGACGAAAACGGGCGGGCGGTACGGAGCTAGTCAGCCATGGCTCGTTCGAGTAACATCAGCGCCACAGTGATCAGCAGGAACGTTCCCACGCCGATCAGGACCACCACAAATCGCGACGCCAGCCAAGTCACAGCCGCGAGCAGCAGGATATCCAGGGAAAGCTCGGCCAGCCGGCTCATTCAGCTTCTGCCACGCGCGTCTCGAGAGGAATCGGTACTTGCTCGATGATGCGGATGTCGAAAGCTTCCAGCGCCACGACCTTCCGGGGATGATTGGTCAGCAGCCGGATTTCTCGCACGTTCAGGTCGGAGAGGATCTGCGCCCCAATGCCCGATTCCCGTTGAATCTGCCGCTGGTGGGCCGGGTCAGCGGGATTCGCATGCCGGTGTGCGTGGTAGACGATGGTGGTGCGCTCCTGCTCCCGCTCCAGGCTGAAGCCGCGCCCGGTTTGGTGCAGATAGACGAAGACGCCGCGCCCTGCTCGGCTGATGATTTCTAGGCTCCGCTCAATCAACTGCTGGCAGTCGCAGGACGCAGAGCCGAAGATATCGCCGGTGAGGCAATGGGAATGCACCCGCACCAGTACCGGCTCTTCTCCGGTGATGGTGCCCTTCACCAGCGCCACGTGCTGCTCGCCGTCAATCTCGGACTCAAACGCCAGTATCCGGAATTCTCCGAAGCGAGTCGCCAGCAGCCCCTCGGCAATCCGCCGGATGTAGCGCTCAGTGCGCAGGCGGTAGCGGATCAGGTCCGCCACGGTGATCATTCTCAGTCGGTGCTGGCGGCTGAACTCGGCGAGCTCGGGCACACGGGCCATCGTGCCATCATCATTCATTACTTCGCAGATAACTCCCGCCGCGGTCAGACCCGCCAGCCGTGCCAGGTCGACCGAAGCTTCCGTTTGGCCGGCGCGCACCAGGACACCACCTTTGCGTGCGCGCAGCGGGAAGACGTGCCCGGGTCGCACCAAGTCGGAGGGCCGTGCGGCCGGGTCAATGGCCGTGCGGATGGTCGCCGCGCGGTCTGCGGCGGAGATGCCGGTGGAGATGCCATGGCGGGCATCAATGGATTCGCAGAAGGCGGTGCCATAGGGGGACGTGTTCTCATCCGTCATCGAGCGCAGGCGCAGGTGGTCGCAGCGCTCGGCAGTCAAGGTCAAACAGATGAGTCCGCGCCCATCCTTGGCCATGAAGTTGATGGCTGCGGGCGTGACCTTTTCGGCCGCGACCATCAGGTCGCCTTCGTTCTCCCGGTCTTCATCATCCACGATGATGACCATTCGCCCGGCGCGAATCTCTTCGATCGCCTCTTCGATGGCGGCAAACTGGACGTTTTGAGAAGCCATGGTTGCGGCTGCGATCTAGCGGCCGTATTGAACTCGAATTATAGAAGAATTTTCGGGCAGGTCAAAATCTGTCCTTGCCGATCGCGGTTTCACCTGCCGAGCACCAGATAGAACAAAGCAGCCAGGGCGGCGGCGCCGGGGATGGTCAGAATCCAGGCCCAGAGGATGCGTTGTGTCACTCCCCAGCGCACGGCTGTCAGCCTCCGCGCAGCTCCCACTCCGACGATGCAACCGGTAATCGTGTGGGTCGTGCTCACAGGGATGCCTGCCTGCGCCGTTCCAAATAGGGTTACAGCGCCGGCGGTTTCGGCCGCAAACCCTCCGAACGGGTTGAGCTTTGTGATGTGCTGTCCCATGGTCTTGATTACCCGCCAGCCGCCCGCCATCGTGCCTCCGGCGATGGCCGCATGGCAGGAAATGATGACCCAGAAAGGAACTTCGTACGTCTTGAGCGCCCCGGCGGCAACAAGAGCTGCCGTGATGATGCCCATCCCTTTTTGTGCATCGTTCGTACCATGGCCCAGGCTGTAGCCGGCCGCGGAAACCAGCTGCAGCCGTCGGAACCATCGGTCCACCCGCTGGGGCGGCTGATTTCGCACCACCCAGCTCGTCGCAAAAGTGACCAGCAGGGCGACAAACAACCCGATAAAGGGCGCGAGAAAAATGAACAGGATGGGCTTGATCCAGCCGGAGGTAATGAGGGCGGCAAACCCAGCCTTGGTCACAGCGGCTCCACCGTAGCCGCCCATCAGGGAATGCGAAACGCTGATGGGAAGCCCCATCCAGGTGCAGACCGCTGTCCAGATGATGGCTCCCATCAACCCCGTGAGGAGTACATACTCGTTCACCAATTCCAAGCGAACTAGTCCCTTGCCCATGGTCTTGGCCACGGCCGTCCCAAAAACAAACGCGGCAAAGAAGTTCCAGAAGGCCGCCCAGGCGAGCGCCGGCAACGGCGTCAGGACACGGGTGGAGACAATCGTGGCGATGGAGTTCGCCGCGTCGTTCCAGCCGTTCGCAAACTCGAACAGCAGCGCCATCACCACAATCAGAGCTAGCAGGCCGTAGGTCTCCACGCGGCGCGCTCCGCTCAATCGGGCCGGGGCTTGGAGATGGGGAGGCTCACGCGCTCTTCAGCACGACGGTTTCAAGGACGTTGGCAACGTCCTCGCACTTGTCGGTGGCTATCTCGAGAACTTCGAAAAGTTCCTTCCACTTGATGATTTCGACCGGATTTTTTTCTTCTTCGAACAGCTTGGCGATCAGGGTTCGGACTATTCGGTCGGCCTCGTTTTCCAGGCGGTTGATTTCGACGCAGTGGTCGAAGATGCGGTCGTGTTTCTCCAGTTGCGCCACCGCAGACCGGATCGCCTCGGCGGACTTCAGCACGGTGTGCGCCAGCTCGGCGGCCCCCGTACGCGGCCTTTCGATGCGATAGATGCCCAAGCGGGTGGCTACAGCGTCAATCAGGTCCAGCACGTCGTCGAGCTTGCTCGCCAGTTCGTGAATATCTTCGCGGTCGAAGGGTGTGATAAAAGTCTGGTTCAGCCGGGTCATCAGGTCGTGCGTCATCTGGTCGCCACGGTGCTCGAGGTCTTTGATGTGAGCGATCTTCGCCTGCACGTCCCGGTAGTCTTCCAGCAAATCCACCAGGGCATGGGCCGCCGCCTCGATGTTTTCGGCGACTTCAGTGAATTGGACGAAGAAGGTCTTCTCGTGCGGCATCAGACGTGCCAGCAGACTTGCCATCGAGCCCTCCGCTTTTCCCTAGACTTGCACCGCTCCGGGCGAAGACGCCGTTGCCAGCGTCAGCCGAAGCGCCGACTTCCCGCTCGCGGGCTAACTATACTCAAGCGCTGCGGGCGGTGCAACAGGGGTTAGTTGGGTGGGGGCAGGGGTGAACCGAGCTGCAGCCGGTCAATGACGGCCAGGATATCTTCCGGCTTGGGGCGAATGCGGTAACTTTCGGTCAGGTTCACCCAGCGGATTACGCCGTCGGCATCGAGGAGAAATTCCGCGGGCCGCGCAATATCGGCTCCGCCTGGTCCTCCGCTGGTATGGAGGAGGTCATACTCTCGAATGACGCGGCGTTCCGCGTCCGACAGAATTGTGAAGGCATAGCCGCGGTCGTCGGCCAGTTTCTTGCTCTGCTCGGGTGTGTCCACGGAGACAGTGATCAGGCGGACGTTGCGCTTCTTGAATTCTTCCAGGTGCTGCTGCAGACCGCGCAGCTCAGAGTTGCAGAAGGGTCACCAGTAGCCGCGGTAGAAGACCAGCAAAACGGGTTGCCCCCGGAGCTCGGAAAGCTTGACCGGCTTACCTTGCTGATCCGGCAGGGTGAAGTCCGGTGCAGCCTCACCCACCTTGGGCGCGCCACGGGACTCGGGCAGTTGCGCCGAAAAGGAGAAGCTGTAGAAGAGAAAAAATCCGAGCACGAGTGCGCTGAGCGCGGTCAATGTCGGCCCGGCGATACGTCCGCGATAGTGCTCTCGCTGGCTCCAGCCGCGCCGTGACCCGATCCCAAGCAGCCCGAGCCCCAGCGCGAACAGGAGCAGATTGAGCCAGGGGACATCGCGCGTCAGCGGAAACTGGCTGAAAAACAGAAAATAGCTCACGAACGCGAACACGACCACGCCAAAACCCGCGTAGATGTGCCAGTTCCAACTCCGTTTCACCGATTGTCTCCCGAAGCCTTGCGTACCAGTATGCCCAATGACCGCAGGGTTCTCAAGCGACTATTCGATGATGGACGCGGGGAAAGGATGCAAGCGGCGGTGTTTGCTTTTGGCCCACGAATCGGGAACAATAGCCCCACATCCAAAATGGGGATGGAACCCTCTGCATCCTATATCCGCTTCGAGCACGTTTACAAATCCTTTGGCGAAGTACCGGTGTTGACGGACGTCAGCTTGGACGTCCAGCCCGGGGAAACAGTTGCCATCCTGGGCCGGAGCGGCGTGGGCAAGAGCGTCGCCCTCAAGCATATCGTTGGCTTTCTCAAGCCCGACCAGGGACGCGTGTGGGTTGCCGGCCGCGATATCACCGATGCCTCCGAAGACGAGTTGATCGAAATCCGCAAGCGGACGGCGATGGTTTTCCAGTCTGGCGCGCTGTTTGATTCTCTGACCGTGGGGGAAAACGTAGCCTTCCCGCTCGAGGAGCGCGACGCACTGAGCGAGGAGGAAAAAGAACGTCGCGTCTCGGAGATGCTCCGCGAAGTGGGGCTGGAAGAGTACGCCAACCATATGCCCTCCGACCTCTCCACCGGGATGAAGCGGGCGGTGGCCATTGCGCGGGCGCTGGTGGCTGACCCGGATGCTGTTCTCTACGACGAGCCGACGACAATGGTTGACCCCTTGATGGCCCAGACCATTACCGAGCTGATTGCCAAGTTGAAGGAGAAGTTCCACAAGACTTCCATCGTCGTGACCCACGACGTGCGCCTGGCCACGCGCCTGGCCGACCGCATGGTCTTTCTGCACGAAGGGCGCGTGGCGTTCTTCGGCAGCGTCGCGGAGTGGGAACAGGCAGAGGATGAGGTCATCCGCGACTTTCGTGAACTCGACGCCATGCCCGCGCTGGACACCGGAGCGTGCTGATGGGTGGAGGGGTGGAGGTCACGCGCGAGTGGTGAACAACTCGGGACCAGCCACAGCCGGGCCGTTCCATCCCAGCCGTCCCGCTTACCGATTCACCATCCTGGTCTTTGTCAGCCTCATGCTCGTGGGGAATTACTTTGCCTACGACAGCATCGGGGCACTGGCTCCGCTCATCATTGAGGGGATGGGGATTGGCCGCGAGCAGATCGGGATGCTCTACAGCTTCTACAGTTGGCCGAACATCGTCATGGTCTTCATCGGCGGCTTCCTCATCGACCGCTTCGGAACGCGGAGAATGAGCCTGGTCTTTTCCGCTCTCATCGTGCTCGGCGCCACCATCGTGGCCGCGGCGCCGACCTTCTGGCTCATGCTCGTCGGGCGCGTTATCTTCGGCATCGGGGCTGAGTCGCTCATCGTCTGCCAGAGCGCCATCTCGGCCAAGTGGTTCAAGGGCAGGGAACTGGCCTTCGCCTTCGGGCTGGGGTTGACGTTCATGCGGCTGGGCACGCTCTTCAGTTTCAACACCGAGGCCTGGATTGCCGAGCGTTTTGGAAGCTGGCGCATTGCGTTGTGGGCAGCTGTGCTCCTGTGCGTGTTCTCACTGGTGTGCAACGTCGCGTACATATTTCTGGAGCAGCGCGCCCACGGGCGGGTGAAGCTGAGTGAGGCGGCCGCGGGAGACAAGATTGTCCTCTCCGATATCAAGAGCTTCGGCCCTTCCTACTGGTTCGTCACTGCCCTCTGCGTCACGTTCTACTCCGCCATCTTTCCCTTTACCGCTTTCTCCACTGACTTCATCCACGATAAGTGGGGCTACGAGGTTGTCACTGCTGGCCGCATCACGAGCATCGTCATCTTTGCCTCGATGATTCTTTCGCCCCTCCTGGGCTGGATGGTGGACAAGATGGGCCGCCGTGGCAGCATGATGCTGGTGGGCTCGCTCATGCTGGTGCCGTGCTATCTGGCGTTGGGGCTGACAACATTCGCTCCCGTCGGGCCGATGGTGGTCATCGGCCTGGCCTTCTCGCTGGTGCCGGCTGCCTTGTGGCCTGCCGTTCCCCTAATCGTTCAAGCAAAAAGCGTCGGCACGGCTTTCGGCCTGATGACCATGATTCAGAACTTCGGCCTCGCTGCCTTCCCCTGGCTGATCGGTTGGCTCCGGGACGCAACAGAAACTTACACCTCGGGAATGATGGTGTTCTCCTCCCTCGGCCTGGTGGGCTTTGTCTTTGCGCTCTTGCTCAGGCGCTCCGATGCAAAGGTCGGTGGCGGCTTAGAGAGACCCTAGAAGATCGTCCAGGCAGTTAATTGGTCGGGCGACGCTGCGCCCAGGTGGCAGGCAGGTACACGCGAAACTCACCGCCACCTTGCTGCTTGGAAAAGAACTCGAGCACCTGGTCGGAGCGGCGGGGCTTTTTCCTGGCCGGTGGCTTGCGGCGGGGTTTGCGGCGGCCTGAGGGCACGGACTAGAATCCCTCTTCGAGCAAGCGGCTCAGGGTAATCTTCGCTTCTCGGGCCTCGCGGGTGGTACGTTCCGTTCCCAGCAGTTTTTCTACGTACTTCGCCAGCACGTCGCACTCGATGTTGACAAGTTCTCCGCGCTGGAATTCTCGCAGGTTGGTGTTCTCATAGGTGTAAGGGATGACGGCGACGCCCAGTTCTGCTCCTTGTAGCGCCGCTACCGTCAGGCTGATGCCTTCGATCGCCACCGACCCCTTCTCCACCAGATAGCGCCCGAGTTCCGGCGCCACCTCGACGCGCAGCCAGTAGTTCTCCCCCGAAGGATCCAGGGACAGGAAAACAGCTGTCCCATCCACGTGTCCCTGCACGATGTGGCCGCCGAGCGGCGTGCTCGGGGTCAACGGCAATTCCAGGTTGACGCCGCGCCCGGGGCCCAGGTTGCGAAAACTGGTCCGCCGCACCGTTTCATCCGACAAGTCCACACAGAAACTTCCCTCCACCAGTGACGTCACCGTCAGGCACACGCCGTTGACAGCGATGCTGGAGCCCACACCCAGGCGGTCCCTCACCTTCTGCGCCTGGACGCGCAGCCGCCCGCCCGCGGGGGTGACGTCGAGCGCCGCAATCCGGCCAACTTCTTCAATGATCCCGGTAAACATCGCGTAACCAGCCTTCGATGGCAAAATCCGGGCCAAACCGGTGGAGGCGATAGCGGTGAAGCCGAATGGCTGAGCTCACACTGGCTCCGTTCGCCAGCAGCGGGACGGTTTGCTCGCTGCCCAGAAATCTGGGGGCAAAAAACAGAAAGACCTTGTCCACCAGATTCGACTCGAGGGCATTCGCATTCACCTGCGCGCCAGCCTCGAGCAGCACGCTGGTAATTTCGCGCTCGGCCAGCCGGCGCAGGACACCCGGCAAGCCCAGCTTGCCGCTCATCTCCTGAACGAACTCGATTTGAACGCCGCGTGTCTCCAGCTCCCGCCGCTTGCCAGGTGAGGCATCTGCGGAGGTAAACACCAGCAGGTCATTTGCGGCGCGGCGCACGAGTTGGGAATCGAGCGGGAGACGGAGGCGCGTGTCGAGCACGACGCGCAGCAGGGGACGCCGCCGCGGGCGGCCGCTACGGTCGGTCAGCAGCGGGTCATCGGCAAGTACCGTTCCCACACCGGTCAGAACCACATCGTGCTGGTGCCGCAGCGTCTGAACGTAGGCGCGGGATTCTTCCGAGCTGATCCAGCGCTCGCCCGCCGCGCCACCGGCGATCTTGGCGTCGAGCGAGAGCGCAGCCTTCAGCGTCACCTGCGGCCGGCGGAGACGGATAAAGCAGGCAAAGGCCTCGTTTAGTTGTCTGGCCTCTTCCTCCAGCAGGCCAGCGCTCACATCCAGACCGGCTGCCCGCAGCTTCTCGAGTCCCCGCCTGTTCACCGCCGGGTTTGGATCGGACGTGGCGGCGACCACGCGCTTGATCCCGGCAGCAAGAATCGCATCCACGCAAGGCGGGGTGCGCCCGGTGTGCGTGCAGGGTTCAAAGTTGGTGTAGAGCGTGGCACCGCGGGCACGGGCACCGGCCTGTTCCAGGGCGAGCACTTCGGCGTGCTTCACGCCCGCGTAGGTGTGGAAGGCCTGCCCGACCACCTCGTCGTCGCGGACGACGACGGCGCCCACGAGCGGGTTGGGGCTCGCCAAGCCATGCGCCTGTGCCGCTAGCGCCAGTGTCTGCTCCATCCAGTCCGCATCGGTTCGGGATCGTGTGCGAGTGGGCATGGCTAGGTGCGGGCTTCGGAGATTGGCAGGCCGAGCAGGGAATCGACAAAAGCTTCTGCGTCGAACTCCACCAGGTCGTCCAGTTGCTCGCCGGTTCCCAGGTAGCGGATGGGGAGGGTGAGGTCGCGGGCGATGGCGATGGTGACGCCGCCCTTGGCGGTGCCATCCAGTTTGGTCAACACGATTCCGGTCACGCCGACGCGCCCGGTGAACTCGCGCGCCTGCGCCAGTCCGTTCTGCCCGGTGGGAGCGTCGAGCACGAGCAGGATTTCCTGCGGGGCGCCGACGACCAGCTTCTGGGCGGCGCGCTTCATCTTTTCGAGCTCCGCCATCAAGTTGCTGCGGGTGTGAAGCCGTCCGGCTGTATCCACCAGCACCGCGTCCAAGCCACGTGTCTGCGCGGCCTTCACGGCATCATAGACGACGGCGGCCGGGTCGGACCCGGGCTGTTGCCGGAGAATTTCGCAGCCCAGGCGATCGGCCCACATTTCCAGTTGCTCGCCGGCGGCTGCGCGGAACGTGTCGGCCGCGCAGAGCAGCACCTTCTTTCGTTCTTGCTGCAACCGGTACGCCAGCTTGGCGACGCTGGTCGTTTTGCCAGTGCCATTCACACCCACGAAGAAAACAACCACTGGCGAAGCTCCTGCAACGCCTGTGTGTTCTGTCGGGGGAAGGCTTTGCAACACTGCCAGCAGCTCTTCCCGCAGCAGCGCGCGCACAGCGGTTCCGTTGGATTCTGGGTTTCGCTCGAGTCGCTCCCGCAGGCGACTGAGAATCTGCTTGGTGGTGGGCAGGCCGACGTCAGCTGCAAGTAATCCGGCCTCCAGGTCCGCGAGCTGTTCGGGAGTCAGGGCCTGCCGATCGCGCCGGAAGGCATCGAGTCGCTGGCTCAGCTGCTCGCGCGTACGCTCCACCGCGCGTTGCAGGCGGGCGCGCCATCCCATGTGTTCGCTTCCGCTCATCGGCTTATGGCGACGGTTCGAAATCCGAGGGTTATTCTAGCAGAGGGCAATCACGCTTCTCTAACGGCTGAAAGAAGAAAGGTCCAGCGTGAGGACAGCAAACTCAGACTTCGACCATCTGGGGCGCGAGCTTCAGTTGGCCACCGGCTACGGCGGCAAAGAGGGCGTGCACGACTGACACGTCGAATTTCTTGATTTCGAGCGCCTTGATTCTGTCGAGCGCCACTTCCAGGTCCATGGCAGCCTGGTAGGGACGGTTGGTGGTGATGGCGTCGAGGGTGTCGGCGACGGCGATGATGCGCGCCATCACGGGAATCTCATCGCCCTTCAGCCCATAAGGATAGCCTTTGCCGTCGAGGCTTTCGTGGTGGTATTCGATGCCTGGCAGCATCTCGCGCAACTGGGCGACGGGGCGGATGATGTTGGCGCCCTTGATGGTGTGCTGCTTCATGACCTCGAACTCTTCCGGGGTCAGCCCGGAGGGTTTCTTCAGGATGCGGTCGTCTATTCCGATTTTCCCGACGTCGTGGAGGAGCGCCGAGATGCGAATCTTGTAGACATCTTCCTCGGGCAGCCCCATGGCCTCGCCGATGATGACGGAGTACTTGGCGACGCGTCCCGAGTGGCCGCGGGTGTAGGGGTCTTTCTCGTCGATGGCGGCCGCGAGCGTGCGGATGGAGCCGAGAAAGAGCTCGTGGTTCTCTTGGGCTGCTTGTTTGAGGCGCTCGACGTAGCGTTCCAGGTCGTCGGTCATCAAGTTGAACGTCTGAGCCAGCTCGCCGATTTCGGTGCGGCTGGTCAGTGTGATGCGCTGGGAGAAGTCGCCCTTGGCGATGGCCTGGGTGGATTGGGCCAGATGCTGGATGGGGGTGGTGATCCGCTGGGCGGACACGTAGCCGATGACGACGCTCAGCAAGATGACCAGAAGAGCCAGCAAGAACGCTGAGCGTTCCATGTCCGAAGCCACTCGGAAGGCGTCGGCGGTGGGTTTCTGCGCGATCACTCCCCAGTCGAGTTCCGCAACCGGCGAGAACGTACCCAGCATCTCCGTTCGCCTCTTGTCCTCCTCCAGCACGAAGGTACTGGTGACCGTGGTCAGAGCACTGCCGGTGATGAATTCCTGAACGATGGGTACGTATGTCATATCCTGGCCGAGGGGGAACTTTTCCTCCGCGTGTAGCACCAAACGGCCGTTCCGGTCCACTATATAGGTGAGCAAGCTCGAGCGGCTGGTCTCTTGGAGCCTTTGTCGAATGAGATTGAGCCGCACGAGCGCCGCGATGATTCCTTTTTCCTGCCGCTGATAGACCATCGGCATCGCCAGCAACATTACCGGAACCTGCTCGTTGCGACGCTGGACAACCATGGCGCCACCGTGGAACTGCATGCCCTGGTGGGCAGCTTCTTTGGCCCGGTCCATGGTGAGGCGGAGAAAAGGGTCGTCCTGCGGCGTTGGGCTGCCGGCCTGAATCCCTTTCTCTTGGGGATTCACGATGGCCACGTAGAGGAAGCTCTCGGTCGAGCGGATGAAGGCTTCGGTAGCCTCGCGGAGCAGTTTTTGGTGTTTCGGGTCGCCCACGTCTTCAATCGCACCGCTTGTCTGGAGCATCTGCACGAGAGACTCGATCTGGGTGAGCAGATTGCGTCGGTAGAGACGGATTTCCTCCGCCATGGAACGCGTAATCGTGCTCTGCAAGAGCCGTTCGTTGGTTTCCAGGGCGTTCCGGTTCTGGCGGGCGACGACCTGGCTGTAGAAGAGGAGGGGCACCACGCTCAAGAGCAGAAGCACTGCGGAGACCAGATAGAGGATGGGGATGCGCTTGGGGAGTAACCGTAGGAGCGAGGTGCGCACGCTGGCGGCCAGTTTTCCGAGTGTTCCTGCCATGCCCCTGGGAGAAAGCTGGCAAGCATTCTAGCCGATGGGCTCTGACAAATCAATGCGCGGGAGGGCGGACGAATGGGAAGCGGGCCAGCTTGCGGTACTCGGCGCCCCGGGGCGAGAGGTGACTCTGGTAGAGGTAGAACTCCGAAATCGTCTGTCGGCCAAACTCGCGCGCCGCCAACCCACTCCGGCGTTCCTCGAGGCGAGGGTTGCGCGCAGGCACGCGGAACCGGGCCAACGTCAGGTGGGGGTGGAAGGCGCGTTGCTCGCGCGGTATCCCGACGGCTTCCAGACCGGCCTCGATACCGTCGGCCAGTTCGGCTAGATTGGGCGTCGCTTCGATTCCCACCCAGAAGACCCGGGGCTGGCGCTCGTTGGGGAAGAAGCCCACGCCATGGAACCGCATCTCGACCGGCGAGCCGGAATGAATTGCAGCCAACTGGTGTGAGATCGCGCCTACTTTTTGCTCCGGTGTTTCACCGATGAACTTCAAGGTGATGTGCATTCCCTCGGTGTCGACCCAACGTGCGCCCTGCACGAGGGGGCGAAGCTCCTCAATGAGCTCCCGCACGGCGGCGTGAATCTCCGCTGCCACGTCCACGGCCACAAACAGGCGCATCGGGCTATTTCATCAGCCTGCGGCGCACGAAGTCGAGAGCCGCCTGGGACGCCTGCCAGCGGACGCGCTCGCGATCACCCAGGAACCGGTATTTCACGACGTGCTCGCGGTGGTCATCGGCGAGGGCGATGAAAGTGGTGCCCACGGGTTTAAGTGGCAGGCCACCCTCGGGGCCGGCAATACAGGTGACTGCCAGGCCCAGGCGGGCTCGGGCGTGGCGCCGGATGCCGCGCGCCAGCGCCGCCGTCACCTCTTCGCTCACGGGTCCCTTCTGCTTCAGAAGCTTAGGGGGGGCGCCGGCCAGTTTTTCCTTGACCGCGTTCGAATAGCAGATGACGCCGCCGAGGAAATAGCGTGAGCTGCCGGGAACGTCGGTGAGGCGGCGGGCGATGAGCCCGCCGGTGCAACTTTCAGCCACCGCCAGGGTCGCGCCGCGCATCAGCAGGTACATCCCCACCACTTGCTCCAGCGTCTCGGGCCCGCGGGAGAAAATGTTGTCTCCCAGGAGTGCTTCCATCTGATCCCCCAGTTCATTGAGCAGGTGCTCTACGCGTTCGCGGCGCTCGCCGCTGGCCTGGAGGTGGATTTGAACCTCACCGGGCGAGGCCAGGATGGTGGTGGCCGGATTGGAATAGCGCGAGTAGAGGGGTGCGATTTTTTCTTCCACTTCGGATTCCGGCATGCCCACGACCTTGAAGACGCGGGTCTGGAGGATGTTCCGGGGCGCACGTTCCCGCAGCGGGCCCAGGCAGTGCTGCTCGAACATCGGCATGAGCTCCTGCGGAGGCCCGGGCAGGAGGAGGACGACCTTGTTGGTTTCTTCCAGCCAGAGCCCCGGGGCGGTGCCGTTGTCGTTGTCCAGCGCGACCGCACCGCGCGGGACGAGCGCCTGGCGCTTGTTGACCTCCGGCATCCGCCGACCGCGTGCGCGGAAGCGCTCTTCGATGCGCGCCAGGATTTCCGCGTTCTCCTCCAGTGGCCGCTGGAGCAGGTCGGCGACTACTTCCCGCGTGATGTCATCCTGGGTGGGGCCGAGCCCGCCGATACCGATCACCAGCTCGGCACGCTCCAGGGCTTCTTCGAAGGCGCTGCGAATGTCCACGCGGCTGTCGCCTACCACGGTCTTGCGGATGACGGGGATGCCGAGGCTCAGGAGTTTCTCGGTCAGCCAGAGGGAGTTGGTGTCCTGGCGATAAGGAGTGAGCAGCTCGGAGCCGATGGCGATGATTTCGGTGTGCATCTGCGCAGCTAGGAGAGCAGGGGCTTTCCGGCGGTCGGCCAATTCAGATGGTAGAGGGCATTCGTACTGGCCAACAGCAGGAGCTTGGCGGCGAAAGCGAGCCCGACCAGGTTCGGTCCGGAAATCACCAGCTCCGCCTGGGCGTCGGGGGTGAGCCGCACCACGCCGCGGCGGCCATGGAGGGAGGCGACCACGTAGAGCATGCCGTCGACGTCGAAGGCCAGTCCCTGCGGCCGTCCCAGGCCGCGGTAGAAGCTGGAAACCTTGCCTTCCGGAGAGACGCGATAGACGGAATCAAAGCTTGACGTTGTCGGGCCGGTGACGTACAGGGACCCGTCGGTGGCAAAAGCGAGGTGATAGGCTGCAATGGAAGGTTCCAGGGTGGCGAAGACGAAGATCTGGCGGTCGCGGCCGACCTTGAAGAGGGTACCGCTGCGGTCACCGACGTAGAGGTTTCCTTCTGGGTCGAAGGCGATGCCGGTGGCGATGCCCATGCCTTCGGCAAAGACACTGCGCTGGCCCTCCGGGGTAACGCGGTAGACGACGCCTTCGTGCCGGCTCGATACGTAGAGCTGACTCTCGGCATCCACCGCCAGGCCCGTCGGGTTCATCAGGTCGGCCACAAAGGGCTTGATGTTGTAGTTGCGGTCAATTCGGTAGATGGAGATGGGCACTTTTTGCCCGCGCGTGCCGCTGAAGGTCACATAGATGTTGCCGTCAGCGTCCACGGCTGGGTTGGCCACCGGATGCAGGTTATCGGCAATCTGGACGCCGATTTCAAAAGGGAACGGGTCGCTGGCAGTGCTGGCGGAGGTCACTTGGACGTTCCCGCCCAGCGCTCCCTCGGGCACGCGGGCGACCACGAGCTGGTCGGAGGCCACCACGACGGGCGCTTCGCTGTCACCGAAGCGTACCCGGGGGCGCTGGTGATCAGGCGCAAAGCCCGCGCCGTGGATAAAGACGTCGCCGCCTGGAATGGCTGCTTGGGGGTGGACGCGCTCGATGCGCGGGCCAACACCACCGTCACCGGGTTTCGGGAGTCGGGAAAGTTTCTGGGTCACGCCACGAACCCTGTGTACTGCGCCAGCGCCAGCACCGCCGCTGCGTAGAGCCCGGCGGCGAGATCGTCTGCCACCACGCCCCATCCGCCCGGCCAGCGTTCCAGTCGGCGCAGCGGAAAAGGCTTGGCGATGTCAAAGGCGCGAAAAAGTATAAATCCGAGCAGCCACATTTTCCACCCGAAAGCCTCCGGAACGGCGAGCGGGAGGAAGGCTACGTGCTGGCCGATGAATTCATCAATCACGACTTCCTGAGGGTCGTGCGTGCCCCCGACGCGCACCGCTGCGGCCGAAGCCGAGACCGCAACGGGCAGCAGGACGCCCAGCCACACCAAATGAGCAAACAAGAGACTCTGGGCGGGGAGGACGCGGACGAGCAGCAGGAACAGCAAGGCGGCCGCCAGCGAGCCGGCTGTTCCCGGGATACGGGGGATGTGGCCCAGGCCGAACAGGGTGGCGATGGCCGCAGCTCCGGCTTCAGCGTTACGTGTTTTCATCGGCAACTAGGCAGCGGGGTCGCGGTCGGCGGCGGTTGGCTTCCACTGCTCCAGGCTCTGGATCAGGCCCAGGAGCCGGGCAGTATCGGCCGGGCGGTCGCCGTAGCGGGCTTCCTGGTAGAGACTGGTGAATTCGGCTACTACAGGTCCCAGGGGTTGGGTCGAGAGGATAGCGGAGAACTCAAGCGGCGTCTCCCCGGGTCGTTTGTGGAATCCCTTCCGGGCGAGGAGCTTCAGGAAGCGGCGATAGCTGAGCGTGGCTTCGCGGCCCACGAGTCCGGCGCGCCCCCGGCGTCGGAGTTGCCAGTTCAGGGTGAGCCAGTCGCGCAACTGTCGCCCGCGGAAAAAAACCAGCAGAGCAAGCAGAACGAGAAACAGGGCAGGCGGCAGGTAGCGGCTGGTGAGGATGCTGGTTTCTGCCTGCTGGAGTTCGCGGGTGATATTGCGGCGGAGTTGCCGCAGGTAGAGGTGTGCCTGCAGGGTCCAGGAGCGCGTCCGCCGCTTGAGGTTCCCTGCCAATTGAATCCGGTGGCTGAAGTCATAGTTGATCACCCACTCGCTCCACCAGAGGTCAAAGGCATCGAGATAATCCCCCAGCCGGGTCCAGAATGTCCGAGCGCGATACTCGGCGGAAGGAGGCGTGGGGTCGAATTCCACCCAGCCTAGGTCGGGAAAGAAAACCTCCACCCAGGTGTGGGCGTCGCTGGCGCGCACGATGTAGTCTTCGCCCACATCGTTGTAGTCACCGGTGAGGAAGCCGTTCACGATGCGCACGGGAATGCCTGCTGAACGAGCCAACACGGCCATCGCGGCCGCAAAATACTCGCAATGGCCGCGCTGTGTTTCAAACAGGAAGCTGGCAATCGGGTCATCCGGCAGCACGGGCGGGAGGTCGAGCGTGTAACCGTATTTCGTCCGCAGATGGAGTTCAATCGCGGCGGCCTTGTCGTAGGAAGTGGTGAGCGGTGCCGTCAGCGATGCGGCTAGTTCTTGAATACGGGAATCGAGTGCGGGCAATTGCAGGTACCGGTCGCGGACTTCCGCCGGGTATTCGGCCGGGGTTTGCCGGAGCAGGGAAGCCGGCGGGCGCGTGAGAACAGAGCCGGCGGCGTAGCTTACCTTGGTGTAGTTGTGTTGCGGGTTCACGATGGAATCATTCGCGTCTACGCCGAGACTCTGGAAGCGGCCTTCCACCCAGGCCGGCGTCGCTGCCAGGAAGAGGGCGTCGGTGCTGACGGGTTCAAGCAGCACTCGGTAATCCAGGCGGCGGCCCGCCGGTCGGCGGGGGTACTGCGGCATCGGAAGGTAGAAGCGGGTGGCACGGGGGAGGCGCAGGACAGCCGGGGGGTGAAGCTCGTTGTACCAGCGCTTGCCGTCAAACTGGGCCAGGGCGATGCCACGCCACTTGAGCCCCTCGGCGGCCCGTGGGTCGTTGCCTTCCACCTGAATCCGCATGATGACGGCGCGATTGCGCTTGATTTCCCCGATCTGCCCCAAGGTGACATCGTTGGAGAATCCGGTGAGGAGCTCAGGTTGGAAGGCGTAGGCGCTGAAGAATCCCGTCGAGAAGCGGGGGAGAATGAAGAAAATGATGGCAGCCAAGAGCAGAATGCCCACCGAGACGGCTGCCGAGGTAACAAGCAAGGAGCGGTGCAGGCGGCGCGCCAGGGGCGTATGGGCCGGCAGCGGCGCCATCCGAGCTGATTCCGCGCCCCGCTTGATTTCGAAGCTGACGAAGGTTGAGATGCCCAGCAGCAAGAAGACGAAGAAGAAGAAGAGGAAGGTCGTGTCCACGGTGAGGATGGCCGCTGCCAGCATTTCCAGGAAGGCGATGAGGGCGAGCCAGAGGTAATCGCGGTTGGTGCGCGCGGAGAACAGCTTGACCACAGCGAGGAACAACACCAGGTGGACGGTGGCATCGAGGAACGCCCGCGACAGCAAGAGGTAGTCGAGTGCATAGAAGAGGAAGTAGAACCAGGTCAGCCGGTTCACCATCGTCGGGGAGAGTTCAGGTTCGGGATGGCGCCGGTAGCGCAACGCCTTAACCCCCAGCGCCAGGCCGGCCACGACGAGCGAGGGAATGTCCAGGCGTCCCGTGCTCGCCAGCGTCAGGAACCCCACCGTCAGCACGAGGAAGAGCGAGACCTCGAAGTAGCGCTGAACGACGGTGGAGACCGGGTGAGCTATTGCTGCCATGACCCTATGCTGCGCCATCATACACCGAGTGCTTCTCGCCTCTCAGCGCTTCTGCGATTTTGCGGGTTCCGGCGCCCACGCCGACTCGTTGCAGACGATGCGGAGAGACCCAGCGCGCGCCCGGCGGCTTTTCTTTGCGATGTGCCGAGCCCACGAAGACGCTGAGGTCAAGGTCGCCTGCGGTCATTGCGTGCTGAATCCGCAGGACCGGTTGGGGGGAGTAGAGCTGAGCGCGGAAGCGCGCTGCAAGCGCCACGAGCGAAGGGGGCAAGCTCCTTCCGTTGCGGCTCCTGGCATAGGGGAAGTGCCAGAGACCGCTGAAGACCCCGCGGCGCTCGCGTGTAATCAACAGGCGCCCGTGGCGGCGCAGAACGAGCACGGCCAGCCGTCGGCGCGGGCGGGGGCGACGCGAGGTTCGCGGCGGCCAGGAATTCTCGATGCCCGCGCGCCGGGCCGCGCAGAGAGTAGCGAGCGGGCAGGCGGGGCAGCGAGGCAGTCTGGGCAGACAGATCGTGGAGCCCAATTCCATCAACGCTTGATTGAAGTCGCCGGGCCGCGCGGGAGAAACCAGGCGGTTGGCGAGCGGCTGGAGACTGGCGCGTGCCGACGGCGAGTCTTTCAGGCGAATCCGAAACAGCCGCGCCAGCACGCGCGCCACGTTGCCATCTACCACGGCGTGCGGTTGGCCGTAGGCGATGCTGAGGATGGCCCGCGCGGTGTAGGGGCCGATGCCGGGCAAGCGCAGTGCGGTCTCCAGAGTGGTAGGAAAACGGCCGCGGTGGTTGCGCACGATGAGGCTCGCTGCCCGATGAAGATTGCGCGCGCGCTGGTAGTAGCCGAGCCCTGCCCACACGGCCAGAATCCGCTCGCCGCGTGCCGCCGCGAGCCGGCGCACTGTCGGAAACGCACGCAGGAAACGGCGGTAGTAGGGAATGACCACGGGCACGCGCGTTTGCTGGAGCATGATTTCGGCCAGCCAAATGCGATACGGGTCGCGCGTCCGCCGCCACGGGAGGTTGCGCTGGTTGCGGTCAAACCAGGCAAGAAGCGCGCGACGCAAAGATTTGGTTTTCGTGCGCGCAGGCATGACGAGGTTAGCTGACACCTAGAGGTTCGCCCTGGTCGCGTAGGCGGTGCGAATCAGCGTGCGCTGGGTAAAAGGGCTGTAGGCCAAAACGGGGATGAGAGCGAGGGCGAGGAGCACGCCGGTTTTTTCCACCAGCAGCAACGGCGACAGTGCCCAGATGACATCCAGCGTGAACAGCCAGGGGAAGAGCCGCTCAAACTGCTGGCCGATTCTTGGGTGGTCGAAGCCCACCGCCGGCATCAAGTAGAGGCGCGCAGCAATCCCGCAGAGCGCCAGCACGACGATCCCAACCAGGCAAATGATTCCAACTGTTGGCAGCGGCGGGAGCACCTCGACGAGGATGACTGCTACCTCCCGGATGTGGTAGAGGGTCACGACATAGAGCGCCAAGTAGCTCCCCTGAATCAGCAGAAAAAACAGCCGCGCCGTACTGCGGCGGATGGGGACGATAGTGGACGGAAGCGGGACGGACGCGGGCTGGATCGGGGCAATGAACTGGTACCCCACCCGCGGCCGCGTTCGGATGTAGCGCGGCTGTTCCGGATCGTCTCCCAGCGCCCGCCGCAGCGCCGTGATTACCTGCACCAGCGCGTCGTCGGTCACAAACGTGTCCTTCCAGAGCGCCTCCATCAACTCCTGCTTCGGCACCAGCCGCTCCCGGTTTTCAATCAGATAGGCCAGCACCTGGAAGCCTTTCGGCGCGAGCTCCACCTCCCGCTTCCCCTGCCGCAACCGCCCCGCCGCCGCGTCTAACTCGAACTCCCCAAAGCGGTAAAGGCTTGCTCCGGCCACCTTCGTCCCTTTCTCGGCGAAATCTCGGAGACTCTTCGCCTGCTCCTCGTTACTCCCACTGAAGGCCCGACTAGGCTGCCGCTCAGCAAACTCTACCACAGCCGCCGGCCAGCCCGCCAAAGGACGGTGGCGAGCCAGGCTGCCAAAGCGGGTGGCTGTGGAATAGGAGGCGTGATGCGAAAGCTCCTGTTTCCCCTACTGGTACTGGCCGCCCTCCTCTTGCTGGCACTGCTGATGCTGGCCGTGCCGGCCCGGGCGGACGAGCCCTCCAACCCGCAGGCCGCCGAAACCAACTGGGCTAGTCTCGAACAACTGCCAACCGAAACCCTGCTTGCCGTCGAGGAAATTGACGGCAAGCGCCACCGCGGCCAGCTTCACGGCGTCGCTCCCGACGCCCTCAGCATCCGCCAGCGCAAGAACGTCGTCGGCTTTCCCCGCGAACGCGTGGCGCGTGTCTGGCTGCTGGGCGCCAGGAAAATCGCGCAGTATGCAGTTCTGGGCGCCCTGGTGGGTGCGCTGACGGGCGGTGCGTGGACGGCGGCGCAGCGTGGGCGCGGCCCGGTGTGCCCGTGGGATGCGGAAGGCTATACGTGCGTGTTCTATTCCGTTTCCGTGCTGGCTGCTGTGGGCGCTGGTGCGGGCGCCGGCTTGGGCGCGGGAGTGCGGAAGCAAACCCTGATCTACCGCTCCCCGCCAGAGATTGCCGCCCCGCACTTCACCTCTCGCCGCGAACGCGCTCCCGTCGTCCCTACAGCGGCGATGGGGGCTGAGCGCGAGTGGTGAACTACGGGTTTGAGTTCAACCGCTGCGGCCCGGGGAGAGCGGCAGCAAAGGAGGTAGCCATGCGTAAAGCTCTTTGGTTTGGAATCGGGCTGGCCACAGGTGTTCTGCTGACGATGTTCCTCATCGTGGCGGCCGTGGAAGCCGCCGAGCCGGCCCAGGCGGCACCGCACGACACGAACTGGGCAAACCTTGCCCGGCTTCCCGGCGCTGCTCCGGTTGTTGTCGAGGACATTGACGGCAAATGGCACCGCGGCCGTCTGCTGGCGGTCGCCGACGATGCCCTCAGCCTCGCCCAGCGCAAGCGTGTGCGCGGCATCCCACGCGAGCGGATCGAGCGCATCTGGTTGCTCGGGGACCGTCAGACCAAGAAGGGCGCTGCCATCGGCGCCATCACCCTCGGACTCATGGGTGGCCTTACCGGTGGCATTGCCTACGCGGGCGCTGAGGACGACGGGGGAATGTTAGGTGTCATGTTCGGATTTGCGCTAGCTGGTGTGGGGGCCGGAGTGGGCGCTGCCATCGGAGCCGGTATTCGTGAGCAGAGGCTGATTTATCGCGCACCCCCGTCGGGTCATTCGCCTCCAACTCCAAGACGCCATTCGGGAGGGCACTTCTCTGGAGGCTCAACTTCCTGCGGTCGGACGGCAGACACTCCGCTCCCCGCCCCTCTGCAGGATGTGTGCCAGGTCTTCGGAACGGAAGAGGCGGCCCAGAAAGCTTCGGAGGAGCTCGCGGGCAGAATGCGGAGAAAGGAGGAGTGGCGATGAGTTCTAGTTTGCCTTGCTCAGCGATTGTCATTCCGGCAGGGCTGCTGGCCTTGGCGCTGTACTCGGTCGCCCTTCCCGCAACCGCAGAGACGCCACAAGCCACTTCGGCCAGGGGGAGCGACTGGAGCAACTTGCAGCGGCTACGACTCGGCATTCCAGTCGTCATCGAGGACGTCGAGGGGAAACGCCACGAGGGACGGCTGGCAGGTGTGGCCGAGGACGCCATCAGTGTGCGGCAGCGCAAGCGAGTTGTGGGCCTCACGCGAAATAGGGTGAAACGCGTCTGGCTCGTCGGTGAGAGGAAAGTGGCAGAAGGGGCCCTCATTGGAATGGTGGCGGGAGGCATCGCGGGCGCGATTCTTGGCGGCCGAGCAGCGGGGCGATCTGCAGAAAGCGTAGGCGCGACGGCGCTGGCGGGCGGGGCCATTCTGGGCGGAGCGGGCGCGGGCGCCGGGGCGGCCCTTGGGGCTCTGTTTGGCGAGCGCGCACTCCTCTACCGCGCCCCGCCAGCTCCCAGGCCAGCCAATGTTGATGGGAAGCTGAGCGCGGCAATTCTCCCTGCATGCAAGACGGCTGCTTCGCTCCCTGAACCGCTTGGGAAGGTCTACCGGACGCCGACCGCTGAAGAGTTGGCGCGCGCAGCTGCTCGCGCGCTGGGGGGGAAGGGAACTGATGTGGCTGTGAGTTCAATCCAGCAGCCGGAAGCCAGGAGGTAGTAATGCGGAACAGTCCTTGGTCTGGTCTCGGAGTGACAGCTTGGGTCCTGATTACGATGCTCTTGGCTGTTGCGGGAGCGGAAGCCGCGGAGCCGACGGAGTCAGGACTGATCACTGGCGGCATCGGAGCCGGCATTGGAGCGGCGGTGGCCCGGCCTTCGAGGATGCTCATCTATCGCCGGCCTCCCTCCCCGCCCCCGACTCACGCTGCACCGCAGTCCATTCAAGCTACAGCCGGGGCTCAGCGTACCGCCGCCACGGGTACCGCGAGCACCTCGCTGCCACCGTCGCTCCGGGACGTGTATCGGACGTTGAGCGCGGAGGAATTGGCACGCGAGGCGGCCCGCGCACGCGCGGCGAAGGGGAACTGATGTGGCCGTAGCCGCATTCCAGGTGGCCGGGCGCGTCCAGGCTAGCCTGCTCTCCGACTGGGAAAAAAGATGCCTGCTGTGGCTGGCCGGGCGGATGCCGCGCTGGGTCAACTCCGACCACCTGACCCTGCTGGGACTCGCGGCGATGCTCGCGGCCGGCCTCTGCTACTGGTGGGCGCGCGGGAACCGCTCCGCGCTGTTTCTTGTCATCTTCTGGCTGGCAGTGAACTGGTTCGGCGACAGTCTGGACGGCACGCTCGCCCGCGTCCGCAACCAGCAGCGGCCGCGCTACGGCTTCTACGTGGACCACATCGCGGACGCTTTCGGCGCCCTTTTCCTGGTGGGGGGACTCATCCTCTCAGGCTATCTCAGCGCCTGGGTTGCGGCCGCGCTCCTGCTTGCCTATTTTCTTCTGTGCATCGAAGTCTATCTCGCTACCTATACCCTCGCCACCTTCCGGCTCACCCACGCGGGCCTGGGGCCGACCGAGCTGCGCATCCTCATCGCTCTCGGCAATGTCGCGCTCTTCTTCCAACCCACCGTGCCTCTTTTCGGCGCGCGCTATCGTCTGTTCGATGTCGGCGGCGTTGTCGCCACCGCCGGGCTGGTACTGATGTTCCTGGCCGCTGTCGTCCGCAACACCCTTGCCCTCTATCGTGCGGAGCGCCTGCGGTGACCGCCGAACGCACCAGCTTCTGGCTCGCCCTGCTCGGCCGCTGGCTGAAATTCGATGCGGTCGGGATTCTGGGAGTGGGGGTGCAACTGGCTGCCCTGAGCCTGCTTGCCGGCGTCTTCGGCCTGCACTATCTCCTGGCCACCGGCCTTGCGGTCGAGACTGCTGTCCTCCACAACTTCCTCTGGCATGAATACTGGACCTGGCGCGACCGCACCCGCCACCGCCCCGGTATCCTTCGCCGCCTCTTCCGCTTCAATCTCACCACCGGCGGCGTCTCGATTCTGGGCAACCTCGGCCTCATGCGCCTGTTGGTGGGAACTCTTGGCCTGCACTACCTGCCGGCCAACCTGCTCACCATTGCTGCCTGCGGCTTGCTGAATTTCCTCCTCAGCGAGGTCTTTGTTTTCTCCCCGGCTTCTTGGCCGCGGCTCGGTGGCCTGACGAATGCCCTGAGAGAGCGTCATGCAAAACCTGGCTTTTCTGTCACTTCTTTGAAGGAGGAGGGAAGGTAGCAGAGGTCAATTTGGACTTCGTCTTTTCCAATTAGGATTTTTTCTACAATGTTTTCAACGATTTTCCGCTTTTCCTCGAAATTGAGTTCCGGCCAGCGGGAATAGAGGTCTCGGGCTTCGGAAATAACCTGGCCGCTCGATAGGTACTCGATTTTCAGGAAGTCAACTTCTCCCTGCAGGCGCGGAATTTCTTCTTCCAGGGCTTTGCGGCGTTCTTCCAGCGGACGGTATTGGTCTTCGGTTGAGACCCGAATCCAGATGCCAACCGCTTTTCGCACCTCTGCCTGCTCCTTGTTCCGAGACGCATTCATTTCGGCTCACCCTTGAGACGCTTCAAGGCCCCCAGGATAACCTGGGAGATGGCCTGTTTGCGGGCCTTCTTTTCGGGCTCGGCAACCGGCTTGTACTGCACCTTCACCTTGTAGCCGTGCACGGTTTCTTCCCGTGCAGCGGCCTAAAGTGACTTTCGGCAAGTGCGGCTTCAACCTCTGGTTCCGGAGTTCGGTGATATTTTTCTATCTTGTTGGTTCGCTTTGCCTGTTGCTTCCGCTTCATAGCTGGTTTTCTCTGATATTCGGGAGTTGCCGTTCCGAGACTGTTCCGAAGACCGGACAGCACGCGGGATGTCTGTGGATTTCGAAAGTGACATAAAAATCGACGCCCTGAGTTCGAAATCTGCGGAGTACGGTAGACTCCGACGCGTGTCTACTGTTTCGGACTAGGGGGGATTTCGAATGTTTCGGATATTGCAAGTCGAGGTTTAACCTTTACTTCGTGAGTCCTGCTGGGTAGTTTGTCTATGTAGACTCTTGCCTGCTTCTCGTTGTCAAAATATTCCAACCGAAATCGGAACTTGCTTTCGAACAGGACTGTCCGCACTCTGCAGATCGCTGACAGGGGGAGCTTCAAGACCAAGTCTAAATTCATGGCGCCGCGTGGATTCAGCTTGATCACGTGGGAAGGTGCCATATCCATGCAAGGGGCAACTATCTCCCAGCCTTTCTTCGGACGCCACTGCTCAAGGAACACGGGATGCAGGACCGGCCCTGAGTCGTAGTTGATCCCAGCTAGGAAAACCGGCTGGTCTGATTGGTTGGTTACCTTCAGTCGGAAGCGGGCCTCGTCGCGACTCACCCTTCGGTGCGCTCAACGATAATCTCAACACCTGTAGGCTCTGACGCACGAAGTGGCGAGAGGCCGGTCGGCGAAACGACAAGCAAGCAACAGAGCAGGAAACCTCTCATAGTGTCCGGGCCCATAGTACCTAGTCCTTGCGGTAGAGGCACTCTTCGAATTGCTGTCCTATATCTTTATCGAAAGAGCGTCTCTGCGATTCTGAGGGGGGACCTCCACGCGGGCCTAGCAGAGCCCGCGTATTTCGATCCGGCCAGTGTGTGAACCTTTGAATCGCCAGTATGTTGGCAGTTTCATGCAGGTAAGTCGCGACCAATTGGGGGTTTGGCGCGGAGAGCCCTTGGAAAGTCCCTCGGTCGATATAAACGGTACCTCGCCCGGTTGCGGGTACTTCTGATGCTTTTACCTCGCCCCAGCCCCTGAGGTCTTGAGTGGCATTGACGTAGGGCAGGTTCTCGTTGGTCAAGATGGTGCCCTGGTGGCGTCGGCTTGTTCTACCACCAGGGAGGAATCTTCTCCCGAACCAAACTGACCGGCGGGGTCGGCCTGGGTACCAAGATTTTCCTCAGCGAGCGCTGGTATCTGGCGCCCGAGGTGCGCGGGGGCTGGGAGCCCCTTCTCCGCGCCACCGTCAGCATCGGCTACGTGCTCCGCCGCTGACGAAACCAGGCCGGTCGTCCTAGGTTGCGCCTGTCATTCCGAGGAATCTGCTTTTCTTCTCGCTGTAGCAAACCAGAAGCAGATTTCCACCGCAATCAGAGCGACTGCATAAAGAGGATGTAGCTCGACGACCACAGGCTGGTGGGGATGGAGCCGCGCGGGCGTGCCGTGAGCAGAATCTTGAACGTATCGGCCTCGGCGGCGAGCTGTCCGAGCAACGCCGTGTCGTCGGCCTGCTGCGGCGCGATGAAGGCCAGCTGGTAGAGCACGTCGTAGATGATCTCGCCAGCCGGCGCCATCGGCGTCTCGCTGCCGGGCGTCCGGAACTTCAGTTGGGCGTCAATCTCATAGAAATGCCAGGCCAGACAGGCACAGAGCGTGACGCCGTCTTCGAACTTTTCTTCCCACCCTGCCGGCAATTCCCTCAGCGGCGGCAGGCAAGGATCAAACACTAACTCCACGCGCCGCTCATCTTCGCGCGTGAACTCGCGCACTTTGAGCTGCTGCGTCTTGGCCGAGGCTTTCCAATCAATCGAGCGCGCGCTGTCGGTGGGCTGGTAGCCGCGGATGGCGTAAAGGTCGTGGCCGCGGCCCCGGTAGAAGCTCTCCAGCTCGCCGCTGATGAGCGGCAGGATTTCGTAGAACTCCTCCGTCGGGCGCACCGGGGGATAGACGACAATCTCGGTCGTGCTGGGCACGGTGCGCGTCTTGAGCAGAAAGCCGAAGGGAAACTTGCTGGAGACGCGGAAACTCTCCTGCGTGTAGCGCCCGCGCCGGGGGAAGAGAAGCTCCACCTGCTGGGCAGCCGATTTCCGCCGTGGGAGGTAGGGGAAGTAGACCGTCTCCGTCAGCACGCGCCCCTGTCCCGAGCCCTGAACACCTTCGGGGCGAGGGGGCTCGGGATGTTTCCCCCGTTTCCTCTTCGCCGGCAGCCCGTTGCCCGCGACGTAGAGCGAGAAAGACGGCAGCGTGGCTTTGTCGTTGTGCAGCCGCACCGTCGCCTGTACCGGTTGCTGGGCAAAGATGTGGTCGGGCAGGAGGAACTGCAGGCGAACCCCCGTCAGCACTACCCGCGATACGATGCCCGAAACCAGTATCCCGGCCAGCAGGCTCGCCAGAATGATGAAGAGCAGATTGTTGCCCGTGTTGAGTGCGGCCAGGATGATGATGAAGACCGTTGCCAGATAGACCGTTCCCTCGCGGGTCAGCTTGTAGTCTTCCAGAAAGAAGAGCCAGCGCAGGGGCGTCCGCCGCGCGAGCGTGGGAACGATGGCGACGGCCACGAAGGCCGCCACGATCAGCGCCAGCGTCGCATAGATGGCGCCCAGGCGCTGGTGTCCCGCTTCGAACGCGGCCGCCCCGTGCAGCGCCAGCAGCAGCGCTCCCGCCAGCAGCACCAGCGCAATCCCGAAGCTCTTCCACCCCGGCCAGTCAATGGTGCGCAACCCCGGCAGGCGCGCCAACCACGCGGGGGGCGAGCTCGGAGAGGGCGACATCGGCGTTCCCTAGAGCGGGACTTCCGTGCTGTCGGTGATTTCCTGCAGGATGGCTTCGGCCTGGTCGGATTTCTTCAGCGTGGAGGTGTAGCGTGTGCTGACGATGACGCGGTGCGCAAAGACGGGAATGACGAGGCGCTTGAAATCATCCGGAAGGCAGAAGTCGCGGCCTTCGAGGAAGGCCAGGGCCTGAGCGGCGCGATAGAGCATCATCGAACCCCGCGGACTTACCCCCAGCGTCAGGTATTCGTGCGCGCGCGTTCGCTGGACGATGGCGAGCGCATAATCCATCAGGCTTTCCTCTACCCGCACTTTCTTCACTTTCTCTTGCAGTGCCGCCACCTCCTCGGCGGGTAGCACCGGCGTCAGGCGGTCCAGCGGCTGGCTGTCGGTCTGGCTGCGCAGGATTTCTTTCTCGCTTGGTGCCTCGGGATAGCCCATCCGGATGCGCAGCAGGAAACGGTCGAGCTGTGACTCGGGCAGGGGATAGGTGCCGTGGTGCTCGATGGGGTTCTGCGTGGCCAGCACCATGAAGGGGCTGGGCAGGGGATAGGTGCGATTGTCCACCGTCACTTGATACTCGTTCATCGCCTCCAGCAGCGCCGACTGCGTCTTCGGTGTCGTGCGGTTGATTTCGTCCGCCAGCACCACGTTGGCGAACACCGGGCCGGGCTTGAACTCGAACCGCTGCTCGTGCTGTTCGTAGACGGAGATGCCGACCACGTCGCTCGGCAGGAGGTCGGAGGTGAACTGGATGCGCTGAAAGGTGCAGTTGAAGCAGCGCGCGAGCGCCCGCGCCAGCATTGTCTTCCCGACACCCGGGACGTCCTCGATCAGCAAATGCCCGCGCGCGAAAAGCGCCACCAGCGCCAGCTTGATGGCCTCGTCCTTGCCGCGGATGACCGTGGCGATGGCGCGCTGCAGTTCACCGAGCTGGTTCGCTGTTTCTGTCTTCTGCATGCTTGCGAGTCTCATTCAACTCACCTAGAATCTTGCTGCGGGCGCTTAGCTCAGCGGCTAGAGCGCTCCCCTCACACGGGAGAGGTCGTAGGTTCAAATCCTACAGCGCCCACCACCCTCCTCGGGTCAACAAAAAAGGCGCAACGCAGGCACTCCCCACGCGCGCCCTCCCGTCCACCCCAAAGGCGGCTCGGACAGGATTCTAGCGAAAAGCTCGGGGCAGGGGAACAGCTTTTCCCGCTGCCAGCATCTCGCCGCGATGAGGGGAGATCCCGCTCGGGCGACTGACGCTCGCACTCACTCTGCTATAGTAGGCGGGAGGTGCCCGGGTGCGCATCGGCATCATCGGCTTGCCGCAAGTCGGCAAGACCACCCTGCTGAAAATCTTGACCAGCGGACACGCGCGCGCCCCGCACGATGCCGCACCCCACGTGGGTGTCACGCGCGTTCCCGACCCGCGGTTGGACGCGCTGGCAAAAATCTATCAACCGAAAAAAGTCACTCCGGCACAACTGGAATTTCTCGACGGCCCGGCCCTGACGAACGAGCCGGAAAAAGATGCCGTCGCCCTCGCCCACTTCCGCCAGGTGGACGCCCTGGCGCACGTCGTCCGGCTCTTCCGCGATCCGAACGTGGGACACCTCCCGGGCGAGGTCAACCCCGCGCGCGACATCGCCAACCTCGAAACCGAACTTGTCTGGGTGGACCTCGATACGGCCAGCAAGCGCTTGGAAAAACTCGAGCGCGAAATGAAAAAAGCGCGCGCCCCCGAGGCGGAGCACGAACACAGCGCACTGGTGAAGTGCCGTGAGCGCTTGGCCGCCGCAACCCCGCTGCGCGCTGTGACCTGGACGCCCGAGGAGCGGCGCTTGCTGCGCGGCTTCATGTTCTTCACCGCCAAGCCCCTGCTGCAGGTGCTCAACGCCGGCGAGGAGGACGCCGCGCGACTTGCTGAGCTGCCACGCACCTTCCGGCTCGAAGCCCTGCGCAACCAGCCGGCTGTGGGCGTGACACTCATCTGTGGCAAGATTGAAGCGGAATTGGCGGAGTTGGAAGCAGCCGAGGCGGCGGAGTTGCGCGCAAGCTACGCGTTGCAGGATTCACCGTATGAGCGCCTCCTGCCCGAGCTGCTACGGGCGCTCGACCTGGTGACGTTTTTCACCGTCAGCGAGCCTGAATGTCGTGCCTGGTTGGCGCACCGTGGGACGACCGCGCTGGAGGCCGCCGCGCAAGTCCACACCGACTTCGCCGAGCGCTTCATCAAGGCGGAGGTCATCCCCTGGGATCAACTGGTTGCCACCGGCGGCCTCGCCATCGCGCGCGCCGAGGGCAAGATCCGACTGGAAGGGAAGGACTACGGGGTCGAGGACGGCGATGTCCTCTACATCCGCCACGCCGCCCATAAATAGAAAATGACTGATGACCAATGACCAACATAGTGAGAACACAGTGAGCTGGAGGCGGACATGAGCGCGGTGGCGTGGAGTTTCCTGCTGGGGCTGACGGCGGCGGTGGCGAGCGTGGTTGGCGGGCTGATTGTCACCCACGGCAACTGGAAGCGGATTTATCTGAAGTATTTCATCGCTCTGGGCTCCGGCTTCATGCTGGCCACCGCGCTACTTGAGATGGTGCCGGAGAGCCTCGTGGGTGCAGGCGAACTTACGCTTGCGTTTGTGCTGGTCGGCTACCTCATTGTCCACTTTTTCGAGCACACCATCAGCCCGCACTTCCACTTCGGCGAGGAGATTCATCCCGAGGAGATGGCCCGGCCCGGTGTCGGCTACGCGGCGGTATTCGGCATGGTCATCCACACCTTCTTTGACGGCGTCGCCATCGCTGCCGGCTTCGTCATCTCCAACTGGCTCGGCGCCATCATCTTTCTTGCCATCTTCCTCCACAAGATCCCTGACGGCTTTACCGTTGCCTCTCTGCTGGTGGCGGGCGGCTACCGGCAGCGCACCGCTGTCTGGGCCACCGTCTTGCTCGGCGTCTCGACTCTGATCGGCGTCGCCGCGATGTGGCTGTTGCGGGCCGAAGTGAGTTGGGGATTGGCGCTGGCCGCCGGCGCCACGCTCTATGTCGCCGCCTCCGACCTGATGCCCGAGGTCAACCGCGAGCCCGGCGTCCTCATGCCCCTTTGGGTCTTCGTCGGCGTGGCCTGCATGCTGGGTTTCAAGTACCTGTTCGGCGTGTGACCGTGTTTGCGATGTGAAATCTCGAACCTGAAAGGCAGTGCTTTCACACGGTGCAGATGAATGTGGATGCGATAGCGGGATGGGTCGAGCGGGAGTTGCGGCGGCGGGCACGGCCTGCCGTGGCCGCGCAAGCCCACAAGTTCTTCCAGCAAGACCAGCGCGTACCCATTCGCGGGGTGCGCGCCGCGGAGGTGCGCCGCATTGCCACCGAGGCCCGGCGTGCGCTGGGACGCGATTCTGTGGGCGAGCTGTTGAGTCTGGCAGAACGGCTGCTGGCCAGCCGCTGGCTGGAGGACAAGACGGCAGGCATCTACGCAGCGGGGAGTTACACGCGGCGCTTCGTCGAACCCGAGTTTCGCCGGAGCGAGCGCTGGCTGCGATTCATCTCCGACTGGGCCAGCAACGACGGCCTGACCATCAACGTCCTGGGACCGCAACTCGTGGCAGACAGAAAACGCGTGCGGCGAGTGTTTCTCTGGGCGCGGTCACGGAACCGCTGGTATCGGCGCGCCGCCGCCACCAGCCTGATCCCGGCCGCCCGCCGCGGCCTCTACACAGACGGAATCTTTCGCCTGGCGCGGCGGCTCTACCGCGACCCGGACGAAATGGTGCAGAAAGGCGTGGGCTGGCTGCTGAAGGAGGCCTGCAAGGCGCGCCGGGCCGAGGTCGTCTGCTTCCTGCTCAGCGTCAAACACAATGCGCCCCGCCTCGTCCTGCGCTATGCTTCCGAAAAGCTGTCTCCGACCGAGCGCCGGCGCGTCCTGGCGTGAAGTGAGCAACCTTTGGAAGGGAAGCGGGTTAGATAGAAGGGGAGGACATGGCGGCGGAGAGTGATGAGCAGCAGATGCTGCGCGTCAAGGCTGGCGATGCCGATGCGCTTACCCCTCTGGTCGAGCGCTACCGCACCCCGCTCGTCCACTTCCTCTATCGGATGGTGCACGATGCGGCCACGGCCGAGGAGCTGGCGCAGGAAGTTTTCCTGCGAGTCTATCGCGCGCGGAGCTCGTACAAGCCGCGGGCCAAGTTCTCCACCTGGCTGTTCAAGATTGCCACCAACGTGGCGTTCAACAGCCTGCGCGACGGCCGGCTCCGCCGCACCCGGGAGGTTCCAGCGGGGAGCGACGCCGCGTGGAACCCGAAGCGGACCGAGGCCGCGGACGAAGAGCGCGAGCGACTGGCAGATGTGGCTGACGCGAGGCCGACGATGGAGCAGTACCTGATGGAGCGCGAGCGGCTGGCCGTCATCCGCCAGGCGGTCGAAGAGTTGCCGGAAAAGCAGCGGCTGGCGGTGCTCCTGCACAAGTATCAGGAGCTCGATTATCGAGAGATCGCAGAGATTCTGGAGTGCTCGGAGAGCGCATTGAAGTCGCTGCTGTTTCGCGCGTACGAGGCGCTGCGGGTACGGCTGAAGCCATTTGTCGGGAACCAGGAAGCGTGAACCGGAAAAGGGAGAGCAAACAGCGATGAAAGGACATCTGAGGGAAGAACAGGTGGTGCCGTATCTGGACGGGCGGCTCGCCCGCGAGGAACAGGAAGCCGTCGAGCAACATCTGGCCGCCTGCGTTGAGTGTCGCACCCGCATCGAGGACCTGCGCGGCCTGCTGGACGTGCTGGACGAGTGGCGCGGGGCAGAGGTTTCGCCGGGCTTTCCGGCCGCCGTCCGGCAGCGGATTGAAGCCGAATCCGTCGGCGCGGCGCGCAGCGGGAGTTGGAGCTGGGCGTATGCCGGGGCGTTGGCCGTGGCGGCGGCCGTGCTCTTGGTCATCATCGCGCAGCCACCCGCACCCGAGCCGACCGGCTCGCCCGCAGAAGTCGCCCAAACCCCCGAGGAAACCGCCGAGGAGATGGCCCTGGTCGAGCCGGTGGTGCTCGAAAACTACGACCTGCTGCGCGACTTCGATCTGCTCTTCGAGCCACCGGCGGAGAAGAAGCCGCCGACCAACAAACAGGGAACGTGAGGAATTCGTGACGACAAGAACCCTGACCATCCTTGCCGCGCTCGTCGCCGGGTTGGCACTCCTGCCGACGGAAGCGGGCGCGCAGATGCGCCAGCGCCGCGGCCCTGGGCCGGGGACACAGCGACGACCCGGCATGGAGCGCCCCGGCCCGAGGCGCGAGGCGCGGATGGTGCGCCTGTTCGAGCGTCTGCAGCAGTTGCCGCCCGAGCAGCGGATGCGCGCGCTCGAAACCGACGACCGCTTCCGTCGCCTCCCGCCCGAACAGCAGGAGCGTCTGCGCGAGCGGCTGCACTGGTTCAACAGCCTGCCGCCCGAGCAGCAGCGGCTGATGGTGGAGCGGATGGAGCGGCTGGAGGAGATGACGCCCGAGCAGCGGCAGCAACTCCGGCGCCGCGCGCGCATGTTTGCCGAGTTGACCCCGGAGCAGCGCGAGGAAGCGCGCCGGATTTTCTACGGCTGGCGGCAGTTGCCGCCTGACCGCCGCGCTCTCATCCGCGAGCGCGCCCAGCGTCTCCGCACTGCGCCGCCCGAAGAGCGACGTCGGCTGCTCCAGGACCCCGAATTTCTCGGCGCCCTCACCGAAGAGGAGCGCGACCTGCTGCGCGGCGTCATTCGGCTTGCGCCGCTGCTGCGGCAGATGCAAGAACCTGCGGAAACGCCCCCGCTCTAGCTCCCGCACGCCAACTGCTCTTTCTGTGTTGCGGTTCTGCAGCCTCGGGAACTTGTCCACCAGCGACGGCGAGCTTCTTTTCTAGCGAACACAAGGCGAAAAGACACAAAAAGTTTTTTCGCTGAACACTCATTTTTCCCTTGACACGAAGAAGATGCAAACCTATAAGGTGGCGCCAAGTGGAAAGAAGTGGCAGGTAGTGTTAGTTTGTGGAGGGTGGGGGAAACGTGGTTGGGCCGCAACTAGCCGAGGCGATGCGGGGAGGCTTATCGCCGCAGGCACCGTTGTCTGGATGATATCCAGGGTCTGACGGCCCACATTCACGTTCCCGGTTAGGCGCTGCGGCGCTGAGGCGACCGAGAAACGATGCTGCGGGGGAACTATCCGGCACGCGTGGACGAGAAGGGCCGGGTGAAGATTCCGCAGGCGTTTCTGGGGGTATTGCGGGAAAACTATGCGGGGGATTTTTTCGTGACCAGTCTGAACGGCGAATTCGTGCGCATCTGGCCGCTGGAGGAATGGAGCCAGATCGAAGCGCGTCTCGCCCGCGTCTCTTCCACCAATCGCGCCAAGAAAAAATTCCTGAACCGCGTCAACTACTACGGCCAGCAGGTGAAGCTCGACAAACAGGGACGCCTGCTGGTTCCCTCGCTGCTGCGCGAGGCGGCGGCCATGCGGGGAGAGGTGGACGTGCTGGGCTCGCTCACCTACCTCGATGTCTGGAACCATCAGCGGTTCCTCGAAGAGATCAAGAAGAACCCCATTACACCAGATGACGAGAAGAGTCTGGATGAGCTGGGCGTGTAGTGAGATGGCATACGCCGGTCATGGTCGCGGAAGTTTTGCACTACCTGGCTGTGCAGCCCGCGGGCGTCTACCTCGATGCGACCGTGGGCACGGGCGGCCATGCCGAGGCGATTCTCGCCCGGCTCACCACCGGTAGGTTGATCGGAGTGGACAGAGACCCGATGGCACTCGAACTTGCTCAGGAGCGGTTGCGACCCTATGCGGCGAAGCTCACGCTCGTCGCAGGAACTTTCGCGCGCCTGGCGGAAATCCGCGAACGGCTGAGCCTGGACCCAGTGGACGGCCTGCTGGCCGACCTGGGCGTCTCCTCGTTGCAATTGGACGCTCCTGAGCGAGGCTTTTCGTTTCAGCAGGCGGGCCCGGTGGACATGCGCATGAGCCCAACGGATGCGGTGACCGCCGGCGACCTCGTCAACCATCTGCCGGAGGTAGAGCTGGCCGAGATTCTCCGACGCTACGGCGAGGAGCGCGCCGCCCGCCGGATTGCCCGCGCCATCGTGCGTGCGCGGCCCATCCGCGACACCGGGCACCTGGCACAAGTTGTGGTGGGGACCCAACACAAGGGAAGGCAGAAACTGCATCCCGCAACAAGAACGTTTCTGGCGCTGCGGATTGCGGTGAATCGAGAGCTGGAGGAGCTCGAGCAGTTTCTCCGTCGGGTCCCCACCGCAATCAAGCTTGGGGGGCGGGTGGTGGTCCTCTCCTACCACTCGCTGGAAGACCGGCTGGTGAAGCAGGCGTTTCGCGCCGGCGCGGCCGCGGGCACGCTGCGCATCCTGACGCGCAAACCCGCCCGACCCGTGGCAGCCGAGATCCGCGCCAATCCCCGCGCGCGCAGCGCCAAGTTGCGCGCCGCCGAGAAGGTGGCTGAAAACTGATGGCCCGCCCCGCCCACATCTACTGGGTCAAGCGGATTGACAACTCCCGGCTTGTGCGCCAGCGCCACCGCGAGCGCCTGCGCGAGGCGGCTCCGCTGCTGGCCGTGGCGGCCATCTGCCTGGTTGTGGCTTTGCTCTGCGCCTGGCAGCACTTTCGCTATCTGGATACCGGCTACCGCCTGGAGGAGCTCCGCGCCCAGTTTGAGGCGGCGCGGGAATGGAACCGCACGCTGCGGCTCGAGCAGGCGAGCCTGCGCGACCCCATGCGGATTGACACGCTGGCCCGCGCGCGCCTGGGGCTGGCGGTGCCCGAATCGGGCCAGTGGGTCCCGGTTGGAGTTCCCGTGGCTGCCCGCCCGGAGCCCATCTGGGCACGGCGGCTGCCGGCAACACGAGTTTCGGTTACGGACTAATGAAAGGGGGTCGGATTGGCCGGATTCATTGCATGCTGACCCGCACAATCTTCTTGACGCTGCACCCGGACCAGTCCCGACCCCATCGGGACAGCCCCGTACCCCACGGGGCCCGCTCGAAGGACAGCTCCGACCCGTCCCCACCGGGTCGGGGCTGCACTCATACTAATTCTACTACCGGGGTGAGCCGGGGGGCGAGCCGCCAGGAACCTCAATGCCAGTGGCAACGTCCCGTGCACGCATAGTCGGCCTGGGAGCGGTTGCCTTTCTCTGGCTGGGGCTCGTTCTCTTCCGGCTGGTGCAGCTGCAATTCCTGCAGCACGGTGAATTCGCCCTCCGCGCCGAGCGCCAGCAGCAGCGCGTCCTCACGGTCAGCCCCAAGCGCGGCATCATCTATGACCGCAACGGCCGCGAGCTGGCCGTCACCATCACGGTTGACTCCCTGTTTGCCGTCCCCGCCGAAGTCTCCGACCCCGCGCTGGTGGCCCGCCTGCTGGCTCCCGTCATTGGTGACCCGGCCGACCAACTCGCGGAAAAACTCCGCAGCCCGCGTTCCTTCGTCTGGATCGCGCGGAAGCTCGATGCGCAGCAGGCAGCGCGCCTGCGGGCGTTGAACCTGAAAGGGCTCTACTTCCAGCCGGAGAACAAGCGCTTCTATCCCAAACGGGAGCTCGCCGCCCACGTCCTGGGCTTCGTCGGGATTGACGAGGATGGCCTGGCGGGCATCGAGCACAAACTCGATGGCGAGATTCGCGGCCCGGCGCGACGCGTGGTGGCGTTCGCCGATGGTCGCCGCCGCTCTTTTCATCGCAGCGAGGAGCCCTCGGCCGAAGGCGCCAGTGTCGTGCTGACGCTGGATGAAACCATCCAGTTCATCGCCGAGCGCGAGCTGGCCGCGGCCATCCGCCGCACCCGTGCCCGCACGGGAACCATTATTGTCGGCGACCCAATGAGCGGCGACATCTTGGCGCTGGCCAACTGGCCTACCTTCAATCCGAATAATGCGGCCACGGTCTCGCCCGGCCACCACCTGAACCGTGCGGTCAGCCTGGCGTTCGAACCGGGCTCCACCTTCAAGGTAGTGACGGTGGGGGCTGCCCTGGAGGAGGGCTTGACCCGGCCGCAGGAGGTCATCGACTGCCAGCGCGGCGGCATCCTGCTGGCGGGTCATCTCATCCGCGACCACAAGCCCTTCGCCGACCTTACGGTCAGCGAGATCATTCACCAGTCGAGCGATGTCGGCGCCATCAAGCTCGGCCTGCGGCTGGGCCACCGGCGGATGTACACCCACATCCGGCGCTGGGGTTTCGGGCAGTCCACCGGCAGCGCGCTACCGGCTGAAAGCCCCGGCCTGCTGCGGACGCCGGGCAACTGGTCGGGTATCTCCATCGGCGCCCTCTCCATGGGCCAGGAAATCGCGGTCACTCCGCTGCAACTGGTGGCGGCTTTTTCCGCCATCGCCAACGGCGGCGAATGGATGACGCCGCGCATCCTGCGCGAGATCGTTCCTTTTGGCAGCAAGCCCGGCACCTCCTTGCTTCCGTCCTCATCCCGCCGGCGCGTCGTCAGCCGCCAGACCTCCGATCGGCTTCGCGCCATGCTGCGCGGCGCCGTGGTGGTCGGTACGGGCGCGTTTGCGCAGCCCGACAGCTACACTGCCGCCGGCAAGACCGGTACGGCGGAAAAGATTGACGAAACCGGAGCCTACTCTGCCACCGATTTCATCGCTTCCTTTGTCGGCTTCGCTCCCGCCAGCAAGCCCGCCATTACCGTTCTGGTGGTGCTGGATTCCCCACGGCCGCTCTACCACGGCGGCGAGGTGGCGGCGCCGGTCTTCAAGAGTGTGGTCGAGCAGACGCTGGCCTACTTGAACGTTCCCCCGGACCTAACGGAGCCGCCACCGGCGCGGCGACCCCGGCTCCAGTACGCCGCCGTGCGGGATTTTTCCCCGGCGCAGCGACAATCTTCCCTCTGGACGCCGGCGGCGGCCAACTCAGAAGCCCGGTTTTCGACTCAGAGTGAATGGGAGGCAGAACCGCAGGAGCAGGAAGCAGACGTCGGCCGGGAGCGGGCGACGCAGGGCCGCGTCATCCTCGAAGCCAGCCAGCGCGTGACCGTACCCAACTTCCTGGGAAAATCCGTGCGGGAGGTAGTGGAGGAGTCCGCGCGCGTGGGTTTGGAAGTTGTGCTGGTGGGCACGGGGGTGGCGGTGGAGCAGTTCCCGCGTGCGGGGACGCGCTTGCCGCCGCGCGGCCGCGTGCGCGTGCAATTTGGCCGCGCCCCGGCCCCCTGGATGTGAGCGAGCGGAGGCGACGCGGCACTATATATAATGGTGAGTTTGGCACAATGCGCTTGACGGAGATCCTCCAGGGTATCGAACCGGTTGCCACGGTTGGACTCCGCGATCTTGAGATTGCTTCCCTCCGCTACGACTCTCGCGCGGTCACGCCCGGTGACCTGTTCGTCGCCATCCGGGGCGAGAAAGCCGACGGGAACGAGTTTGTGGCCAGCGCACTGGCCCGCGGGGCGGTTGCCATCGTCAGTGAACTGCCCGTCCCGCACGGTCTTGGCCGCACCTGGGTCCAGGTTGCCTCCGCGCGGCAGGCCCTGGCCCTCGCAGCCGCCAATTTCTATCGGCATCCCGGGCGCAGCCTGCGACTGGTGGGCGTCACGGGCACGAACGGGAAGACCACGACCACGCACCTGCTGGAAGCCATCCTGCGTGCGGCCGGCCAGTCGGTCGGTTTGATTGGAACCGTTGAATACCGCTCACCGGCGGGTCCCGTCCAGCCTGCTCCCCACACCACCCCGGAATCCCTTGACCTGCAGGCGCTGCTGGCGCAGTGGCGCGATGCCGGCGTTGGCTGGGCTGTCATGGAAGTCTCTTCGCACGGCCTGGCGCTGGAGCGCGTGTACGGCCTGCCCTTTGCCGCCGCTGTCTTCACCAACCTGTCCCGCGACCACCTCGACTTCCACGGCGACTTCGAGAGTTACTTTGCCGCCAAGCAGCGGCTCTTTCTGGGCCAGGGCGCACCGCCGCCACCGATCGTGGCTGTCAATGCCGATGACTCCTACGGTCGCCGGCTGGGCGCTCCCGTCGGCGGGCGCCTCTGGCTCTACGGGTTCAATCGAACGGCCCAAGTCAGGGCGCGGGACTTGGAGCTTTCTTCCTCCGGTCTCCGGTTTGTTCTTTCGACGCCGGCTGGGTCGGTCGCGATTCAGTCGCGGCTGGCAGGTCGCCCGAACGTCTCCAACATCCTGGCTGCGGCGGCTGTGGCATTGGGGTTGGGGCTGGGCCTGGAACAGATTCGCGCGGGCGTGGAGGCTCTGGCTTGCGTCCCCGGGCGATTCGAGCGGATTGAAGCTGGCCAGCCCTTCGAGGTGGTGGTGGATTTCGCCCACACTGATCTTGCGCTGCAATCGCTGCTCGAGACGGCGCGGGAAACTTCCCGTGGGCGGCTGATTCTGGTCTTTGGCTGCGGGGGCGACCGCGACCGTACCAAGCGCTCCGTGATGGGGGAAATTGCCGCCCGGTTTGCCGATGTGGTCATCCTCACCAATGACAATCCGCGCACTGAGGACCCTGTCCGCATCGTCAACGACATTGTGGTGGGCCTTCAGAAGGCGGGCGGGACGTGCGACATCCATCTCGATCGCCAAGAGGCCATCGCGCGGGCGTTTGAGCTGGCGCACGCGGGCGACACCGTCTTGCTGGCGGGCAAGGGACACGAGCGCACGCAAATCCTGGCCGACCGCGTTGTCCCCTGGAGCGACCAGGAAGCTGCCCGCCGGCTTCTCGCGCAGAAAGGTTTCGGCCGTTCCGCAAGTCAGCCGCTTGTCCGCGGAGGTCGCTGAGGCTGATGCACTGGACGCTGGGAAAAATTAGCGACGTCCTGCGCGCCGCACCCCCGAAGCTCCCCGGGGAACACGTGGCCGGTTTTTCCATCGATTCGCGCACGATCAAGCCCGGGGAAGTTTTCCTCGCCATCCGGGGGCCGCGGCACGACGGCCATCGTTTTGTCGGAGAGGCTTTTGACCGCGGGGCGGTGGCCGCGCTTGTCAGCGAGCCACTTCCCGCGCAGGGCTCTGGCGCGCTCAACGACCGGCTGCTGCGCGTGGCCGATACGTTCCAGGCGCTGCAGGCGTTGGCGGGTTTTGCCCGGCGCACGTGGGGCCGGAGGGTGGTCGCCATCACGGGGAGCACCGGCAAGACCACGACCAAGGAGATGCTGGCGGCGCTGCTCGCCTGTCGCTACCGCGTGCTCAAGTCGGAGGGCAACTACAACAATGAGTTCGGCCTGCCACTGACACTGCTGCGCCTGCAGGCGGACACGGAGGTGGCGGTGGTCGAGATGGCGATGACTCACAAGGGAGAAATCGCCAAGCTGTGCGCTGTGGCCGAGCCGAACCTGGGCCTGGTCACCAACGTCAATCCGGTTCACCTGGAGTTCTTCTCCTCGCTGGAGGAGATCGCCGAGGCCAAGCGCGAGCTGATTCAAGGCCTCCGGGAGCCCGCGACGGTCGTGCTCAATGCCGACGATGCACGCGTGCGCCGCTTCGGCGAGCAGTTCAACGGTCGCGTGGTTTTTTTCGGGTTTGCGGACGAAGCAGAGGTGCGCGCTGCTGACCTCGCCGACTCCGGCTGCGAGGGGAGCGAGTTTGACCTGCTGAGCGCGGGCCAGCGGCAGCGCATCCGGCTGCCGCTCATCGGCCGCCACAATGTCTCGAATGCGTTGGCTGCTTTCGCCGCCGCCAGCGCGTTCGACATCAGGCTCCGAGCGGCAGCGGAAGTTTTCTCTCGTCTGGAGTCTCCGGCCCTGCGCGGCCAGCGGCTCCGGTTTTCAGCTCCGGGCGGCAGGGAAGGCTTCACGGTCATCAACGACGCCTACAACGCGAACCCGCGGGCTGTGGCGTGCGTGGCCGAAGCCATCAGCGGCACGCCCGGCGCCAAGCGGCGGATTCTCGTCCTGGGCGAGATGCGCGAGCTGGGCGCGACCAGCCCGGCCTTGCACCGGGAGACGGGTCAACTGATTGCCCGGCTCGGCAACATTGACATCCTGGTCGGCGTCACGGGCCTGGCGGCGGAGCTGGTGGCGGGCGCGCGCCGCGCGGGCATGCCCGCCGCCCGAACCCTGTTTTTCGAAACCAAAGAGGAAGCCGCCGACTGGCTCTGCGCCAACGTCCGCGAGGGCGACCTGGTTCTGCTCAAGGCTTCGCGGGCGATTGCGCTGGAGACGCTGCTCGACGCCTTCTGCGCACGGTTTCCGTTCGAAGTCCCGAGCCCGGCGGTGAAGGCGCACTGATGCTTTACGACATTCTCTATCTCTGGCTGCAGCCCTTTTTCAGCCCGCTCAATGTCTTCCGCTACATCACCGTCCGGACGGCCTTTGCCGGTCTGACGGCGTTGGTGCTCTCGCTCATCCTGGGGCCGTGGTTCATCCGGCGGTTGCGGGAGTTTCAGATACACCAATTCGTGCGCGAAGAGGTGTCGGCGCACCGCACCAAGGCGGGAACGCCGACGATGGGCGGGTTGCTTATCCTTACCGCGGTCGTGGCAGCGACCCTCCTGTGGGCCAACTTGCGGAACCCGTTTGTCTGGATTGCCCTGTTTGCCCTGCTGGCCTACGGGGGGATTGGGTTTGCCGACGACTACCTCAAGATCACGCGCCAGCAGAACCTGGGCATGCGGGCGGGGCGGAAGTTCGGCCTGCAAATCGTGGTGGCGGTCATCATCGGGCTTACCCTGCTGCTCATGCGCGACGGTCTGTACTCGACCGAGATTCTGTTTCCTTTCTTCAAGAATCTCCGGCCGGACCCGGTCGTTGATACTCTCTTCAACGGCTGGTACAGTTTCCCGCTGGCTGTCGCCCCGTTTCTGCTTTTCATCAGTGCGGTCCTGGTCGGCTCGTCCAACGCCGTGAACCTCACCGACGGGCTGGACGGGCTGGCCATCGGCTGCGTGGCCATCGCTGCGGGCGCCTTGACCGCCTTGACTTATATCAGCGG
>Ga0209172_10001819_pt1 | contig 41982 bp, 44 predicted proteins | sample LarsenN4metaG_FD_184113 | JGI IMG/M metagenome (GOLD analysis project Ga0209172, IMG submission 184113) | Hot spring sediment bacterial and archeal communities from British Columbia, Canada, to study Microbial Dark Matter (Phase II) - Larsen... ... | reverse complement strand
TGACCGACGGCCTGCTGCGCTGGCAGGATCTCCTGCGCCCGCTGGCCGACGAACTGCCCGGCGTGCACGCGGGACCGGTAACGCGCTGGTTCGATAACAACTCCTTCTACCGCCGGCCGGTCATCGCCGCGCCGTTGCGCCCGCGAGGCGACGCGGTGCTGCGCTGGATTGGGCGCCGCGCGCTGGACGGGCGTCCCTGGAAGGCGATTCTCCCCTCACCCTGGACCCTGGCGGTACTGGCGGAGGACCGGGTCTACGGGGATCCGGCGGCGCTGCTGCGCGATGTCGCGGAGGTGTTGCGGATGGAGGCGGTGGGCCTGGCGCAGGCGGGCTGCGTCTACATCCAGTTCTCGGAGCCGGTGCTCGTGGCGCGACCGCGGGAGGGCGCGGCCGCCCTGGCGCGCGAGGCCCTGGCCCGCGTCACCGCGGGGCTGGGCGTCCGCACCGGGCTCTACACCTTTTTCGGCAACGCAGCCCCGTTGCTGCCGGAGCTCTTCGACTTCCCGGTGGACGAGGTCGGGTTTGATCTCTTCGCCACCGACACGGACCGGCTGGCCGGACGCGCCGGCGGCAAAGGGGTGCTGATCGGCGCGCTGGACGGCCGCAACTCGCTCCTGGAGGACGCGCGGGAGACCGCCGAGACCGTGCGCCGGGTGGCCGACCGGGTGGGGGCCGAGCAGGTGGCCGTCGTGCCGAGTTGTGATCTCGAGTTCCTGCCCGACGAGGTGGCCGTGGCCAAAGTGCGGCGGCTGGCAGAGGTCAAGCGGCTGCTGACCTGAGGCGGCCGGAGGTGGGCGCATGACCAAACTGTTTCCCACACAGGAGATCGGCAGCCTGGCCAAGCCCGCCTGGCTGGTCAAAGGCGTGCGGGGTGTGCGGCCGTCCGCCGAGGAACTGGCCGAACTCGACTTCTGGGCCGCGCGCCTGGACCTCGAGGGGGTGGAGGACCTGCGCCGGGTGCTGGCCACGAACGGCGGGCGCAGCGACGGGGCGAAGCAGGCCATCCGGGACTGGGGGGCGCTCTTTGCCATCCGTTTGCTGGAGGCGGCCGGGCTGGACGTCGTCTACGACGGCGAAGCGCGGCGCGTCGAGATGTACGAGTACCCGATCCGGCGGATCGAGGGGTTCCAGTTCTACGGCCACGTCCGTTCCTTCGACAACCGCTACTACCGGAAGGCGGCCGTGGTGGACCGCGTGCAGCTGCGCGAACCCCTGCACCTGGACGAACTGGGCTTCGTCAAGCGGAACGCGCGGCGGCCGGTGAAGATCCCGATCACCGGTCCCTACACGCTGGCGGACTGGTCCTTCAACGAGTACTACGTGCGCCAGGCGGCGGAGATCGCGGATCTGCGGCGGCGGAACTACGAGGCCAAGCGCCGCTTCACCCTGGACCTGGCCACCGAGGCGATCCACCCAACCCTGCAGGCCCTGGTCGCGGCGGGGGCGGACTGGATCCAGATCGACGAGCCGGCGGCGACGACGCATCCGGAAGAGGTGCCCATTCTGGTGGAGGCCTTCAATGCGGCGACGGAGGGGGTGCGCGCCCGATTGAGCATCCACATCTGCTACAGCGACTACCGGGCGCTCTACCCGCACATCCTCCAGGCGCGGGCGGACATGCTGACGCTGGAGTTCAAGAACACGGGGGACTACAACATCGTGAACCTCTTCCGGGAGTTCGACGACCGCCGGCAGATCGGTCTGGGTGTGGTGGATGTGCACTCCGACGTGATCGAGACGCCGGAGGAGATCCGGGAGAAGATCCTGCAGGCCGTGCGGATCCTGGGCGCGCCGGAGCGGATCTGGGTGAACCCGGACTGCGGGCTGCGCACGCGCACCTGGGATGTGGCCTTCGCCAAACTCCAGAACCTGGTGGAAGGCGCGCGCCTGGCCCGGGAGGCGGTCGCCGGCTAGCCGGCCGGCGCGAGGTGGCGATCGTGGAAACCTTCTTCATCACCACGGCCATTGACTACGTCAACGCGAGCCCGCACATCGGGCACGCCTACGAGAAGATTCTGGCCGATGTGCTGGCGCGCTTCCGGCGGCTGCGCGGCGACGACGTCTTCTTCCTGACGGGGACGGACGAGCACGGGCAGAAGAACGCCACCTCGGCCGCGGCCGCGGGCAAAGAGGTCCGCGCCTTCGTGGACGAGAACGCGGCGAAGTTCCGTGATCTGGCCGCGACGCTGCACCTGTCCATCGATGACTTCATCCGCACGACCGAGGAGCGCCACCACGCCGGCGTGCGGCGGATCTGGGAGCGCGCGGCGGCCTCCGGGGACTTCTACAAGAAACACTACAAGGCGCTGTACTGCGTCGGGCACGAGGCGTTCGTCACGCTGAGCGATCTGGAGGACGGCAAGTGCCCCGCCCACGGGGTCGCGCCGATCGTCATCGAGGAGGAGAACTACTTCTTCCGCCTCTCCCGCTACCGGCCGCAGCTGCGCCGCCTCTTCGCGGAACGGCCGGACTTCGTCGTGCCGGCGGCCCGCTCTGCCGAGATGCTGAACCTGATCGATTCCCTGGAAGACATCTCCGTCTCCCGGCCCGTGGAGAAACTGACCTGGGGCATCCCCGTGCCCACAGATCCGACCCACGTCATCTACGTGTGGTTCGACGCGCTCACCAACTACATCTCTGCCGTGGGCTACGGGCGGGACGAGGACCGCTTCCGGCGCTGGTGGCCGGCCCACCACGTCATCGGGAAGGACATCAACCGCTTCCACTCCCTGCTCTGGCCGGCGATGCTGCTTTCGGCCGGGCTCACCCCGCCGCGGCAGGTGCTGGTGCACGGGTTCCTCACCGTGGAGGGGCAGAAGATCAGCAAGACGCTGGGCAACGTCATCGATCCCGCGGAGGTCGCGCGGGAGCTGGCCGCCGCCTCCGGCGCCGACGTGGCCGTGGGCATCGACGCCATCCGCTACTTTCTGTTGCGGGAGATTCCCTTCGGCGAGGACGGCGACTTCAGCCGGGCAGCGCTGGTCCAGCGCTTCAATGCCGACCTGGCCAACGACTACGGCAATCTGCTGAACCGGACCCTGGCCCTGGTGAACCGGTACTTCGATGGGCAGGTTCCGCCGCGGGGAGCCGAAGAGGGCGGCGACGGGGCCCTGCGGCAGCTGGCCCGGGCGGCCGCCGCGGGCGTGGAGCGGGCCATCGCGCGGCTGGAATTCCGCGCGGCGCTGGAGGAAATCTGGAAGGTCCTCGGCGCGGCCAACCGGTATCTCGATGCCGAAGCGCCCTGGCGCTGGCTGCGCGAGGGAAAACCCGCGCGCGCCGGGACAATTCTGGCCAACACCCTGGAGGCCTTCCGCATCGCGACAGTTCTGCTGTCGCCCTGGCTGGTGACGGCCGCCGCGCGCGCCTGGGAGCAATTGGGGATCCCGGCTCAGCTTTCGGCCCAGCGTCTGCCGGTAAGCGCGGAGTGGGGCGGACTGGCCCCAGGGACGCGGGTCCGGCCCGGCACCCCGATCTTCCCGCGGATCGAGCGGCCGGCCGTCGCCGGGCGATCCCCGACGTCCTGAAGTATGCCGCTGGTCTTTGCCTGCGTGGCCCCCCACGGGGAACCCGTCATTCCCGCCCTGGCCCCGCCCTCCGCGCGGAGGAAGTACGCGGAGACCACCCGGGCGATGCGGCGGCTGGCGCGGGAGAGCCGCGCCCTGCGCCCGCAGACGATTGTGCTGGCCACGCCCCACAACCTGCGCCTGCGGGGGCACATCGGGGTGGCGGTCGCCGAGCACGCCTCCGGGGCTCTGCCCATGTTCGGCCGGGGGCCGGCGCGGCTGCGCCTGCGCGTGCGCTGTGATGTCGCGTTCGCCGAGTCCCTCCTCACCCTCGCCGCGGCACAGCGCCTCCCGGTGGTCGCGGCGAACTATGCGACGACACTAGGGCGGTACTCCAACGACGGGGCCGTATGGGTTCAGCCCGGCGGCGGCGAAATACGATGAAGCGGTGCTGGCGGCGATGCGCACCGGCAACCTGCCGGCGCTGCTGCGGTTGCCGGAGCGGCTGGTGACTGCGGCGAAGCCCGACAGCCTCTGGCAACTCGCCGTCCTGGCCGGGGTCGTGGAACGGCTGCGGCTACGCGGGGAGCTCTACTCGTACCAGGTGCCGACCTACTACGGCATGATCTGCGCGGCGTTCCGGAGGTAGAGAGCATGGAACCCATCAGCCTCGAGGACTTCAAGCGACTGGACATTCGCGTGGGGGAAGTGCTGGCGGCCACGCGCGTCCCCGGCACTGACAAACTGATTGAACTGGACGTGGACATCGGGGGCGAGGTCCGGCACCTGATCACCGGCCTCTATCCCCTCTACCGGCCGCTCGACCTGGTTGGCCGCCGCATCATCGTCCTGGCCAACCTGCAGCCGCGGAAGGTCAAAGGTGTGGAATCGCAGGGGATGCTGCTCGCCGCCGAGTGGGGCAACGGAGAGATCGGGCTGCTAACCGTGGACAAGGAGGCCCCCTCGGGCGCCCGGATCACCTAATTTAGGAAGTCCGCCGACCTGCAAGCGGAGAAGGCCGCCCACCGTTGTGATGATAGGATAGGGACGGTTTCATGGACCTGATCGACACACACGTGCATCTGGATGACGAGGCCTTCGCTGGCGACCTGGAGGCGGTGCTCGCCCGGGCCACGGCCGCCGGTGTGACCACGCTCGCCGCGATCGGCACGGACCTGGACTCCTGCCGGAGGGTGATCGCACTGGCAGAGCGATACCGCGAAGTCCGTGCCGTCCTGGGTATCCATCCGCATGCGGCGGGGGAGACCTCACCGGCGCAGGTGGGCAACCTGCAGGCCTGGTTCGGCCATCCCGCGGTGGTGGCGCTGGGGGAGACCGGGCTCGACTACTACCGGGACGACGCCCCGCGCGACCAGCAGGCGGCGCTCTTCCGCGCCCACCTCGCTCTGGCCGACGAAACGCGCCTGCCGGTGGTGATCCATTGCCGGGACGCCTACCCGGAGGTCCTGACGATCCTCGAGGACTTCCCCCGGGTGACGTGCATCTTTCACGCGTTCTCCAGTTCTTTGGAGATCGCGCACGAGTGCATCGCGCGGGGACACTACCTGGCGCTGGGGGGGCCGCTGACGTTCCCCAACGCCCGCCGGCCGGTCGAGGTCGCCCGCGCCGCTCCGGTGGACCGGCTCCTCCTGGAGACCGATGCCCCCTACCTCTCACCGCACCCGTTCCGCGGCCGGCGCAACGAACCGGCGCGCGTGCGCCTGGTGGCCGAACGCCTGGCAGAGGTCCGCGGCGAACCGCTCGAGACGGTCGCCGCCCGGACAACGGCCAACGCCCGTTGCGTCTTTGCGCTCGATCCCGTGGAGATCCGCGCGTGAGGCGGGTGGGCCTAGTCGTCCTGGCGATCCTGCTGGCGGTGGGGCCGGCCGCGCGCGGCGCGGTGCCGCCCCCGTCGGCGGACGAGGTGCGCCAGGGCAGGCGCCTGGCCGAGCAACTGGAGAGGCGCTACCCGGTCGTCAAGGATCCCGCCCTCAACGAACGGCTGCAGCGCATAGCGCAGGCGATCGTCTCCGTCTCCGACCGTCCCGGTGTGACCTACGTCTTCAAGATCTTGGACGTGGATGTGGCCAACGCGGTCTCCCTGCCGGCCGGCTGGATCTACGTCACCAAACCGATGATGGGGCTGGTGCGCACCGACCACGAACTGGCCGCACTCATCGCGCACGAAGTGGCCCACGTCGCCCACGCCCACGCCCTGGAGATGCAGCGGCGGCAGACCCAGGCCGCGCTCATCACTATTCTCGTCGCCGCGCTCACGCGCAACCCCACCGCGGCCCGGGGTGTGCAACTGGCCGCCGGCGGCGTCCTGGCCCACTTCACCCGCGACCTGGAGCGGGACGCCGATCTGACCGCAATCGGTTACCTGGAGAAGACCCCCTACAGCCCCGTGGCCGTGTTGACCCTGATGGAGATGCTCGCCCGCCTGGAACAGTACTCGGCCAGCGTGGACCCGGGCGCCTTCGCCGACCATCCCAAGACCCCCGAGCGGGTCGCCTACATCGAAACGGAGTTGCGGCGGCGCGGTATCCCGATTGTGCGGCGCATTCCCGCGGACTATCTGCGGCTGACCGTCCGCGAGGTCACCGTGCGCGGCCTCCCCGCCGGAGAATTGCTGGTGAATGACCGCCTGATCCTGCGGCTGCCCGACCTGGAACGTCTCGAGGAGGCGGCCGGGCGCCTCGATCGCCTGTTCAACGCGGATGTGCGTTCGTTTGAGGTGAACGTGCGCCCGGTGGGGGAGACCTGGGGGGTGGTGGTCCGCGGTGTGACCGTGATCACCCTGACCCCTCGGGACGCCGCCTGGAACGGAACGCTCGTGCGCGACCTGGCCCAGACCGTCTTCGTGCGCCTGCGGGCGGCCATGGAGGAGGACCTGCGGCGCCGGAAGCTCACGGGGTGACCCGCACGGTCGATGTTCTGCCACGCCCGGCGCCGATTGACGCGCCGGGAGTCGTCATCGTGGTGGATGTCCTCCGCGCCAGCACCACGCTGGTCACACTGGTAGAACGTGGGTGCGGTCCGATCCTCGTCGCGCCGACGGTCGCGGCCGCGCGGCGCGCCGCCGCGCGGGATTCCGCGGGGGGATTGCGTCCGCTGCTGATCGGCGAAGAGGGCGGGCTCGCGCCGGCGGGATTCGACTACGGCAACTCGCCGGTGGAATTCACCGCGGCACCGGTGGCCGGGCGTGCGGTGGTGTTCGCATCGACCAATGGGGCGCCGGCCCTCTACGCTGCGGCGGCCGCCGGGGCGGTGCTCGTAGGCTGCCTCCGCAATGCTGGGGTCGCGGCCCGCGCTGCCTGGGAGGCCGCCGGGGAGGCCGGCGCGATCACGATCCTCTGCGCAGGCCGCGCCGAGAATCCCGGCGGCTTCACCATCGACGATCTCCACACGGCCGGCGTGCTCGTCCACCGGCTCACCGAGCTCGGCCCCGTCCGCCCCACGGAATGGGCGGAGGTGGCGCGGCTGGTGGCGGCTGCCGAACCGGACCCGCTGCCGGTGCTGCGGCGGTGCGCAGCCGGGCAGGCGGTCATCCGCCTCGGACTAGAGAGAGATGTGACGTACGCTGCCACTGTGGACGCGTCCGACGCCGTCCCCCGCCTGGGCGTGCACCTGCGCCTGACTGAATGAACTCCGGCCGCGCCCGGTCCATGAGGCGCGGCCGTGCCGCAGACGGACGCCGCAGGCAGTCGCCATTGACAGTTGCGGGCTTCCCGAAGGTATAATCAGGCGTTCTTCCCTGACCGAACGGTCGGTCAGGAACCTGATTCAACGGAGCATACTGATTCCGAGGGGAATCAAGCCGCCGTGCGCCTGATGCGCTCTGCCCGTCAGCCGTCCTCCGCCCGCCCGGCCATCCTGGCCGCGGCGCGGCGCCTCTTTGCGGTCCACGGGTTTGCCGAGACCTCCGTGCGGGAAATCGCCGCGGCCGCCGGTGTGTCCAAGGCGGCGATCTACCATCACTTCCGCGATAAGAACCGGCTCTACCGGGAGCTGCTGAACGAGGGGATCACCACACTCACGGCCGCGATGCGCCGCGTGCTCGACGACGGTCCGGCCTCGGTTCAACTGGCGCGGATCGTCCTGTTGCACCTGGAGTTCGCCCGGGCGCACGCGGACCTGCTGCGCCTGCTGGTGCGGGAGCAGTGGCGGAAAGAACGGCGCGGCGCCGGGGCCGGGATTGCGCGACACCACGAGGAAGAAGTGGCGATCTTCGCGGCGGTCCTGCAGCGGGGCATCGCCGCCGGTGAGTTCAAGCCGGTGGAGCCCCAGCTCTCCGCGCAGGCGCTGTGCGCGGTCGTCGATATTTTGAGCGCCGGATATCTGATGGCGAGTCCACCCGTGGCCAGCACCGAGGTGGCGCAGAACGCGATGGACGTGCTCCTCAATGGCCTGGCCGCGGCGCCGGTGACCGCCGAGGAGATTGCCCGACTTTTCGCACCAAAGGAGAAGATCACGTGAGCCGCCGGTGGGTGTGGATTCTGATTCTCGTCGTCATTCTCGTCGGGGTCGGCCTGGCCGTCGGCCGGCGGCGCGCACCAACCCGCGCCCAGGTGCCGCCGGCGGAGGAGGTCATCCCCGTGGAGGTCGCGCTGGTTCAGCGCGGCACGCTGGACCACACCGTGGAGGTGAGCGGGAGCCTGACCTCCGCGCGCCTGACCGAGGTCCTGCCCCGTCGCTCGGGGACCGTGGTGCGCGTCCTGGTCCAGGACGGCGACCGGGTCACCGCGGGTCAGCCGCTCGTCGTCCTCGACGCGGCGGAGTGGACGGCGCGGGTCCGTCAGGCCGCGGCCGCGGTGTCTGCGGCGGAAGCGCGGGTCGCGCTCCTCGAAGCCGGCGCCCGGCCGCAGGAGCGCCGGCAGGCCCGGGATATGGTCCGTCAGGCGGAGAGCGCGCTGGCTGCGGCCCGGACCCAGCTGCAGCACGCCGGCGTAACCGCGCAGACGGCGGAGGATTCCCTGCGGCGCATGGAGATGCTGCTGCGCGATGGCGCCGTGTCGCAGGCGCAGGTCGATCAGGCCAGCTGGGAGGCCGACCGCGCCCGGACCCAGGTCCGCGCCGCGGAGGCCCAGGTGCGTTCGGCGGAGGCCCAGCTGAGCAGTGCCCGCCAGCAGGTCAGTCTGGTGGAGGCGGGCGCGCGCCCCGAGGAGGTCCGGGCCGCCCGCGCCCAACTGGACCAGGCCCGCGCCGTGCTGGCGGAGACCCGGCAGGCGTTGGCCGAGATGACGGTACGGGCGCCGTTTGCCGGGCGGGTGGCTCGGGTCACGGCATCGCCCGGCGACTTCGCCGGCTCGGGGGAGTTCCGTGGCACCACGCTGGCGGTGGTGTACGACGATCAGGCACTGGAGGCCGAGGTGACCGTCGGTGAGCGGGAGGCCGCGCTGGTGCGGGTCGGCCAGACCGCGACCCTGCGCCCCGCGATTGGCGGCGGGATGTCGGTGGCGGCAGTGGTCAAAGCCGTGACGCCGCTGGCGGATCAGGACAGCCGGTCGATCACGCTCCGCCTGCGCCTCGTGGGGAAACCCGTGCCCGCGCTCGTCCCGGGGACGTTCGTGCGCGGGTCGGTGGTCGTGGAACGGCGTCCGGGCGTGCTGACCGTGCCCCGCGCCGCGCTGCGCAGCGACGGCCGCACCAGCATTCTGGTGGTTAAAGACGGCGTCATCGATGTGCGGGACGCCGTCACGGGCCTGTCCATGGGCGATCGCGTGCAGATCGTCGCCGGCGCGCACGAGGGCGAACAGGTCGTCATTCTGGGACCCGAGCGGCTGGCCGCGGGCGCCAAAGTGAAGATCGTCAGCACGGTGCCACGCTGATGTCTCTGTCCGGAGTTTCCGTCCGCCGTCCCGTCCTGGTGCTGGTGATCGTCACGACCCTGCTCGTGCTGGGCGGGATCTCTTACGGTCGCCTGCCGGTGGAACTGATGCCCGATGTGCAGTTTCCCTTCGTGACCGTGACGACGGTCTACCCCGGGGCCGGGCCGGAAGAGATCGAGACGCTGATCACCAAACCCCTGGAAGAGCAACTGAGCTCACTGTCTGGGGTGCGGGCGCTGCGCTCCGCCTCCCAGGAGGGCGTCTCCAACGTCGGCATCGAGTTCGTCCTGGGCACGAACATCGACACGGCCACCGCGGACGCCCGCCAGCGGGTCGATCTGGTCAAGGCGAACTTCCCCCGGGACACCGAGGATCCGATCGTCCAGAAGTTCTCCTTCAGCGCCCAACCCGTTATGCTGCTCGGGGTCAGCGGCCCCGATCCGCTGGCGCTGCGCAAGCTCGCCGAGGATGTGATCAAGCCGCAGCTGGAGCGGGTGCCCGGCGTGGCCGCGGTGACCGTCTCCGGCGGCCGGACCCGTGAGATCCGTGTCGAGGTCTCCCAGGACCGCCTGCGGGCCGAGCGCGTGGCCGCGTTCCAGGTGGAGGACGCCCTGCGCCAGGCCAACCTGAACGTCCCGTCGGGGCGCATCCGCGCCGGCGATGAGGAATTCCTGGTCCGCGTGGTGGGCCAGTTCGCCACCGTCGAGGAGGTCGCCGACCTCCCGGTGCGCCGCTTCGACGGCACGACCCTCCCGCTTCGGGCGGTGGCGCGCGTGCGCGATACGTTCAAGGACCCCGACGAACTGACGCGCCTGAACGGGTCCGAAAGCGTGGGGGTCTCCGTGCAGAAGCAGGCGGGGGCGAACACGGTGGCGGTGGCCGAGGGGGTGCGCCGGGTCATCACCGCGGTGGAGCGCCAGCTCCCGCCGAACGTGCGGGTCGCCATCGCCCGCGACGACTCCCTCTTCATTAAAGACTCGGTCGCCGACGTCCAGAGCAACCTGATCCTGGGCGCGGCGCTGGCGACGCTGGTCGTCTTCCTTTTCCTGCACAGCGTCCGCAGTACCATTATCATCGCGCTCGCGCTGCCCGCGGCCATCGTGGCGACCTACGCGCCAATGTACTTCTTCGGCTTCTCCCTGAACGTGCTGTCGCTGCTGGCCCTGGCCATCGCCATCGGGCTGTTGATCGACAACGCCGTCGTGGTAAACGAGAACATCACCCGGCACCTGCAGTTAGGAGAATCGCCGGTGGAGGCGGCGCGGCGAGGGGCCCGCGAGGTCGAGCTGCCGATTCTGGCCAGCAACCTGGCCAACGTCGCCGTCTTCCTCCCCATCGCCTTCACCCGGGGTCTCGTCGGGCAATTCTTCCGCCAGTTCGGCCTGACCGTCGTCTTCGCCAACCTCTTCAGCATCCTGATCGGGTTCACGCTGACCCCGATGCTCTCCGCCCGCTGGCTGCGCTACGCGGCCCCGGGCGCCGGGCGCGCCGGCAGGATCTTCGCGGCCTGGGATGCGGTCTTCGACCGGCTGGGGGCGCGCTACGGCCGCTGGCTCCGCTGGTCGCTGGGGCACCGCCTTGCGGTCCTGGCCCTCGCCGCCCTCCTCTTTCTGGGCAGCCTCGGGCTGGTGGCCTCGCCGCTGATCGGCAAAGAATTCTTCCCGTCGGGCGATTTCGGGCAGTTCCAGGTCACCCTGACGATGCCCCCGGGTGCCTCGCTGCCGCAGACCGACCGGGCGACCCGCCAGGTGGAGGGCCTGCTCAAGGCGTTCCCCGAGGTAGAGAACTTCTTCTCGTTCGTCGGCGGCGCGGAGGCGTTCTTCGGCTTCAGCACCGTGGGCAGCCAGACGGCGCAGATCTTCGTCAACCTGGTGGAGCGGAGCCGGCGGGAGCGGTCCGTGGACGAGGTTATGGAGAACCTGCGGGCGCGGACCCGCGAGATCGCCGGCGCCACGATCAAGGTGGGCGCGCAGGGCGTCACCGGCGGCGAGGCACCGGTCCAGGTGGAGATCCGCGGGCCCGATTCCCGGGTGCTGGAACGTCTGGCCCGCCAGACGGAAGAGATCGTCGGCGCTACGGCCGGCACGACCAACGTCGATACCAACCTGACCGCCGGGAAGCGCGAGATCCAGGTGGTCCTGGACAAGGAACGGCTGGCGGGCTTCGGGATGACGGTGGCGCAGGTGGGCAGCCAGGTGCGCACCGCCCTGGCGGGCACCGCGGCCAGCCGCTACCGGGTTGCCGGGGAGGAGTTCGACATTACGGTTCAGGCCCCCGGCGACGACCGCGACGCGCTGGATAAACTGCACGACCTGCACATCGGTACGGTCAACGGCACGCCGATCCGGCTGGGCGAGGTCGCCACGCTCCAGCCGCGCCGGGCCCCGGCGACCATCGAGCGGAAGGACCGGCAGCGGCTGGCCCGGGTCTCGGCCTCGCTGCGGGGCCGGCCGCTCTCCGCCGTGGTGGGCGACATCCAGACGGCGCTGCGCGACGTGTCGCTGCCGGCCGGCTACACGATCAGCCTCGGCGGGGAGGCGCAGTTCCAGACCGAGACCTTCGGCGACATGCTCTTCGCCCTGGCCCTGGGCTCCCTCTTCGTCTTCATGACGATCGCGGTGCAGTTCGACTCGCTCTCTATTCCGGCGATCATCATGGCCAGCGTGCCTCTGGCCTCCATCGGGACGTTCCTGCTGTTGCTGCTGACGCGGACCACGGTCAGCCTGATGTCGCTGCTCGGCATCATCATGCTGGCCGGGATCGTGGTGAACAACGCCATCCTGCTCGTCGAGTTCATCCTGCAGCGGCGGGCGGCCGGCGTACCCCGCGCGCAGGCCATCGGCGAGGCGGCGCGCACCCGGCTGCGCCCCATCCTGATGACGGCGCTGGTCTCGATCATGGGCGGCCTGCCCGTCGCCCTCGGCCTGGGCAGCAGCGGCGCGGAGTGGCGGCGTCCCCTGGGCATCGCCGTGTTGGGCGGGATGTTCACCTCGACCTTCCTGACGCTGATCGTCATCCCGGTGGTCTACACCCTGGTGGACGACCTGCTGTCGCGCCGGCGGGTCCCCGCCGCGGAAGAGGTGACGGTCGGCCGGCCCGCACCCGTTGCTGGAGCCGGCCGGGACTGCCCGGAGGACGACCCGCTGCGCTAGCGGGCCCCGCCGGCGATGTCCGCCGTGCTAGAATCGGCGTAGACGCGCCCGTAGCTCAGCGGATAGAGCGACGGCCTCCGGAGCCGTAGGTCGTGGGTTCAAGTCCCTCCGGGCGCGCCAGTCCGTCACACCCGATCCCGCCGGCCCCACCGCCCGGCTTTCCCCCAGATTGCGGTCGGCGATCCGATCATTCGATAATGGGGCCACCGGATAGATAAGCGGCCGCGTTCTTGACGTCTGCCGTGGAGGTGAGAGATCGATGAGCGCATCCGGGGCGGGTGTCCCCCGGGGTCCCCGGGTCTGGCTGCGGGCGTTCGTCGGCTTCTACCCCCCGCGGGACGCCTCGGCGCAACAGCTTGATCCCATCGCGAAGTTCCTGTTCTCCGCCCGCAGCGTGATCCTGGTGATCTCTGCCCAGGCCGCCCTCATTGCCGGGCTGCTCGCCATCGCCGACCGCCGCTTCGACCCGCTCGCCTTCCTGCTGGTGCTGGTGGGATTCGTCACGGCCCACGCCATCAGCAACCTGAGCAACGACTACTTCGGCTACCGGCGGGGGCACGACACCGCCGACTCGCCGCGGATGCGCTACACGATGCATCCCGTGGCCAGCGGCATCCTGGACACCAGGACCCTCCTCATTGGCGTCCTCCTGCTGGGCGCGGTGGGCCTGGCCATCGTGCGCTTCTTCTGGGCAACCCGGGGTCCGGGTGCCCTGGCCTTCGCCCTGGCGGGCGCCGCGCTGCTCTACCTCTATGACGCCGCCCCCCGGCCGCTGAAGAGCATGGGCCTGGGGGAGATCGCCGCCTTCCTGGTGTGGGGGCCGTTGATGGTGGGGGGTGGGTACTTCGTCATCACCGGCCGGCTCTCCACCACCGCCTTCCTGGTTTCCATCCCTTACGGGCTCGGCGTGATGTCCATCCTGGTCGGCAAGCACATTGACCAGGCCGGTTTCGACCGCGCCCACGGCCAGCGCACCCTGCCGGTCGTGCTCGGGGAGAGGCGGGCACGGGCCCTGACCCGGGGGGTCATCGCCGCCATGTACCTCTTTGTGGCGGTGCTGGTCGTCCTGCGGCTGGTCACACCGTTCGCCCTGCTGGTGGTCGCGGCGCTCCCCCGGGCCGCCCGGGCCCTGGGGGTGCTCACCCGCCCGCGGCCGGACGCCCCGCCGGCCGGGTACGTCGGCTGGCCGCTGTGGTATCATCGCGTCTGCCTGGTCCACAACCGGCTGTTCGGCTGGGTCTACATCGCCGGGCTGGCCCTGGGAGCCGTGGTCGCCGCGGTGTGGGGTGGATAAGCGCGCCGGTGGCAGGAATTTCGCGGCCGCCGCAATAACCCTGTGTCATGGAGGACAGACAAACCGGAGGTGGGTGAATGGCAAAGCCAATGACGAAGGCGAAAGTCGCCGACTATCTGGCCGGGAAGCTCGACGTCTCCAAGAAGCAGGCGACCATGTTCCTCGAGCACCTGTCCAATCTGGCGTACCGTGAGGCCAAGAATTCGTTCACGATCCCCGGGATCGGCAAACTCGTCCTGGTCAACCGCAAGGCGCGGATGGGGCGCAACCCCCAGACCGGCGAGCCGCTTCGGATCCCGGCGCGGCGCGTCGTGCGCTTCCGCGTCGCCAAGGCGGCGAAGGACGCCATTCTCGGCGGCCGGTAGCGTTTCCCTGGAACCTTAACGGAGCATCAGGGGCGGGACGCCTCGTGCGTCCCGCCCGCATTTTACGGGGTGCCCTCCGGTCCCAGGTGCGCTCCCTGCGCGCGGAGCAGCCGGTGGACGTCCGCCAGCAACTGCGGGGACCGGGAGACCCCCGCGGGGGTGCAGCCGCGGCGCGCGCACAGCGCGGCGACCACCCCGGCCGCCTGCCCGAGGGCCATCGTTGTGGGAATGACGCGGGCGGAGCCGGCCGCCTCCGATGTCGCCGAGAACGACCGGGAGGCGACCTGCACGTTCTCCACGCCCGCGGGGACCAGGGCGCGCAGCGGGATCGTGTAGACATGGCGCACGGCCGCAAAGGGTGTGATCCAGCCCGGCACGTAGGGGTGGATGTCGATGGGGTAGGACGCCGCCGCAATCCGGTCCGGGAAGACCCGCTCGCTGTAGATGTCGTCGATCGTCAGGGTGTACAGGCCCCGGACGTGGCGGGTCTCGCGGATGTAGAGCATCGGTGCGTGGTCCACCAGCACCGCGCTGCCGAATCCCGGAATGTGCTCACGCAGGTACGCGACCAGCGGCGGCAGTTCACGCCGCCCGATCGCCAGGCCCTGCTCCACCGAGGCCGGGTCAATCCCGTTGACGCCGAAGACCTGCAGGGTGTTGATCAGGATCGTGCCGTCGCGCTGCAGCGCCAGGTTGAGGCCCAGCACCGCGGTCTCCGGCTGTGTGGGCTTGTAGCGCTTCATGATCGGCTGGTAGCCCCAGGCGGCGCGGCCGTTCGTGCCCCAGGCGCCGGGATCGGCACCCGCCTGCTTGCGTTCCCGCAGGTCGGCCACCAGGCGGTTCCAGTCGACGCCGTCCACCCGGAAGATGAGACCGGCCGCCTGCATCCAGGGCACCCCGCCGGGCCCGGCGCGGCCCAGCACGTGCGGGATCCGCGCGGCCGTGGCGAAGTCGGCGTCATCGGTGGCGTCGATCACCTGGCGGGCACGCACGGTGAGCACGCGCTGCCAGTCCCGGTCGTCGAACTCCGCGCCCACGACGCGCGTGCCCTCGCTCAAGGGCCGGAGCAGCGGGGCGTTCGTCGTGGAACCGACCAGGCGCTCCCGGTACACATGCCAGGTCAGCTTGGTGATGGCTTCCTCCAGGTCGAAGCTGAGCCCGAGCGCCTGGTAGTATTCCCAGAAGATGCCGCGGGTGAGATGAGCGCCGTCGGGGGTCAGGTTCACGTCGAACGTGGTGAGCCAGGCCCATGTGATGACCCCGCCCATCTTCGGCAGGGCCTCCACCAGGTGCACGCGTGCGCCGGCGCGCGCCGCGGCGGCCGCGGCGGCGATCCCCGCCGGGGTTGCGCCGAGAACCAGGACATCGACCTGCACGGTGCGCGGAGGGGCGGCGGCCAGGGGACCGGCGGTGACCGCCAGCAGCAGGAGTGCGGGCCAGAGGCGACGCACGGCTATTAATGTTACCATGACGCTGCAGCGAGCAGCCTGGCGCTAGACCTGCGACGATGAGCCTGACGCAGATCCACGGCGCGGCGGTGCTGGTATGGATGCCTGTGATCGGGAACTTCCTCCTGGCCACCTGGGCCGGCATTACCTGGCTGCGCGGCCGGCGGGTCCTGCCGCCCGTGTTCTGGCCGCTCCTGCTGCTCGTGCTGGCCCCCCTCGCCGTGCAGGCCGTGGCGGGCCTGCTGCTGCTCTCCAGTGTCCGGCCGCGCACGGGGCTGCATCTGCTCTACGCGGTGCTGGTCGTCTTCACCGCTATCGCCCAGTATGGTCTGCGCCCGGGCGGTGCCGTGCGGCGCGCGGTCGCGGCGGCGCCGGACGCGCTGCCCGAAGCCCAGGTTCTGGCGCTTCTCTGTCTGACTCAGGCCGGACTGATTATGCGCGCGTGGATGACCGGCCTCTTCGGCCGGTAGGCAGGATTGATCGGGAAGGGGGGAGGCTCCATGACCTGCCGGGAACGGCTGGAGCAGTTGTTCCGGGAGCAGGGCGTCACGTTTCAGCTGACCGCCCACCCGGAGGTGTACACCGCCCAGGAAGTGGCAGCGGTGGAGCACGTCACCGGCTACGCCATGGCCAAGACCGTTGCGGTCCTGGCCGACGGGAAGCTGGTCCTGGTCGTGCTCCCGGCGCCCCATCGGGTTGACGTGACGAAGGTGAAGCGGGCGGTGGGGGCCCAAGAAGTGCGGCTGGCCAAGGAAGAGGAGTTCGGCCGTACCTTCACTGACTGCGAGGTCGGCGCGATGCCGCCGTTCGGCTCCCTCTACGGCGTACCCGTCTACGTCGACCGTGCGCTCACCCAGGACCCCCAGATCGTCTTCCGCGCCGGCACGCACCGCGAGACCATGCGCGTCGCCTACGCGGACTTTGAGCGTTTGGAGAAACCGCAGGTGGGGGACTACGCCACCGCGCCCGCACCGCCGGCATGACGCGCCGCGTTTGACCCTCCAGAAGAGGCTCCAGTACAATGTACGGAGTCTCTGCTGACGGGAGCCTGCATGCAACCGCTCGCCGTTCTCATCGCCGCGGGCCTGGTTGGTATCGCGCTTGTGCCGCTGGCCCGCGGCTCCTTGCGGCAGCTGGCCTTCTGGACGGTCTTCGTGATCGGCGCATTCGCCTTTCCGATCGTCCAGTGGGTCAGTCGCTCCGTCTGGGAGCCGCTGGCGGTGGATCTGGGCCTGCCCCACGCCGGGATCGGCGTCGTGGTCAACCTGTTCATGTGGGCGATCCTGGGCGAGTTCTTCAAGGTCGCGCCGGTCCTCCTCCTGGGGGTCCTCACCGAGGTCCCGCGCCGGGAGTGGTTCGCCTACGGCGTGGCGGCGGGGGCCGGGTATGCCCTCTTCGGCGCCCAGCAGGTGATCACGCTGGCCCTGGAGGTCAGCCGCCTGTCCGTAAGTTCCCCGGCGAGCACCGCGCTGGCCATCGTGCTCCGGCTGTTCCCCATCCTGGCGCACATCGCCACCACGGCCTTCCTGGCCTGGGCGGCGTCCCAGCGGTCGCTGGGCCGCGGCCTGCTCGTCGCCACCGCCGCGCAGATGGTCCTCGGTCTGGTGGAGCGGGGACAGGCGAGCCTGGGAACGGTCGGCGGGCAGTCCCTCTTCCAGGTGCTGTTTGCGCTGATCGCCGTCTTCCTGTTCCTGTACGTCTGGACGCTGCGCGATCGGGGGCTGCCCGGACCGTCGCGCCAGCCGGCCGGGTGACCGGTGACGCGCGTCGCCGCCGTCTGTTTCGATGTGGGCGGCACCCTGGTGTACTTGGATCCCCCGCCGGAAGTTCTCGTCGCCGATCTCTGCCGAGATCTGGGCGTGCTCGTCACGCCCGAGGACACGGCCGCAGCGTACGAGCGGGCCGAGCCGTGGTTTAATGCTCACGCGGAGCTCTACCGGACCTCCCCCGATCAGTTCTGGCTGCGCGGGAACCGGGTGCTGCTGGAGCAGCTCGGTGTCGCCGATGACTTAGAAGCCCGATCGGCGTTCATCACCGCGGAATTTCCCCGCCGGCTGGGGACGTGGCGGACCTACCCCGAGGTGCCGGAGGTGCTCCACGCCCTGCGTGGCGCCGGCCTGCCGCTGGCGGTCGTCTCCAACTGGGATCCCGGCCTGATCCCCCTGCTGGAGCGGCTGGGCCTGCGCGAGGCCTTTGCCGTGATCGTCGCTTCGGCGGAGGCCGGCGTCGCCAAACCGGATCCCCGCATCTTCGGCGTTGCGCTGGACGCCCTCGGGGTGCCGCCGGGCCACGCCCTCCACGTCGGTGATCTCTACGATCTCGACGTGGTCGGGGCCCAGGCCGCCGGCCTGGTGCCAGTGCTGCTGGACCGCCGCGGACAGCCGCGCCCCAGCGTCTTCAGCGCGGACGGCGGTCGCGCCTACGACGGGCTGCGCATCACGGACCTGCGGGAACTTCTCCCGATCGTGGCCGGGGCAACGGAGACGGTCCAGCGCTGATGCGCATCGCGATCATCTCCGACGTGCACGCCAACCTGGAAGCCCTGGAGGTCGTGCTGGCGGACATTCGGCAGCGCGAGTGCGAGCAGATCGTCTGCCTGGGTGACTTCGTCGGCTACGGCCCCGATCCCAATGCCTGCGTCGACCGCCTCGCCCCTTTGGTGGATGGCCGGCGGGTGGCCGGAAACCACGACCGCGCCGCGGTGGGCAAGCTGGACATCACCTTCTTCAATCCCTTCGCCCAGGCAGCGATCCGCTGGACGCAGCGCACACTGCACGCGACGGTGCAGCAATACCTGCGGGACCTCCCCGCGGAGTGGTCGCAGGACGGGCCGCTGCCGTTCCTGGCCGTGCACGCCAGCCCGCGGGATCCGATCGAAGAGTACGTCCTGGACGCGGCCACCGCGGCGGCCAGTTTCCGCCACCGGGCGTTTGCGGTCTGCTTTCACGGCCACACCCACATCCCCGCGCTCTTCCTGGCCTCCGGGGGTGACGTGGCCGGACAGCCCTTCCTCCCCGATGAGGAAGTCCGCCTCGATCCCCAACTCCGCTATCTGATCAACGTGGGCAGCGTGGGGCAGCCGCGCGACGGGGACCCGCGCGCGGCCTACGCCGTGCTGGATGAGGAGGCCGCGACCGTCCGGCTGTTCCGCCTCGCCTACCCGCTGGAGCGGACGCAAGAGAAGATGCACCGTGAGGGACTTCCCGCGGTGCTCGCCGAACGCTTGAGCGTGGGGCGGTAGGTGCGCCCGGGCGGGCATGACACGGATCTACACGCGGACGGGCGATGCCGGCGAGACGGGCCTGATCGGCGGGCGCCGCGTGCCGAAGGATCACCCGCGGGTGGAGGCCTACGGGACCCTCGATGAACTCAACTCCGCCCTCGGCGCCGCGCGCGCTGTCCTCACGGACGGCGATGTCGGTGCGATTCTGATCCGGGCGCAGCACGACCTCTTCGCGCTGAGCGCGGAGATCGCGACCCCGGGGCCGGAGCACGTGCCCGTGCGCATCACCCCGGCCCACGTGGCTGCTCTGGAGCAGACCATCGACCGGTTCGCGGCGGATCTGCCGCCGCTGCGCGCCTTCGTCCTCCCCGGGGGCTCCGCCGCCGGCAGCCTCCTGCATCTGGCCCGGACGCTGGCCCGCCGGGCGGAACGCCGTGTCGTGACTCTGGCGCGGACGGAGGCCACCAATCCGGAGATCGTCCGGTATCTGAATCGCCTCTCCGACCTGCTGTTCATTCTGGCACGGACGGTGAACCAGCGGGCGGGAGCTGCCGAGACGGAGTGGCACCCGGCTCCCTAGCGGCCGGACCGCCAGAGGGAGGCTCGACCCTGCCGGCGCTGCTCTACCTCTCCCGCGGCGATGTCGAGGAACTGGGGATCGCCGTCGCCGACATCATCCGCGACCTGGAAGCGGCGTTTGCGGCGAAGGGGCGCGGGGAAGTGGAGATGCCGCCCAAGCCCGGGATTCACCCTCGTCCGGACGCCTTCATCCACGCCATGCCGGCGTACCTGCGCAGCGGGGATGTCGCCGGGTTGAAGTGGATCGCCGGATATCCCGACAATCCCGCGCACGGCCTGCCCTACATCTCCGGACTGCTGATCCTCAACGACGCGGGCACCGGGATCCCCCTGGCGGTGATGGACGCGACCTGGATCACCGCCGTGCGGACCGGCGCGGCCACGGCCGTCGCGGCCAAGTATCTGGCCCGCCCCGACGCGACCCGCCTGGGCATGATCGGCTGCGGAGTCCAGGGACGGTCCAATCTGGATGCGCTCGTCGCCGTGCAGCCCCGCCTGGCCGAGGTGCTGGCCTACGACATCAACCCGGCGGCCGCGCAGGCCTACGCGGAATATGCGCGGGCGCGGCACGATCTCCCGGTGACGGTCTGCCGGACGCCGGAGGACGCCGTGCGCGAAGCGGACATCGTCGTCACGGCCACGCCGATCCGGCGACACCCCACGCCGGTGATTGCCGCGGCGTGGCTGCGCGCGGGGGTCTTCCTCTGCACGCTGGATTTCGATTCGGCCGTGACCCCGGAGGCCTTCGCGGCGGCCGACCTGCTGTGTTCGGACGATGTCGCGCAGCTGGATCACTATCGGGAGGAAGGCTACTTTGGGGGCGTCCCCGCGCGGGTGATCGATCTGGGCGCGGTCGTGGCCGGGCGAACGCCGGGTCGCCCGGATGCTGCGGCGCGCATCATCAGCATCCACCTGGGCCTGGCGCTCGCCGATGTGGTGACCGCGCGGCGGATCTACGAGTCCGCTTGGGCCGCCGGTGCCGGCCGGGAACTGGAGCTGTAGCGTCAGAACGAGGCTGCCGTATGGTGGACGAGGAACGCGAGGTCCTGACCGTCGAGGAGACCGCCGCCTACCTGCAGATCCACAAGGCGACGGTGTACAAGTACATCCGCGAAGGGTTGCTGCCCGCAGCCCGTCTGGGGAAAGTCTACCGGCTGCGGCGCCGCGACGTGGACGCCTTTCTGGAGACGATGAAGCTCACCGGGCCCCGCTAGCGCATGGCCAGCGCGGTCGCCCGGAGCACCTTCAGCGCGTTCCGCTATCCGAATTTCCGACGCTACTGGTGGGGCGCGGTGGCCTCCCAGGTCGGGACGTGGGTGCAGAGCACCGCCCAGGGATTCTTCGTCTGGGAACTCACCCGCTCCCCACTGGCCACCAGCCTGCCGATGTTCTTCTTCGGGGTTCCCACGATGGCGCTGAGCCTCCTGGGCGGCGTGCTCGCTGACCGCGTCGACCGGCGGCGGCTGCTGATCGTGACGCAGTCGCTCTTTGCCCTCCAGGCGATCGCCCTGGCGGCGCTCACCTGGTTCCACCTGGTACGCGTCTGGCACATCTACCTGCTGTCCTTCCTCAGCGGCCTGACCATGGCGGCGGATTCGCCGGCGCGGCAGTCGCTGATCCCGCACCTGGTGGAGCGGCGGGACCTGACCAACGCCATCGCGCTGAACTCGTTGGTGTTCAACGGATCCCGCGTCATCGGCCCGCCGATCGGTGGATTGCTCTACGCGGCCGCCGGACCGGCGGCGGCCTTCCTGGCCAATGCGCTGAGTTACCTGGCCGTCATCTACCCGCTGGCGGTCATGCGGCTCACCTGGGTCCGGGACGAGGGGCCGCGCCCCGGCGTCTGGGCGGAGCTGCGGGAGGGACTGGGCTACGTCCGCCGCCAGCCGATCGTCCGCGCGCTGCTGCTGCTGGTCGCGATGATGGGCACGTTCGCGTTCAGCTACCTGGCGCTGATGCCGGTGATGACGACGACGGTGCTGGCCGGCGGGGCGGAGGAGAATGGCTACCTGCTGGGCGTGGTCGGCATCGGCGCGACCTGCGGCGCGCTGGTGGTGGCGGCCGTGGGTGCGGGCGACCGGCCGGGGCAGCGGATCGTGACTCTCGGCGTCGTGGCCGGCGCAGCGCTGCTGGCCTTTGCCTTCTCGCGTTCGCTCGCGCTGGCCGTCGTTGTGCTGTTCGCGGTGGGCCTGGCAATCATCGGGTTCCTCTCTACGGCCAACGCGACGATCCAGAATCTGGTTCCCGACGCGCTGCGCGGGCGGGTGATGAGCCTCTACTCTCTGGCGCTGATCGGCGCCGCGCCGCTCAACAGCCTGCTGGCCGGCCTGCTGGGGAACGTCCTCGGCGCCCCTGGGGCGATTGCGGTGTCGGGTGGCCTGATCCTGCTGCCGCTCGCCGCAGTCGTTCTCCGCGGCCGGACCTTCCTCGCCTTTGCTCCGCAGGCCTAGCCTGGGCCGCGGCGCGGGCAAGCTTTAGGCAATGAGCGCTGCGCCGACCACCGCCCCCTCCGCTGCGCCCTCCGCGCACCTGCCGGAATCCCGCGGGCTCCGCGCCCTCGTGCTGCTCGTCTTCGCCGTCTCCGGCGCGGCGGGCCTGATCTACGAACTCGTCTGGATGCGGCGGCTGGTCTTGATTTTCGGCAGCACGACCCTCGCCACCAGCACCGTGCTGGCGGCCCTGATGGGGGGACTGGCCCTGGGGAGCGTTGTGCTGGGGCGGGTGGTGGACCGCCGTCCGCAGGCCGCTCTGGCCATCTATGGGCTGCTCGAGGTCGGGCTCGCGCTGCTGGCCCTGGCAATGCCGCTGCTCTTCCGGCTGGCGGAGGCCGCCTACCTGTGGGCCTATGCGCCGCTCGCCGGGGTTCTGCAGGTCTTCGTCGCGGTGCAGTTCCTGCTGGCCGCCGCGGTGATCCTTCCCCCCGCGGCACTGATGGGCGGAACCCTGCCGGCGCTCTCCCGCGCCCTGGTCGCCCGGCTCGACGATGTAGGCGGCGGTGTGGGAGCCCTCTACGCCGTGAACACTTTCGGCGCCGCGGTGGGAACAGCCCTGGCCACCTACGTGCTGCTGCCGGCGATCGGACTGCGGGCGAGCCAGGTACTGGCGGCCCTGCTGAGCCTTGCGGCTGGCGGCGTCGCCCTGGCGCTGGACGGCTACCTGCGGTTGCGTCGGGGACCCGCGCGTACGGAGTCGCGGATACCGGGGCGCACGGAGTCGCGAATGCCCAAGCGCGGGCCGGAGGCTCCTCCGGCCCGCGCCGCTGTGCTGCTGGGCGGAATCGCGGTCTCGGGCTTTGTGGCCATGATCTTCGAGGTCGTCTGGTCCCGGGCCCTGGGGCTGGTGCAGGGAAGCTCGGTCTATGCCTTCGGCACGATGCTGATCCTGTTCCTGGCCGGGCTGGCTGCGGGAAGTCTGCTCTTCGCACGCCTGCGCCTGACCCCGGTGCAGGCGGTCCCGGCCTTCGCTGCGGCAGAAGCCGGCATCGCGCTGGCCGGATTGGCCGCGGTCCTGACCATCCCCCGCCTGCCCGGGCTCTTCCTGCGCCTCTTTCCCGTGGTCGGTCACTCCTTCGTCCAGCAGCAACTGGTGGGGATGATGCTGGCGGGGGCCGTGCTCCTCCCCGCGGCGATCGGCTTCGGGGTCGCCTTTCCCGCGGCCGCGGCGGCGACCGTGGAGGCGCTGCCCGTGCTGGGACGCCGGGTGGGCAGCGTGCTGGCCTGGAACACTGCGGGAACCGTGGCCGGAGCGTTTCTCGCCGGGTTCGTGCTCATCCCGGACCTGGGGTTGCGCGCGGCGCTCCTGCTGGCCAGCGGCGGTGCGCTGCTCGCCGGCGGCGCCGCGTTGTCGGCTGCGCGCAGCGGAGGGCGGCGGTCACGGCGTCTCTACGCCGCGGCGGCTGTGGCCGCCGTCATCGTCGCGTTCTTGCTCCCGGCCTGGCCTCGGACCGTCCTGGCCAGCGGCGTCGGGTTCTATGCGCCGCTGTACCGGACCGTGGAGGAATGGCAGACGGCCACTTCCGGGGTCGAGTCCCTGTACTACAAGGATGGGATCAGCGCCACCCTTTCCGTGGACCGGCAGGGCGAGGTGCGCTACTACCGGGTCAACGGCAAGACCGACGCCTCCACTCATCCCGGGGATATGGCCACGCAACTCCTCCTCGGCCATCTGCCCATGCTGCTCCACCCCGCGCCCCGGGACGTCTTTGTCCTGGGATTGGGTACCGGCGTGACCGCGCGCGCGGTCGCCCGCTACCCGGTCCGGACGATCGACATCGTCGATATCGAGCCCGCCGCCCGGGAGGCGTCCCGGTTCTTCGAGCCGGAGAACGGCCGTGTGCTGGCCGACCCGCGCACGCGCCTGCTCGTCGCCGACGGCCGCAACAGCCTGCTGGCCCGGCCGCAGACCTACGACGTGATCATCTCCGATCCCTCCGACATCTGGACCGCCGGCGTGGCCACGCTCTTCACCCGCGAGTTTTACCAGCTCGCCCGCGCGCGGTTGCGCCCCGGCGGCGTCATGGTCCAGTGGCTGCACACCCACGCGCTGCCGCCGGCGGAACTCAAGCTCCTGGTCGCCACCTTCCGCCGGGTCTTCCCGGAGATCTCGATCTGGCGGCCCAACCGCGGTGATCTCATTCTCGTGGGGACGGTGGCGCCGGCTCCCTGGGACTATGCGCGGCTGCGCCGCCGCTTCGCCGAGGTCCCCGGCCTGGCCGACGACCTGCGGTCGATCGGCATCTGGCACCCGCTGGCGGTGTTCTCCGCGTTCGTGCTCGATGCAGAGGACATTGCTCGCCTCCTGGCGGGCGTGCGCGCGCTGCATACCGATGACCGTCCCGTGATCGAGTACCTGACACCCCGCGCGTTGTACGCCGAGACCACGGCGGTGAACGACGCGGGTCTGGCGCGGTTGCAGCGCCGGCGGTTCCCGCCTCTGGCGCACTTCGATCCGGCCCGCGACCTGGATGGACAGGCCGTCTATCTGCTGGGATTTGGTCACGCCTCGCTGGGGCGGACGGAGCGGGCCATCGAGCTCATGGAAGAGAGCACGCAGCGTGAACCGGCGAACGCGCGGTTTCTTGTCGGCTTGGGACATCAGTACCGCAGCGCCGGCCGGGTCGAGTTCGCGCTGCGCGCCTATCGACAGGCCCTGGTCCTCGCGCCGGCGGAGGTCGAGGCGGCGGTCGAACTGGCGGCCCTCCTCCGTGAGCAGGGGGATGTTGACGGGGCGCGGGCGGTGCTGGCGCGGGCACTGCAGGCCGCTCCCGATGCACCCGAGCTCCTCCAGGCCGCCGGGCGCTTCTTCCTGGAGACCGGGCGCGCCCCTCTGGCTGTGCCGCCGCTTCAGCGGGCCGTCGGGCGCGCCCCGCAGGACGGGGCGCTGCACCTGCTGCTCGGGCAGGCGCTGCGCGCGGCGGGGCGGCGTGCGGATGCCCTGACACACCTGCGCCGGGCGGTGGCGCTCCTCCCGCAGGACGGCACCGCGCAGCGCGCGCTCGGCGAGGTGTTGCTGGAGGCCGGCATGGCCGAAGAGGCCGCCGACGCGTTTGCCCGCGCCGTCGCCGCCGCCCCCCGGGACGTCGAAGCATGGGTGGGACTGGCGCGGGCCGCAGATCGCCGGGGCGATGCCGACACCGCGCGCCGAGCGCGGGAGCGGGCCGTGCGCCTCGATCCTTACAATCCCGGAGTTATTGATCTGTTCGGGAAGTAGACCACGCCGCCAGCGAGGACTCTCTCGAATCGCGGGAGGCGGCAGGAGGGCTGGAGCGGGACAGCTAAGTTTGCCTCCAAAGGCTGCTCCTCCGGCTGGGCGCGCATGGCTCTTTCTCCACTTCACAAAAAGCCGGCGTGTAAGTAGCGACGCGACTCCCTTGACCGCACGAGGGTGGTGACTCCATGGAAATCGCGGTGGCCGAGCAAGGGCTGTTCCTCCTGCCCACTACGGTGACTGCAGAACAGGCGAAGGAGAAGGCCTGGGAGCAGAAACTGAACGTCTTCGGGGCCCTCTCCAAGCTCCTCATGCGTCCCAAAGGCGAAGAGATCCAGGTCGGCCTCCTGGAACTCCGCTACCAGCCCTTCTGGCACGCGGCCAGTCGCAAACACTTCCGCTACGACCGGCGGGCGCAGTATCAGGTGCCCGTGCCGGCGGACGTTCAGCAGGTCGAGTTCGCCGGTCAAACCCTCGCGCCCACCCAAGGGAAGCTCGTGCTTCAGGGCATCGACCACTGTTTGCTGGAGGAACATCGCGAGATCTTCGTGGACGGTCTTTCCGGAGAGGCGCAGGATCTTCGTCGCTACCTGGCGTTCGAGCACCTGAGCGCGCCTGATCCGCAGGTGCTTCCCCAAGACCTCGCGCTGGTCCCGCCGGAGGTGAAGGCCTCCGCCGTGGTCCGGCAGGTGCTGGGCGACGTGCTGCATCCGCCGTCGGCCGACACGGTGCTTGAAGAGGAAGTCGTCGTGGAGCGCCTGGACCTGTACTACCGGCCGGTTTACGCCTTCGAGTATGTCTGGGCGGCGAAGGCCAAGCGCGCCACGGTGGAGGTCGATGGCCTCACGGGAGAGTTCAAGCCCACCGGCAAGGCCTTTGGCGCGCAACTGAAGAGGGTCCTCAGCCGCGAAGTCCTCTTCGACATCGGGGCCGAGACGCTGAACCTGGTCGTGCCCGGCGGAGCGATTGCGCTCAAGCTCGGCAAGGCCATCGCGGACAAACGACGCGAGAAATGAGAAACCTTAGAACTACAGGCGGCCCAGCAGGGCGCGTTTGATGTCCTGGATGGCGTGCGTGACTTCGATCCCCCGGGGGCAGGCGTCGGTGCAGTTGAAGATCGTGCGGCAGCGGAAGACCCCGGAGCGCTCGGCCAGGATGGCCAGCCGTTCCTCCGCCGCCTGGTCGCGGCTGTCGAAGATGAAGCGGTGGGCATTCACAATGGCCGCCGGCCCCACGTACCCCCCGGCGCCCCAGTAGATCGGGCACGAGGTCGAGCAGGCCGCGCAGAGGATGCACTTGGTCGTGTCGTCGTAGCGGGCCCGCTCCTCGGGGGACTGCAACCGCTCCTGCTGCGGCGGCGGGTCGTGGTTCACCAGGTAGGGGAGCACCGAGCGGTACTGCGCGAAAAACGGCTCCATGTCCACGACCAGGTCCTTGATCACCGGCAGGCCGCGCATCGGCTCCACGGTGATGCGGCGTCCCACATCTTTGATCAGGACCTTGCAGGCCAGGCGGTTGCGTCCGTTGATCAACATCGTGTCGGAGCCGCAGATGCCGTGGGCGCAGGAACGGCGGAGCGCCAGCGTCCCGTCGATGTACCACTTGATGTGGTGGAGGGCGTCCAGCACCCGGTCGAGCGGATCAGCCTCGACGTCGTAATCGGCCCAGTAGGGTTTGGCCTCCCCTTCGGGATTGAACCGCCTGATCCGGAAGTGGATCCGCATCAATACTTGCGCTCCTTTGGCTGGAAGCGGGTGACGACTACCGGTTTATACCGGAAGGATGTGGTGCCATCCTCCTGCCGGTAGATCAGTGTGTGCTTCAGCCACTGCGCGTCGTTGCGGTCCGGGTAGTCCTCGCGGAAGTGCGCGCCCCGGCTCTCGGTGCGATTGAGCGCGGAGGCCACCGTGGCCTCGGCCAGGTCGAGCAGGAAGCCGAGCTCCAGCGCTTCCAGCAGATCCTGGTTGAACTGCCGGCCGTGGTCGTCCAGTTTTGCCCGCCCGTAACGGTCCCGCAGGTCGCGCAGGCGGTCGCGGGCTTCCAGAAGCTCCGCCCCCGTGCGGAACACTGAGACCTTCTCCATCATCACATCCTGCAGGTCGGCGCGGATGCGGGCCACGGATTCGCCCGTATCACGGGCCAGCCACCGGCTGATCATCTCGCCGACGGCGGAGTGCGGGTTAACCGCCACCGGGACCAGGTCCGCGTCCCGGAGGTAGCGCGCCATGTGCCGCCCGGCCCGCCGCCCGAAGACCAGGATGTCCACGAGCGAGTTGGTCCCGAGCCGGTTGGCGCCGTGCACGGAGACGCAGGCGCACTCCCCGGCCGCGTACAGCCCCCGCAGCGGGGTGGCCCGCTCGTCGGTGATCACCTGCCCGTCATTGTCCGTGGGGACGCCGCCCATGGCGTAGTGCGCCGTGGGGACCACCGGCACGGGGTGCTCGGCGGGGTCGACGCCGAGGTAGGTCCGGGCAAATTCGGTGATGTCGGGCAGTTTCTCGTCCAGCACCTTCCGGCCCAGGTGGCGGAAGTCCAGGTGCAGGTAGTCCTTGCCGTCGATGCCATTGCCGGCACGGATCTCCTGGTACATGAAGCGAGAGGTCATGTCCCGCGGCGCCAGGTCTTTCAACGTCGGGGCATAATGCTCCATGAAGCGCTCGCCGTGCCGGTTGAGCAGCACCGCGCCCTCGCCCCGCGCCGCCTCCGAGAGCAGGATGCCCAGCCGGTACAGCCCGGTGGGGTGGAACTGAAAGAACTCCATGTCCAGCAGCGGCACGCCGCGCCGCCAGGCGATGGCCACCCCGTCGCCGGTCAGCGCGTGGGCGTTGCTCGTTACCTTGTACATACGGCCGAACCCGCCGGTGGCCAGCAGTACCGCCCTGGTGTGGAAGGTGTGCAGTGCGCCGCTCCTGATCTCATAGGCGACCACGCCGCGGCAGACGCCATCTTCGACCAGGAGATCGAGCATCTGGAACTCGTCGAAGAAGACCACCTGGTTGCGGATGCCCTGCTGGTAGAGGGTCTGCAGGATCATGTGCCCGGTTCGGTCGGCGGCGTGGCAGGCCCGGCGCACCGGGCCTTCGCCGAAATTGCGCGTGTGCCCGCCGAAGCGCCGCTGGGCGATGCGCCCCTCGGGTGTGCGGTCGAAGGGCAGACCCCAATGCTCCAGTTCGTAGACGGTATCGATGGCCTCCTGGCACATCAGCTCGGCGGCATCCTGATCCACCAGGTAATCGCCGCCCTTCACCGTGTCGAAGGTGTGCCATTCGGCGTGGTCCTCTTCCATGTTGCCGAGCGCCGCGCCGATGCCGCCCTGGGCGGCGCCCGTGTGCGAGCGGGGCGGGTAGAGCTTGCTGACGACCGCGACGCGCTGCCCGGCCAGTTCCAGCGCGGCCCGCAGCCCGGCCCCGCCGGCGCCGACGATGACGGCGTCGTAGGTGTGCTCAATCATCGCGGGGAGCCGGCTGGAGCCGCGGCGGCCCGCTGGGCCGAGCGCTCAGTCATCGGTGACGACGTGCGGGGGCTCGTAGTCCACGTAGCGCAGGACCGTGTGGTCGATGATGGAGTCGAACCAGCGGCGGCGCAGCGCCGCGCCCTCCGGCGAGAGCAGCCAGCGGCGGAAGTTGCCGGCCGCTTCCTCGCCGACCCAGAAGGCTTCATTCAGGTAGCGGGGGCGGCGTACCGGCCGCGGTTGCTCATAGGTCCCTTCGAACCCGTCGACGAAGACCCAGGTCTTCCGCCCGATACAGCCGAAGCGCCGGGTCACCTGGTCGAGCTGGCTGTCCAGCCACTCGACGAAGGCCGCTTCATCGACCCCCGGCTTCACGGTGTAGGCGTGGATCACCCGCAGCATGGTCGCGCCTCCCTACTCATCCGCCCCCACCCCCGCTCTTCAAGCCCGGGGCGGTCATCGCCTCGGCGTCGAGCAGTTCCCGCAGACGGTCCTCGCTCAACCCGGCGCGCTCGCGCGCAATCTCGCGGATCGTCCTCCCGCTGGCGGCCGCGGTCTTGGCGATCTCGGCGGCCCGGTCGTAGCCGATCTCCGGGGCGAGCGCAGTGGCCAGCATGAGTCCCTGTTCGAGCAGGGTGGGACCGCGGTCGGTGGCCTGGAGTCCGTCGATGCACTGGACGGCGAAGTTCTGCGATGCGGCGGCCAGCAGGACGACGGCCTGCAACAGGTTGTGGGCCAGTACCGGCATCATCGTGTTCAACTCGAAGTTGCCCCACTGGTTCGCCAGCGCCACCACCAGGTCGTTGCCCTGCACCTGGGCGCAGACCTGGATGACGGATTCGGCGATCACCGGATTGACTTTGCCGGGCATGATCGAGGAACCGGGCTGCACCGCCGGCAACTGCAGTTCGGCCAGCCCGGCCCGCGGCCCGGAGCCCATCCAGCGGATGTCGTTGGCGATCTTCATGAGCGCGGTGGCGTAGGCGCGCAGCGCCCCGGAGGCGAAGACCAGCGCATCCAGGCAGGCCTGCGCCTGAAAGTGATTGTCGCTCTCCCGGATCGACTCGTCGGCCAGCATCGCGATGCGGGCGCAGGCTCGCCGCGCGAACTCCGGATGGGCGTTGATGCCGGTGCCCACCGCGGTGCCGCCGAGGGGGACTTCGGCCAGATCCTCCTCCGCGTGCGCCAGCCGCCGCAGCGCCCGTTCCACCTGTCCGGCGTAGCCCGCGAACTCCTGCCCCAGGCGGATCGGCGTGGCGTCCATCAGGTGCGTGCGGCCGGTCTTCACGATGGGATGGAACTCCCGGGCCTTCGCTGCCAGCGACCGCTGCAATGTCTCCAGAGCCGGACGCAGGACGCGGCGGATCTGCCGCAGCGCTGCCAGGTGGATGGCGGTGGGAATGACGTCGTTGCTGGACTGGCACATGTTGACGTGGTCGTTGGGGTGGACCGCTTTCGAGCCGCGCGCCGCCCCCAGGATCTCGCCGGCGCGGTTGGCGATCACCTCGTTGGCATTGGTGTTCGTGGAGGTGCCGGAGCCGGTCTGGTAGATGTCCAGGGGGAAGTGCTCGTCCCACTGCCCCGCGGCGACCTCCTGGGCCGCCTGGACGATCGCCGCACCGATCCGCCGGTCCAGCAGCCCGAGGTCCATGTTCACTTCGGCGGCGGCGCGCTTGATGATCCCCAGTGCCTCGATAAACGGCCGGGGAAACCGGAACCCACTGATTGGGAAGTTGCGGATGGCGCGGGCGGTGGAGGCGCCGTACAGTGCGTCGGCCGGCACGTCCATCTCGCCCAGCGTGTCGCGTTCTTTGCGCGTTCGGGGCGCGGAGGTTTCCACGCTCTTACCCCTCCTTTAGGAAGATCCCAGGTCTTGACCTTATCATGCGTCTCCGGCACCTCCGCCGCCAAGGCCGCCGCGCGCTCAGCCGCGGTTTCGGTAGACCTCCCGGCGGTGACCGATCTGAAAAATGGTGACGGCATTCTCGGCGTCGTCGCTGGCGTAGACGACCCGGTAATCCCCCTGCCGAACACGATACCGTTCGAGGCCCGACAGCTTCTCGGCGCCCCGCGGGCGGGGATCCGCGGAAAGGCGGCGGATTCGGCCCGCGATGCGCTGACGATCGTCCCGGGGCAGGGCTGCCAGTTCTTTGACCGCGGAGGGTTTGATGAAGAGCCTATAGTTTGCCACGCCTCTTCAGATCCCGGAGGACATCCTCAAAGGCGAGGCTGGGCTCCCTGGCGCGTTCGTCGAACGCGGCCAGATCTGCGGCATCTTCGCGCAGGCTTTGCTGGACGGCATCATTTACCAGGGCGGAGAGGGGGCGATCGGTCTGGGCCGCCTTGATCTTCAATCCCCGGTGGAGGTGAGGGTCCAGGTAGACTGTGACCCGTTTGCGAGCAACCCTCATATCTCTATGATATCGCCAAAGCGTTAAAGCGTCAAGACGTCACAGGCGGATCAGGACCAGCGCTGCCCAGATTGTCCCGGCCACCGCGGCCGCGTAGCAGGCCACGGCCACCGGCAGCCAGGCGCGCTTGAGCGCCAGGCCCTCGGCCAGGGTGTAGCGGAAGCGGTGCGCCCAGTGAAAGAAGGCGAGGGCGATCAGCACAAACAGCACGAGGCGCGTCAGCGGATGGACTGCCAGTCCGCGGAGGGGTCCGTAGGCGAACGCTGCCGGGAACCAGCCCAGGGGAGCAGCCAGGCCCGTCAGCAGAATCAGGACCGGCGCCAGGATGGCCGCAACGCTGCCGCCGGCCGAGAAGAGCAACCACCAGAAGGGCTCGGTGCGGTGGATCATCGGGGGCCGCGCAGAACGATCCAGACGACCACCAGGCTGATCGCTCCCCAGGCCGCGTACCCGGCCGCCACGATCGCGGGAGGGGGCACCCGCCGGCCGCGCAGCCGCACCGGCATCGCCTGCGGCGCCAGCCGGAACCAGGTCACGCTGTGATAGAGGGCGGCGGCCAGGGCGACCAGGTGAAAGAAGATCATCCCCGGCGAGGCCAGAAAGCGGAGGTAGGCCGCGTACGTCTGCGGTCCCGCGGCCAGGCGCTGCAGCAGGACGAGCAGCACGACGCCGTACCCTGCGATGAAGACGCTGGTCAGCTCCCTGACCACGAACAGGAAATACGCCCGGTTGGTCACCCACCAGGCGAACTCGGAGGGACGGCGGTAGAGTTTCACCGGTTCCTCCAGGGGACCAGCACCCGGCGCAGCCAGTCCAGGGCGGCGGCGAGTTTGGCCTGCTGAATCGCCCCGGCAGGATCCACGCCGGTCGGACAGACGGTGGTGCACTCGCCCACCAGGGTGCAGGCCCAGATGCCTTCCGGCGTCGAGAGCGCGCGCAGGCGGGCGAGACCTCCCTCGTCGCGTGAATCCTGATTGTAGCGCTGGGCCAGCGCGATGGCCGCCGGCCCGACGAAGTGCGGCTCCAGGGCGTAGATGGGGCAGGCGGCATAGCAGAGGGTGCAGTTGATACACATGCTGAACTGCTTGTAGCGGTCCAGTTCCCCAGGCGTCTGCCGGTACTCCCCACCGGTCAGCGGTTGTTCGCCTTCCCGCACGATCCAGGGACGCACCCGGACCAGTTTCTCGAGGAAATCATCCAGCACGGTGATCAGGTCGCGGGCCACGGGGAAGTTGGCCAGGGGTTCCACCCGGACAGCCCGGGGATAGAACTCCCGGAGGAACGTGGAGCAGGTCAACCGGGGGGTGCCGTTCACCATCATGCCGCAGCTGCCGCAGACGCCCATCCGGCACGACCAGCGGTAGGCCAGCGAGCCGTCGAGGTGGTCCTTGATGTAGTTGAGCGCGTCCAGGACCACCCAGTCCTCGCGGTAGGGAATCTCGTAGGTCTGGAAGCTCGGCTCGGCGGACTGCTCGGGCCGATAGCGGAAGACGTCCAGCGTAACCGCGGCGCCCACCACCCCTACCCTCCGTACACCCGCGCTGCCGGCGGCCAGCGGGTGATCGCGACATCTCGGAAGGCGATCCGCGGCGCCCCGTCAGTGCGGAAGGCCAGCGTGTGCTTGAGGAAGGTGCGGTCATCCCGCCGCGGATAGTCGGTGCGCTGGTGGGACCCGCGGGACTCGGTGCGCGCCAGCGCCGAGTGCGCCACCGCCTCGGCCACATCCAGCATGCATTCCAGCTCGAGGGCGGCCACCAGTTCGGTATTGTAGACGCTGCTGCGGTCGTCCAGACGCAGGGTGCCCAGACGCGCCCGCACCCGGGCCAGGCGATCGCAGGTCGCCTGCAGCGAGTCCGCATCGCGGAAGATGCCGCAGCCGGCTTCCATGGCCTGCTGCACCTCCCGCCGCAGCGCCGCGACCCGTTCCGTGCCTTCCCGGTGCAGGAAGTCGGCAGTGATCCGCCGCTCTTCGTCGCGAGCCTGCGCCGCCAGCGCGGCGATCCGGGCCGGCGGATGCTCCAGGGCGAACGTCGCTGCGGCGCGTCCGGCGCGGGCCCCGAAGACCAGGCATTCGGAGAGGGAGTTGCTGCCCAGGCGGTTCGCCCCGTTGATGCTGACACAGGCCACCTCACCCGCGGCGTAGAGGCCGGGCAGCGTGGTGGCGGCGTGGACGTCGGTGTCTACCCCGCCCATCATGTAGTGCGCGACTGGTCGCACGGGGATCGGCTCGTACACCGGATCGATTCCGACGTACTTCCGGGCGAGTTCACGCACGAAGGGAAGCTTCTCGTCGATCTTCTTCTCCCCGAGGTGGCGCACGTCCAGGTGCACGACATCGCCGTAGGGCCCGGGGATGGTGCGGCCCTTCTGCATCTCGTAGATGAAGATCTGGGAGAGCGTATCCCGCGGACCCAGCTCCATGGCCCGCAGGCGCGGCCACGGCTCCGGCGGCCCCAGGCCGTAATCCTGCAGGTAGCGGTACCCGTCCTTGTTGACCAGGATGCCGCCCTCGCCGCGGGCGGCTTCGGTGATGAGGATGCCCGTCCCGGGCAGTCCCGTGGGATGGTACTGCACGAACTCCATGTCTTTCAGCGGCACGCCGGCCCGGTAGGCCAGGGCCATGCCGTCGCCGGTGCAGATGGCTCCGTTGGTCGTGAAGGGGAAGATGCGCGCGGCCCCACCGGTGGCGATGATGACGGCCCCGGCGGCGATCGGCCGGACCCGGCCGCTGCGCAGGTCCAGGGCCACGACCCCCTGGCAGCGGCCCTCATCGACGATCAGTCGGCTGGCAAACCACTCGTCGTAGCGCGTGATGGTGCCGTACCGGAGCGATGTCTGGAAGAGGGTGTGCAGGAGGTGAAACCCGGTCTTATCCGCGGCGAACCAGGTCCGCTCGATCTTCATGCCGCCAAAGGGCCGCACCGCCACACTACCGTCGGGTTCACGGCTCCAGGGACACCCCCAGTGTTCCAGCTGCAGCAGTTCGCGCGGCGCCTCCTGGACGAAGACCTCCACTGCATCCTGGTCGGCCAGCCAGTCCGACCCGCTGATCGTGTCTTGAATATGGGCCTCCGGGGTGTCGTTGGGTTTGATCACCCCGCCGGCGCCGCCCTCCGCGGAGACGGTGTGGCTGCGCATCGGGTAGACCTTGGAGATGACGGCGATATCCAGGCGCGGGTGGCGCTCCGCCGCGGCGATGGCGGCCCGTAGCCCCGCGCCGCCCCCGCCGATGATCACCAGATCGTGTCGCGCATGCTCCTCCATGCCTGCCCCGTCCATCAGGTGCGCAGCCTTCCTCGAACCTCGTGGGGCCGGGGGCCGCGCCCGGTGTTCCTCAGGGTCCGCGCACCGCCCCGGGCTGAAACGTCATCAGGATCAGCGCGCCCAGCAGGAAGAAGACGACCCCGACCGTCCAGAGCGCGCCCTCCGCCGCCGCGCGCCAGGGGCGGCTGCGGATGTAGTCGTCCAGCACGCCGCGCAGGCCGATCAGCCCGTGGCTCAGCGCAAAGAAGAGGATGAAGAGGTCATAGGCGCGCCAGAAGGGCGTGGTGAAGCGTTGGGCGACGAAGGCGAAGTCGATCGTGTCGGTGCTGTTGAGGACGTGCATGATGTAGAGGTGCCCCAGGACCAGCCCGATCATCAGGATCGCGGAGACCCGCATGAAGAACCACAGGTAGAGCGGAGCACCGCCGGCGGGGCGAACGGTGCGGCGGATCATAGGCCGAAGAGGCGCCGCATCATGAAGAACCCGAGCGGGATGATCAGGGCGACGTAGACCACGGCGCCCGCCAGGAAGAGCCGGCGGTAATGGCGCGTCGCGGCCGGCCAGAAGTCCACGAGCATCACCAGAATGCCGTTGCCGGCGTGGAAGATGACGGCCGCCACCAGCAGGAACTCGATCGGTTTGAACCACCGCTGGCGGTAGATGCTGATGGTGGTGTTGTAGACGCCGGGTCCCAACCCAAGCATCGAGGTTTCGATGATGTGCATAAAGAGGAAGAGCAGGACGGCCAGGCCGGTGATCCGGTGGAGGGCCCAGGCCAGCATGCCGGGACCGCCGCGGTACATGGTCAGACTAGTTCGGCGGGATGTTTGACCCGCCCTCTCCCTCCGGACCGAGCGTCTTCAGCCTCCGGGCGGCTGGTGCTATCCTGTCCATGGCCCCAACCTGAGACCCCTGGGAGGACTTCCATGCTCACACTCGAGACCCTGAAACCGCCCCGGGAGGGCGAGGCGATCCGCATTGCCGACGGGCGCCTCCAGGTCCCGGCCAGGCCGGTCATTCCCTTCATCGAAGGGGACGGCACCGGGCCGGACATCTGGCGCGCGTCGCAGCGGATCTTCGACGCGGCCGTGCAAAAGGCGTACGGTGGGCAGCGGCGGATCGTCTGGTTCGAGGTCTACGCGGGGGAGAAGGCGCATCAGGAATTCGGGAACTGGCTCCCGCAGGACACGCTGCGCGCGTTTCAACACTATGTCGTCGGCATCAAGGGGCCGCTGACGACGCCGGTGGGCGGCGGCTTCCGCAGCCTGAACGTGGCCCTGCGCCAGGTGCTCGACCTCTACGCCTGCGTGCGCCCGGTGCGCTGGTTCCGCAACGTCCCCTCGCCGGTGCAACATCCCGAGCGCCTCGATGTCGTCATCTTTCGCGAGAACACGGAGGATATCTACGCCGGCCTGGAACACGCCAGCGGCACGCCGGAGGCGCAGCGGCTGATTGAGTTCGTGCGCGAAGCATTCGGCTGGAAGGTGCGCGCCGACGCTGGGGTCGGCCTCAAGCCCATGAGCGCCTTCGGCACCAAGCGGCTGGTGCGCAAGGCCATCGCCTACGCTATCCAGCGCAAGCGCAAGAGCGTCACCCTCGTGCACAAGGGCAACATCATGAAGTTCACCGAGGGCGCGTTCCGGGAGTGGGGCTACCAGCTGGCGCGCGAGGAGTTCCCCGAGGTCACAGTCACCTGGGAACAGGTGGAGCGGGAGCACGGCGGCAAGGTCCCGGCTGGGAAGATCCTCATCCAGGACACCATTGCCGACGTGACGTTTCAGCACCTGCTGATCCGGCCGGAGAACTTCGACATCATCGCGACCGGCAACCTGAACGGGGACTATCTCTCCGACGCTGCCGCGGCGCAGGTGGGCGGCATCGGCATGGCCCCCGGCGGCAACATCGGCGACTTCCACGCCGTCTTCGAGGCCACGCACGGCACCGCGCCCAAGTACGCCAACCAGGACAAGGTCAACCCCGGGTCGCTCGTGCTCTCCGGCGTGATGATGCTGGAGTACTTGGGCTGGCCGGAGGCCGCGGGCCTGATCACCCGCGGCCTGGAGCGCACGTTCGAGCAGAAGATCATGACCTACGACCTGGCGCGGCTCGCCGTGGGCGCGCGCGAGGTCAAGACGAGCGAGTTCGCGACGGCCGTCATCGGCAACATGGCCTAGCGTCCGGGCGTCGAAGGGGGAGCGGGAGATGGCGCGTCCGAAGGTGTCGATCATCGGCGCCGGAGCGGTGGGCACGGCGACGGCGCACTGGCTGGCCCCGAAAGGCATCGCCGATATCGTCCTGACCGACATCATCGAGGGGCTCCCCGAGGGGAAGGCTCTCGACATCCAGCAGGCCGGGCCGATCGCCGCGTTCGACGTGCGCCTCGCGGGGTCGTCCAAGGGCTACGACGACACCGCCGGCTCCGCGGTGGTCGTGATCACCGCCGGCGTCCCCCGCAAACCGGGCATGACTCGCGAGCAACTGATCGACACCAATGCCGGGATCCTGCGGCAGGTCATCGACCAGGTGGTTCCGCGCTCGCGGGACGCGGTCTTCATCATCCTGACCAACCCGCTGGACGCGATGACCTACCTGGCCTACAAGGTCTCCGGCCTGCCCCGTGCGCGCGTCATCGGCCAGTCGGGCGCCCTGGACACGACCCGCTTCCGCACCTTCCTGGCGATGGAGCTGGGGGTCTCGGTGCAGGACGTGGACGCGCTGGTCATCGGGGCGCACACCGACAAGGACATGGTGCCCCTGGCCAGCCTGGCCAACGTGCGCGGCATCCCGGTACGCACGCTGCTGCCACCCGAGCGCCTGGAGGCGGTGGTGGCGCGCACCCGGCGCGGTGGGGCCGAGATCACCGAATTGCTGAAGATGAGCGGCTTCACCGCCGCCGGCGCCGCGCTGATGGAAATGATCGAGGCCGTGCTGCTGGACCGCAAGCGCGTCATTCCCTGCTGCGTCTACCTGGACGGGGAGTACGACGAGCGCGATGTCGCCGTCGGCGTCCCGGTGGTCGTGGGGGCGGGCGGCATGGAACGGATTCTGGAAGCGCCGCTGAGTGACGTCGAGCGGCACGCCTTTAACGCCTCCGTCGCCGCCGTCCGCGAGATGCTGGCAGCGCTGAAGCTGTAGCGTTGATCGGAACCGATCTCGGAGCCGCGCCGTGCTGGCCATGAAGGTCGAGCCGGTCGTCCTCGAGGGACAGTTCGTCCGGCTGGATCCCCTCACGCTGGCTCATCATGCCGACCTGTGCGCCGTGGGGCTCGACCCGGAGCTGTGGCGCTGGACGACGTCGGTCGTGGGCACGCCCGACCAGATGCGGGCATATATTGAGGAGGCGCTGCGCGGGCAGGCCGCGGGCACCGCGCTCCCGTTTGCCACGGTGGAGAAGACGGCCGGCCGGGTCGTGGGCAGCACCCGCTTCGCCAGCCTCGACCGGCGGCACCGCCGCGCGGAGATCGGCTGGACGTGGATCGGCCGCCCCTGGCAGCGCACTGCCGTCAATACCGAAGCCAAGTACCTGATGCTGCGGCATGCTTTCGAGACGTGGGGTTGCATTCGGGTGGAGCTCAAGACGGACGTTCTCAACGAGGCGTCGCGCCGGGCCATCCTGCGCCTCGGCGCCAGCGAAGAGGGGATCCTGCGCCAGCACATGATCACCGATACCGGGCGGATGCGGGACACGGTGTACTACAGCATCATCGACACCGAGTGGGCCGCCGTGAAGGCGACGCTGGAACGGCGGCTGGCCTTCCCGGCTGCCGGCTTCGACCGGGAGGACCCGAGCCGATGACGCGGCTGCGCCGGGCCCCCCTGGGACTGGTCCTCGTATCCGCGCTGCTTGCAGCGCTGGGTTTCCGCGCGGGCCCCGGTTACCGCGCGCCGCAGCCGGCCGCGGGCGCTGGGGTCGCGTTTCCCGCGATGATGGCCGATGCGGACGCGGTCGCGGCCGTGCAGATTCTGCGCACCGACTACACCGCCACCGCCGCGGACGGTCCGATGTACGCGGAGGCACGGGTGCTCGCGGTCCTGAAGGGCTCGCTGCGCCGCGCCGGCGTGTTGAAGTTCGGGGAGACGGCCTGGTGCGGCCCCGACTACCGAGAAGGGGACCTGCGGATCCTCTTCCTGCGCCGCGTCACTTCGCGCGAGTACTTCGCCGCGGCGTCGTGGGCCACGGATTGCCGCCCCGCCGGCCGGGTGGCGGTCTTCTTCGCTCCGGATGCCCTCCCGCTGCTCTCCCCCTCCGCCCTGCGGGTCTTTCTGGAAGACATGCAGGCGCAGGCGCAACGGCCGCCCCGCCTGAAAGTCCTCGTGGCCCAGCGGAGCCGGTCGGGCGTGGTGCTGGCCATCGGTCTGATCAACACGGGACGCCAGACCCTCTGGGTCAACCCCATGAAGCTGACGGCGGGCTACCGGGCGGGTGAGACGGTCCACACCAGGGCGATCCGCCCGAGCACCGGGCAGCCCACGGACTGGACCGGGATTCGACCGAGGCAGGGGATCAGCGGGTCCCTGACCATCGCGCGCAACGACCTCGGGGGCCAGGAGCGCCTCGCGCTGACCGTGACGCACCGCGCACTCTACTTCCCCTACCACAGCTGGGCCGGGAGCGTGACCTCGGGGGCGGTGCAGGTTGGGGAGTAGCCCGACAGCAGGGAGTGGCCCCGGGGCGGAGTAGCAGCAGCAACGAGGGAATATGAAACTCCACGAGTACCAGGCCAAAGAGCTCTTCACCCGCTACGGGATTCCCACCCAGCGGGGCGTGATGATCACCCGGCCCGAGGAGATCGACGGGTTGGATCTGCGCTACCCGGTGGTGGTAAAGGCGCAGGTGCTGGTCGGCGGGCGCGGGAAGGCGGGCGGCATCAAACTCGCCGCGACGCCGGCGGAGGCGCGGGGGCACGCCCGCACCATCCTGGGGATGTCCATCACGGGGGAGGTCGTGCGCCGGCTGCTCGTCGCCGAAGCCGCGGATATCAAGTCCGAGTACTACCTGGCGTTTACGCTCGACCGTGAGGTCCGGCGGTTCGTGGCCATCGCCTCCGCGGCGGGAGGCATCGCCATCGAAGAGGTCGCCCGCACGGCGCCCGAGCGGATCGTTCAACATCACGTGGACCCGTTTATCGGCTTCCAGCCCTTCCATGCCCGCGAACTGGGGACCAGGGTCGGTCTGCGCGAAGGCCGCCTGACCGCGTTCGCCGGCATCGCCGCCAGCCTGTACCGCCTGGCCGTTCAGGAGGAGGCGGAACTGGCGGAGATCAACCCGCTGGCCGCAACCGACGGGGCGCTGGTCGCGGTGGATGCCAAGGTCATCCTCGACGACAGCGCCGCCTTCCGTCACCCCGACCGGCCGCCCACGGAGGAAGAGACCGAACTCGAGCGCGCGGCGCGGCAGGCCGAGCTCTCCTACGTCGAACTCGATGGCGACCTGGCGATCATCGGCAACGGGGCGGGGCTGGTCATGTCCACGCTGGACGTCGTGGCGCAGTTCGGCGGGCGGCCCGCCAACTTCCTCGACGTCGGCGGTGGGGCCACCACCGAGAACATGGCCGCGGCGCTGGCGATCGCCCTGCGCAAACCGGGCGTGCAGGCGCTTCTCATCAACATCTTCGGCGGGATCACCCGGTGCGACGACATCGCCCGGGCCATCGTCGCCCGGCCCCTGGAGGTCCCCGTCGCGGTGCGGCTGACCGGGACGAACGAAGAGGAGGGTCGGCGCATCCTGCAAGCCGCGGGCATCCGCGCCTTCACTGATGCGGAGGAGGCCGCCCGTGAGGCGGTGGGGTTGAGCCGGGCGAGCGGAGGTCCGCGGTCGGAGTGAGCGGATCCCTGCGGGAGCACGGTCGCCGTCGCGGCCTCGCGCTGGTTCTGGCGCTGCTGCTTGCCGCGGGGCTCACGACTGCCGTCGGCACGGTCCGGGCTCAGCCGGCCGGCCCGGCCGCCCGTTATGTTGTGCTGATCAGCTTCGACGGGCTGCGGGCGGATGCGCTGCAGAGCGTCTGGCCGGCGGCGCTCCGGCAGCAGGGCGCCGTTTCCTGGACCGCGCGGACGGTCCTGCCGAGCACGACGATCCCCGCGCACACCTCGATGGTCACCGGCCGGGATGTCGCCGGGCACGACGTCCGGTTCGACGACTGGGATCCGGAGATGGACCGGCTCGCCCTGCCCTCGATCTTTACCCGCGTGCGCGGCGCCGGCGGAGGCGTCGTGGTGCTGATCACCAAACCCAAGCTGCGCTTCCTCGTACCTCTGGAGATGCCGGTGGAATGGCTGCCGTTTCCCCGGTACCGTCAGGCCGCCGTGATCGCGACGATCGCCGAGCGCTTTCGGCGCACCCGGCCCGCTCTGCTGTTCGCGCACGTGGCCGACCCTGATACCAGCGGTCACCTTTCCGGGTGGATGTCTCCCGCGTACCTGCGCGACGTGCAGGAGATCCCCGGGCTGATCGAGGGGCTGCTGGGGCAGATCCGCGCCGCGGGTGCCTGGGACGAGACCCTGGTGGTGGTGACCGCCGACCACGGCGGACACGGGCGGGTGCACGGGACGGCGCGGCCGGAGGATGTCACGATTCCGTGGATTGCTCTGGGCGGGGCCGCGCGGGCAGGGGTGACCCTGGTCGAGCCCATCCGCATTTACGACACCGCCCCCACCGTGCTGTGGGCCCTCGGGATTCCGATCCCGCCGCAGTGGCAGGGACGGCCGGTGCTGGGCGCGCTGGCGCCGGCGGCTCCCGCGAGGAGGTAGGGCGGTGGCGATTCTGATCGATGAGGGCACACGGGTGCTCGTGCAGGGCATCACTGGATACCAGGCCGAGTTTCACACCCAGCGTATGCTGGAGTTCGGCACGCAGGTGGTCGCCGGAACCCGGCCGGGAAAGCGCGGGACACGCGTCCACGACGTCCCCGTCTTCGACACGGTGGCCGAGGCGGTGGCCGAGACCGGGGCCACGGCGTCCTGCCTCTTCGTCCCGGCCCCCTTTGCGAAGGATGCAGCCCTGGAGGCGATCGCCCATCATCTCGACCCCGTGGTCATCATCACCGAGCACATTCCCGTGCACGACGCGGTGCTGATCATGGCCTATGCCCGGGCGCAGGGAGTGCGGGTCGTGGGACCCAACTGCCCGGGGTTGGCCTCGCCCGGGCGCTCCCGCATGGGCATCATGCCCAACCACCTCTTCCGCCCGGGGCCCGTGGGGGTCGTCTCCCGGAGCGGCACCCTGACCTACGAGATCGTCGCCGCGCTGACCCAGGCCGGGATCGGCCAGTCCACTGCGCTCGGTCTGGGCGGCGATCCCGTAGTGGGGATGAGTTTCCAGGACGCGCTGGCCCTCTTCGGAGAGGATCCCCAGACGGAGGTGGTCGTTTTGATCGGCGAGATTGGCGGGAGCGCTGAGGAGACTGCGGCGCGGTTCATCGCCACGAGGTTTCACAAACCGGTGGTGGCGTACATCGCCGGCCGCACCGCGCCGCCGGGCAAGCGCATGGGCCACGCCGGCGCGGTCATCTCCGGCAGCGCCGGAACCGCGGCGGCGAAGATCGAGGCGCTCAGTGGCGTTGGTGCGGCCGTCGCCGACCTCCCGGGCCAGGTCGTCGGCCTGGTGCGATCGCGCCTGACCCGGTGACCGCGCCGCGACAGCATGGGGCGTTGAGCGATGGGGCGCCGGGCGATGGGCTATAATTTGAACGCCATGAACAAGCGCCTGTACCGGTCGCGCCGTGAGCGGATGCTGGCGGGTGTGTGCGGCGGGCTCG
>Ga0209172_10001818_pt1 | contig 41986 bp, 44 predicted proteins | sample LarsenN4metaG_FD_184113 | JGI IMG/M metagenome (GOLD analysis project Ga0209172, IMG submission 184113) | Hot spring sediment bacterial and archeal communities from British Columbia, Canada, to study Microbial Dark Matter (Phase II) - Larsen... ... | reverse complement strand
GTCTTCTTGCCGATCAGATAGACGCGGTTGGAGCTCTGCAGCACGGCATCCATGATCTCGGGGCTCGAGACCACGACGTCGCGCAGCTCGCGCGGCAGCTCGATGAGCATGGATTTGTTGCGCCCGACTACGATGGCGCGGGTCTGGGGGAGCGGCTCGCCGGGGCGGATACGAAGCAGCGAGTGATGGCCCATCCCAGGTGCGGTCGTGGGGACAGCGCCGCCGGACTTGCCGTTGGCGAAAGCAGGCGGGGTGGCGCAGAGGAGCAGCGCAGCGAGCATCAGGCCGCCAATGCCGATAGCGGCCAAGGCTCCATCTGCAGAATTCCGCATGGGTCCAAGCCTTCTGAACGAGCTACCTCGACAGGTGCACTCGAACTGAAACAACTCGCAACGCACGCGAGACAGGGTCGGAGCACCGCCCCTCAGTTCCGCAGGCGCACGATCCGCGCTACGTTGACCTGCTCCTTGCCGTCGGCGACCAGGCTTCGAAGCGAAAGGAATACGTCGCCCCGCGTGTTCGCCTCGGCCAACAGCTCAGCCTGGCGTGCCGTGAGCTGCAGAGTGGCGACGTTTCCTTCGGCGGTCTTCTTGCCGTCCTTGGTCTCGATCTGTTGGCCGATGGCAAGAACGCGCACATCGCGCAGTATGGTCTCGCTGATCACCGCCTCGGCGCCGCTGTCGCTGCGGCGGCGCTGCACGAGAATGACGTCAACGTGATCATTGGGCAGGATAAGCTTGGCGGCTGCCGACTGCTCCGTGATCTTGGTCGAGACGGCGCGCATTCCCGCCGGCAGGATCGCCGCCAGCACACCGCCGCTGCCGGGCTTGACGAGCTTGCTGGCAGTGATCGGCTCACCGGCGAGCACTGGAACGCGAGCGATGGCGCCGGTGAACTCCTGAATCGCGTTGGGCTTGCTCGCCGAGGTGACGAAGCTCGGATTGAGCGCCTCCTTCGGCCAGTCCTGCCAGCGGAAGCTCGCCTCGTTCGCTGCTTGTCCAAGCCCCAGATCGGCGCGCGCAACAAGGACCTGGGTGGCGTCGACACGCTCAGACTGAATCACCGCCCGCGTCGGCGCCTGCATGATGCTACGCATACCGAGAAATGCGAGCGCGCCGGCGCCGAGCGCGATGGCGATAACGATCACCTGGGCCTTTCTCATGGATAGCGTCTCCCTGCCGCGGGCCCGCAGCCGCGTGCGATTTGCAGGTAGACTGCGTGACAAATCTCAACGACGGGTTAATCGCCGTCGTAACTTGGCGCGTAGTTGCCCGGTCCGAAGGCGCCCACAGGCGTGTTGCAGACCGGCATCAGGTGGCCACAAACCAAGCCGTCGACGGGTAGACCCACAGCGCGGCACCGGCCAGCGCTAGACCATAAGGCATGCCGGCCTTGCGATCGTGCAGCCTCGCTGCCCAGGCGGGTTGGGCAATCCAGAGTGGCGGCACAAACATGCGGTAGCTCAGCACGAGGAGGGCAAGTGCACCGCCCAGCATCGAGACCAGAACGGCATAAGAAAGCAGATTGTCAAAGCCGAGCCAAAGCGCGGCCGCAGCAAGCAGCTTGGCGTCGCCTCCACCCACCCATCCGAGCGAAAACAGCAGGAAGCCCAGGGCCAACACCAAAGCGCCGGCAGCGAGGTGCCAGGCAAAAGCGCTCCACGGCATTTCGACAGCCAGGGCGGCGCAGGGGAAGGCCACCAGCAATGCCAGCGAGATCCGGTTGGGGATTGTCATCGTCAACAGGTCCATGACCCCGGCGAAGGCCATGGCAACGGGAAACACCATCAACAGCGGATACTCGAACACCGGTTGACACCCCAACACGCATCAAGGGCCCGTGGCCACACTAAAGGCCGACCGGTTAATCGCCAGCTAACGGAGATGGCGCCTGTGCAGACAAGCAAGGCCGCCCGGCCCCGCGAGAGCGGGGCGGGCGGCGATTGCGGTCGATGCCGAGGGCGCTTAGACGGCCGGACGCTTGGCCAGACCGGTCTCGACGTCCTTGAAGGTGTCCGACACCTCGACGCCCACGTTGTAGACGACGGTCACGATGGCGACGCCAATGAGAGCGGCGATCAGACCGTACTCGATGGCGGTGGCGCCGGACTCGCACTTGACGAAACGCGCAACCAGATTCTTCATTTTCAGCTCTCCCAATCGACAGTAGATTTGGGCATTCTTGGGCCCAGTCCATCCGAAGCATGGGTCGCTTCGGCACTGAACTCGTGCAAGGCTAGGCGTCACACCTTAAAATAATCTTGCAATTTTTCTTTGTCGGCGCCTTCAGCAGATAAAAATTCGGACCGGTTATTTTATGGAAAACGAAATTACTAAGCAAATAACTAAAAAGCACTGTCGATAGTCGGTTAACCGGCCTTCCAATCCGAGACACAAAACGCCCGCCGGTCCGGGCGCCCCCCAGATCAGCGCAATTCGAATGACTCCATTAATCAGTTCGTTCTCCAGACACGGGTTTCAACTGAAAATTCACGGCTTTCCTTTCCTACTCAAAGAAAAGCGATCGGGATCGGCCGGGTGAGGCGTTTCATGGCGAGTTTCCTTCGAGCCTTTTCGGGCCGCAGGATGGTCCGGCTTGGCCGGCAGCTTGAGGCTTTGCGCTCGGACGAGCGCGGCATGACGGCTATCGAGTTCGGCATGGTCGCCCTGCCGTTCTTCATGCTGCTGTTCGGCATTATCGCGGTAGGTCTCTATTTTTTCACCACCTTCACACTCGAGAATGCGGTGGAGGACGCTGCGCGCCTGATCCGGACCGGTCAGGCGCAGCAGTCGGGCATGACGGCGGAGGAGTTCAAACAAGAGGTGTGTTCGCGCACACCGCCCTACATGGACTGCGAGGGGAAGATACGGGTCAACGTTCAGAGCTTCACCGGTTTCGGCAGCGTGGTAACGCCGTCCTGTGTCGACACCGGTGGCAACCTGGTACCGCCGAGCGGAGTGACCTACGATCCGGGCGCCGAGAGCACGGTGGTGCTGGTTACGGTCTGCTACGAGTGGGAACTCGCAGGCAAGCTTCCCTTTCTCCACCTCGGGAACATGTCGAACGGATCGGCACTGATTCAGGCCTCAACCACGTTCCGCTCCGAGCCCTACAACAAATGAGCGCTCAATCCGCCAACTCAGGTGGCGAACATCTTCTCAGCGAGGCGTCCATGAAGCCCGATGCCAGTTTCAGCCCGAGCCGATCGATGGCCCGATCGATGAGGGCCTTGCTGTTTGGCAAGGACGGCGTGGCGGCGATCGAGTTCGCAATGGTGGCGCCCCTCATGCTGCTGCTGTTCGTCGGTTCGGTGGAGTTCAGCCAGGCGCTGACCGTCGATCGCCGCGTGTCGCAGATCGCCAGCTCCACGGCCGATTTGGTGGCGCGTGAGAAATCGATCACGACCGCCGACATGGAGGGGATCATGGAGATCATCGATCACCTGATGAGCCCCTACGACAACTCCCGGCTCAGGGTGACCCTGCTCAACGTCTATTCGGCGATAAACGACGCCAGCAACGTCAAAGTGTGCTGGTCCTACAACCACAATGGCGGGGCAAATACCTACTCCGAGAACCAGAGCTACTCGCTGCCGTCAGGAATTCTGGGTAAAGGCAGCAGCGCCATCGTCGCTGAAGTCGTGTACGATTATCAGCCGCTGATCTTCAACATGTTCATCGAGAGCGTCTTCAGAATGGAGGAGAAGTTCTATCTGAAGCCCCGCCTCTCTAACAGCGTCGAGTACAACGGCAAGAAGTGCCTATAGAAACGCCGGCAAGCTCACAATGAGCTCAGCCTGCCACTGTAGGCATGGCGCCGCAATTGTCGATGACCGCAAAGTTGTATTTGCTCTAAAATCGTGCCAACGGACAACCGTCGCGGGACGGTGCCGGTCCTCCCGGCCCGCATGGCGGAGGTTCAGCGCGTCAGATGGGGCGACGATCGGCACACACGGCGGACGAGCTCAGGCGGCTCGTGTTGGACGCCGCCGAGCAGATCATCGAGAACGGCGGCCTCGGCGAGCTTTCTGCGCGGCAGGTCGCCCGTAGGATCGGCTACTCGCCCGGCACCCTCTACAATTTGTTCCAAAACCTCGACGACGTCATTCTTCACGTCGAAGCGCGCATGTTGACCGCCCTCGATCAGCGGCTCGCGGCGGTGCTCGACGGCAGCTCGGGAGAGGCGGCGGTCCGCCAGTTCGCCCGCGCTTATCACGCCTTCTCCCGAGAACGGCCAGGGCTGTGGAACCTGCTGCTCGAGCACCACCTTCCACGCTCACACGTTCTGCCACAATGGTACCAGGAGAGGCTCGAGGCTCCGATCGGCAGGTTGGAGGCAGTACTTGCTCAAATCGTTGGCGCCGAAGGCGGGCGCGCGAAGCGCTCAGCACGCGCGCTGTGGGCTGGCCTCCACGGCGTCACCCTGCTCTCCACGACGACCAAGGCCGGGCGGGTGATGGCAGAAGCCACCACCGAGTTGATCGATGAACTCGTCGAGGCCTATCTCGCCGGGCTCAAGCGGAAGCAGGCCAACTGAGTTCGCCCGTTGCACCATCACTGCTGCGGTTGGGACGAGTCGGCAGGAGCGGAGGCGGGCTCCCCTGACGGTGCGCGCGCCGGGAGGATGACCGACCCGGTGACGATGTCGGAGGCTGGTCCGTCGGCTCGGCTCGACTCACCGAACATACCGAACCAGCGATCACGCGGCAGCAACCGATGTTGGAGGCCAACCCAAAGACGGGGCGAAGTGATACCGTCGATGAACGGACGGGCCGGCGGCGAGAAAGCGAACGCCAGCACGCAGGCGAGCGCAACCACGGCGCTATCGCCCAGATGCTTGCCGTCGTACAGCTTGAGCGCGGAGCCGAAAGAGGCCTTTATGCGAGTGTCGAATACGTCGACGCTGTAGAGCTCATCGAGAACAAGATGGGTGATATAGCCGATGAACAGAAAGCCCCCGGCCAGCCAGGCAACGCCCTCGTGATACCCGAACCCGCGGTGAAAGATAATCGCAGTCAGGAACCAGAAGAACAAACCCGCGACGACGGAATGCCAAATGCCCCGGTGAGCGGAAAAGCGCAGGAAAATGAACTGCAGGCCATAGCGCACGGCGAGCAGCGTGCCGAGCCAGGCGATCCACATTTCCGCGATCGAAAAACGATGGGCCACGGCAAACAACACGCAGAACGACAGAAAGATGGCGAGACACGAGAAAAAGGCGCGACTGGGCCGGGAGTCTCTCAGGTCGATGTCGGGCAGCACGCTGCCGAACACACCGGCAAGGGTCACCGCGACCAGGGATTCTGGTGAGATCACGTTGGCGGCGACGGTCAGCGTGGCAAGCGTCCCGCTCACCAGCGTTCCCGCCGCAATGTGAGTGGTGAAGTTCGCCATCGCCCGCCTCCGCCGCCTGGATCTGGGCGCTCGATGCGCAACTGGCGGGCGCCGATACGGCTACATCATCAAACAGATTCGTCCCGGTCAGGCGAGCGAGCACGCTGGCCTGCCTGTGGATCAGGGGCGAGAAGGGTTGCGCTGGCGTTCGGCGCGCTGACGTGGCATGGGCAGCGGCGATACATCAACCAACCGAACCGACCGATGCCGCACGCCTCTAGGCTCAAGTATTTTGCCGCCATCAGCATCGCCGTCGCCATCACCGTGATGGCCATCAAGTACGTGGCTTACCTGCGCACGGGCAGCGTGGCGCTCTACTCTGATGCGCTCGAAAGCATCGTCAATGTGCTGACCGCCGTGGCAGCGCTGATCGCGATCCGGGTCGGGGCCCGACCGGCGGACCGCAACCACCAGTTCGGCCATCAAAAGGCCGAGTATCTCGCTGCCGTGCTCGAGGGGGCGCTCATCATCGTCGCCGCCTTACTCATTCTGAGCGAGGCGAGCGATGCGTTGCTTCGCCCCCGCCAGCTCAACCAGCCACTGGAAGGCATCGCCATCAACGGGGTGGCGACAGCGCTCAACGGCGCATGGTCTTGGTTTCTGATCAGCCGCGGCCGTGCGTGGCGGTCACCGGCGCTGGTGGCCGACGGCTCACATCTCTTGAGCGATGTCGCGACCTCGCTCGGTGTCCTGGCAGGTCTACTGCTGGCGACCGGCACCGGGCTCGCCGTACTCGATCCCTTGCTCGCTGGCGCGGTGGCGCTTTACATCCTGTGGATGGGCTGGCGACTGGTGCGGGGATCGGCCAGCGGCCTCATGGACGAGGCGGTCAATCAGGAGGTTGCCGCCGAGATCCGCAGGGTCATCGCTGACAATGCGGCCGGAGCGTTGCAGATGCACGACCTGCGCACACGCATCGCCGGCCGCGTGACCTTCATCGAGTTCCACCTCGTCGTGCCAGGAGGAATGAGCGTGGCGGAGTCGCATGGGATCTGCGACCGCCTGGAGGCGGCGCTCGAGGCGGCCATCGAGGGCGCTCAGGTCGTGATTCACGTGGAACCAGACACCGAAGCCAAAGCCAAGGGCGCGCTTCAGGTTTAACCCTTGCTCAGCCACGACCGGCGTCAGGGAGTGTAAGCTCACGCCAAAGGCTCGGCCCACAAGTCGTAGTGGTCAGCATCCAGCACGCGAACGCGCACAAGGTCACCAGGGGCCACGTTCGCAACGCCGGTCAGGAACACGCAACCGTCGATCTCGGGAGCATCCCACTCCGAACGACCGATGGCGCCCTCCTCATCGACCTTGTCGATCAGGACGCGGACTTCCCGCCCGATGCGATCGGCAAGGACGCTTTCACTTACCCCCTGCTGCACCTCCATCAGGCGGTGCCAGCGCTCCTCCTTGACCTCCTCGGGCACGGCACCGGGCAGCTCGTTGGCCGCCGCTCCGGACACATGCTCGTACTTGAAGCAGCCGACGCGGGCGAGCCTTGCCGCCACAAGCCATTCGAGCAGTAGCTCGAAATCCTCCTCCGTCTCACCCGGAAATCCGACGATGAAGGTAGACCGAATGGCGAGATCGGGACACTCGGCACGCCAGCGGTGGATGCGCTCGAGCGTCTTCTCCTGCGCAGCGGGGCGCCGCATGGCCTTAAGTACCCTCGGGCTCGCGTGCTGAAAGGGGACGTCCAGATAGGGCAGAATCTTGCCCTCGGCCATGAGCGGGAGAACCTCGTCGACGTGCGGATAGGGATAGACATAGTGAAGCCGCACCCAGACGCCGAGCGAGCCCAGCGCCTGGGCAAGCTCGTAAAAGCGGGCCTTGACGGGCCGTCCATTCCACGTGCTCTCGGCATACTTGATGTCGAGGCCGTAGGCGGAGGTGTCTTGGCTGATAACCAGCAGCTCTTTCACCCCGGCCGCGACAAGCCGCTCAGCCTCCCGCATCACGTCGCTCACAGGGCGGCTCGCGAGCCTGCCGCGCAGGCTCGGAATGATGCAGAACGAGCAGCGGTTGTTGCAGCCCTCGGAGATCTTCAAATAGGCGTAGTGGCGCGGCGTGAGCCGCAGTCCTTGCGGCGGAACCAAGTCGACGAAAGGATCGTGCAGCGGCGGCAGCGCCTCGTGCACGGCGCTGATCACGGCCTCGTACTGGTGCGGCCCGGTGACGGCGAGAACGCCGGCATGAGCTGCGAGTATTACGTCCTTCTCCACACCCATGCAGCCGGTGACAATGACGCGGCCGTTCTCGCGCATCGCCTCGCCGATCGCCTCCAGGCTTTCGGCCTTGGCTGAGTTCAGGAAGCCGCAGGTGTTGACCACAACGACATCGGCCGCATCGTAGCCGGCGGCGATCTCGTAGCCTTCGGCTCTGAGGCGGGTGATGATGCGCTCGGAGTCGACCAGCGCCTTGGGGCAGCCGAGCGAGACGAAGCCGACCCTGGGCGCGCCAGCCGGCGCGCGTCGCCGGTGGGGCGGCTTGGTCGGCGGCGTCGACGGGCGGACTCGGTCTGTCCTGGCGGGTGAGCTATGCATGGCCGCGCTTGTAATCGGCGGTGCTGCAATCGGCAACCGTGGTGCCGTGGCGGTCTTCAAATCTCGACGAGCTGCTTGAACCCACCATAGATCATGCGCTTGCCGTCGAAGGGCATGGCCTTGGGGTTCATCATTCCCTCGATGCGCTTGTCCTTCATGACCTTGGCATTGACCTGATCGCGGTGGGCTCGCGATCGGTAGACGATCCACGAGAACACCACCGTCTCACCAGGCTTCAGCTTCACGCTTTGGGGAAATGACGTCCACTTGCCCGGCTTTACATCATCGGAAACGAACTCGCGATAGTCGAGGGCGCCGTGCTCGCGCCAGACCTTGCCGGCCTTCTGTGCCATTCGACGATAGGCCGGCAGGTTCTTGATCGGCACCGGCACGATGAATCCGTCCACATAGGCCATGCGAAACTCCTATTGCTCTGTCAGGATGATCCTCGGCTTCGTGCCCCAGCAAGCGGGTGGAGGTCGAGTGGGACGACATCGCCCTACTCCCAACGCCTGTAGTCGGTTCTCAAAAGCTCACCCCAGGTCCCGTCCTCGTGCATCACGGCGGACGTGAGCACCCTGTGTGCCTCACTCTTGATCTCGATGACATCGCGATACTTAGCAAGCGTGCCGTCTCGTAACGGGTCCGGGCCTTCGGCATAAAGGGTCAGCTTGCGACCGGTGGCGTCGACGGTGCCCTCGTATATCCAAAGGCAGGACATCACCGAGCCGACCCAGCTCCCCACGTAACGTCGCTTGCGTGCGTCGAAACCGAGCGTCATGAGCGTCGTCGCACGACCATATCCCGGCATTTCTCCCTGACCCTCGGCGACCACCCAATACGCGCCGATGGGACGCACGCGCTCCGATCCCTCCGATCTCGCCGGCCCCTTTCCCGGCTCCTGGAGCACGCTCTCGTAGGTCCACTCGCCGATCAGCTGCCGCAGCCACAGGTGCTCTCTTTGCGGCTTCAAGCTCATCTTCGTCCCCGGTCGAGATTGGCTTCCTTCAAGGATTCTTCGGGCCGGCCAGAATCATCCAGCTCACGCCGAAGCGGTCAGAGACCATGCCAAAGAGCTCGGCAAAGAATGTCTCGCCAAGGGGCATCTGCACCTTCCCGCCCTTGGCCAGCGCGTCGAACTTGCGCTTGGCGTCCGCCTTGTCCTCGGCGGAAATGGAGAGCGAGAAGCCTTCGAATTTGGGGTTGCCGCGGCTGAAGCCGTCGGAGGCCATGACGGTGGCCGCGCCGATGCGGAAGGCCGAGTGCATGATCTTGTTTTCGTTACCAGGGGCCACCTTGTCCGGCGGCGGCGGGTTCGGGCTATCACGAAAGCGCATGACCATGTCGATCTCCGCGCCCAGCGCCTTCCGGTAGAACTTGAGCGCCTCCTCACAACGGCCATCAAAGAGCAGGTAAGGCGTCAGCCCGGGCGCGCGCTCCTGCGGCCGTGCGGCAGTCGCCAGCAGGCCCGCGAGGCGATCGAGGCCTTGCGTCCAGCCTTCGATCATGCCGGTCTTGAGGGCACCGTCACGTGCCTTCTGTGTGGAGTAGCGAACCGTGCTTGCTACCGTGGTGCGCCCGCGGCGCTCGGTGAAGGTCGTCGTCACCACGGTTTCGCCGCCCGTCCAATCCTGGTCGAACAACTCCGTGTGGACGATGCGCTCGGGAGGCGTGATCTCCTTGAAGACCCCGCTCATCCCCATGTCGCCCTTCTCCTTGTGGCGCCATACGTAGCGGAGCTTGCCGCCGACCCTGAGGTCGATCTCGCAAAGGACCATCGGCCAATCCTCGGGGCCGTAGAGCCACCGCCGCACCATCTCAGGTCTGGTGAAAGCGTCGAAGACGAGCTGGCGAGGCGCATCGAAGGTGCGCGTCAACGTAATCTCGCGCGCGCTCGGCTTGGTGACCTTGTAGTTGTTCGGTTTGGCCATGACCCACATTCCCCTGCTCGAGTGACGATCGCGCGACGCCGGCGGCATCGTGCCGATTGCGGATCCCCCGGCCCGCCCGTTCGCGTGCTGCGAAGTGGAGGCTGCTACCTCTTGCGGCCGCGCGCCTTTTCCTTCGCCTGCAGCTCCCGCAAATAAACGTCGAGACGGTCGAGCTGTTCATTCCAGAGGCGGCGATAGCTCTCGAGCCACTCGTCCACGCCCTTCAGTGCGCTGGGCTCAAGACGGCACGGACGCCGCTGGGCCGCCCGACCGCGTGTGATGAGTCCGGCGCGTTCGAGCACCTTCAAGTGCTTGGAAATGGCGGGAAGGCTCATATCGAAAGGCTCGGCAAGCTCAGATACCGAGGTTTCCCCGAGAGTCAATCGTGCCAGGATGGCGCGGCGGGTCGGATCGGCAAGGGCAGAGAACGTGGCGCTCAGACGGTCGGCGGGCATGGAGGTGTGAGTTGTTAGATAACCAGTGAGTTAAATAGGGGGCAGACCCAAAGCTGTCAATGGCATCTTCCGAGGCGTCTCAGTTCTCGCCCGCCGCTGGATCAAGGCACATGGGCTGCGGGGAGCAAGTGCACTCTCCCTCGCATTTCACTATCGCGCGCTGACAGCCGATGCCCGGCGCACACTGGCCGGTTGCAATGATCAACAGCTTGTCGCGACAAGAGCACGCCTTCGTGCACAGCTGCCGTTCGAGACGCTGGACACAGCGGCCGGCCAGAGCATCGCAGCGACCGCGGTCCTGCTCGTGCACATTGCCGATGCAGCGATCAATCGATCCGCTGGTTCGGCAGTTCTCGCGGCGGACCTCCCGCTCTTGGCAGCGGCCGCCGACACAGACGCGGCGCTTCACGACAAGGCTGTCGCCCACGCACAGGTTGTCGGAAAGGCGGCCGCTCTGGCACTGGACGTCGGCGGTACAGGGTTGCGAGCCCGCCGGCGTCGCTAAAAATGCGAGCGCCACCAACGCCGTCGCCGGCCGCGGCGTCCGTATCGACTGGGGTTCGCACCGGCCCAGCGCCGCCGCTACATGCGATACTGACTTTTTAAGCACACCGATCGGTGTGCAGGCGCAACCGTGCGGCTGCTGCATTGCCATCGACACCAAGCTGCCTCATGCTCATCGTGCAGCGGCGCGACCGGCGCCGCACCATGCTCAGGGAAGGGCACAGCCATGCACTATGTCAAACTCATCGCCGTGCTGACGCTGGCGGTCGTGCTGTGGCAGCCGAGTGCTGCACGCGCGCAAGCCTCGCGGGTCGAGGCCGGCGTGCTCAACTGCACGGTCTCCGGAGGCACCGGCTTCATCGTCGGCTCAACCAAGTCACTGTCATGCATTTTCGACAGACCGGGCCCCGATGAGCGCTACAGCGGCACCATCAACAAGTTCGGCATCGACGTCGGAACGACAACCAAATCGGTACTGTCCTGGGCGGTGCTGGCACCGACCGCGACGCTCAAGAACGGCGCGCTCGCCGGCAGCTACGGCGGCATTTCCGGCGAAGCGACAGTCGGCGTCGGCGTCGGCGCCAACGCGCTCATCGGAGGCTCCAATAAGACCATCGTGCTGCAGCCACTGAGCGTGCAGGCACAGCAGGGCCTTAACCTCGCGGCGGGAGTCGCAGCTCTGGAACTGCGCCTGCGGCGCTAGTCCAGCCCGACCTTCTCGAGTCTCAAAAGCGCAGCAGCCTGATCCAGCGCATCACATCGAGCAGGCTCATGGCGGCTGCTGCCACATAGGTCAATGCGGCGGCGCGCAAGATCTGGCGCGCCGCCGGTTTGTCCGGCGCGCGCAGGTAGCGTCCCGCTTCGAGCAGGGGCAGCGCACGCCGGAAGCTCGCGTCGAACTCGACCGGCAGCGTTACGGCGTGGATCAGCACCGCGAAGCTCAGCATCAGGAGGCCGATAACGAGATCGAGGACGAGCAGGAACGGAGACTTGGCGAGCAGCATGACGGCAGGCGCGGCGAGCATCAGCACCGCGCCTATCGACTGGACCCGCTCAGCCTGCCTGGCCAGCCGCAGCCGCGTCCTGAGCGGAGCATAGGCGGTTGCGTCCTGGACGGCGTGGCCGACCTCGTGGGCGGCAATCACCACAGCGGCGAGAGAGCGCCCGCGATAGTGGGGCTTGATCAGGCGGACCGCCTTGGCCGCCGGGTCGTAGTGGTCGCCCTCCCGGCTCTCCTCCACCTTCACGTGCCCAAGATCGAGCCGGTCGAGCAGGTGGCGGGCGAACTCGGAGCCGGAGTGGGAAATGTCAGGTCGGGGGCGCGAGTGGCGTGCGATGACATTGCGGACCCAAAGCTGCGGCAAGAAGGCCAGCGCCAGGATCACGGCGATAGCGAAGAGAGATATGACCACGTCACACTCCGGCGGGCAGGAGCCCGAGATCGCAAGCGCATCCTGCCACAATCCGAGCGGGCTGCTAAATGGCAGTCTGCACAGGCTGCACCTAGTCCCGGACGGCTCGCTTCAGGGGTGTTCCGGACGGGCTTCATTTGTGGCGGCATCGGCTTTGGCCCGCGATAGGTCCTCGCGAATCCACAACGGCAAAGCGAGGCTCAGCATCAGCACCCGCACCACGTGATGACCGCTGACGAAGGCGGCGTCCAAGCCGAGCGATAGGGCCAGGATTGCGGTGGTCTCAACGCCGCCAGGTGCATAGGCCAGCCACAGCTGGACGGTGGATATGCCGGTGATCCAGTGGGTGAGGAGGGCCCAGGCAAGCGCGGCAAGCGCACTCACCGCGAGCAGGCCGAAGCTTGCCAGCAGAGTTTCGACGAAGAGGCGCGTGTCCGTTCCGGAGAAGTTTGATCCGATCATCGAGCCCAACACGACGAAACCGGGCAGCACGAGCCAAGCCGGCAGCCCGGAGCTGAACAGCCCCGAACCGTAGAGGACCGCCGACGACAGCATCGCGCCGAACAGGGACGGTGCGGGAACGCGCAGGCGCGAAAAGATAAAGGCGGCAACGGCACCGGCCGCGAGCACGATTGCCAGTTCGCCGTATCGGATGGCAGCGACGTCCGGGGGCCTGAAGCCTGCCGTCGGGTCGGCGCCGAACAATTGCAGAAGCGGCGGCAGGAACAGCAGGATGGCGGTCAGACGCACAACCTGGATGATGACGACGCGGCGGGCGTCGCTCTTGCTCTCGATGGCCAGCGCCAGGACATAGTTGAGGGCACCAGGAACCGCCGAGAGGCGCGCGGTGGGCTGGTCGAAACCATGCACCCTCTGCAAATAGAGGCTGCCGACAACCATGGTGGAGAGCACCGCCGCCCCAAGACCGGCTATGGTCAGCGGCCAACGGGCGGCCATGGCCAGTGTCTCGGGTGTGACGGTCGAGCCGAGCGTGACGCCGAGCAATACGATGGCACATTCACAGAGCCAACGCGGCAGGCCCACCCTGGCTCCCGCAAGGGCCGTCGCTGCCACGACGGCGGCAGGCCCGGTGAGCCAGGGAAGCGGTAGACCGAGCAGGTGAAACGCGGATCCGCCCGCCAGCCCCATGGCCAGCGTCCCGGCGCTTGTCGCCGTACTGATCTGTGGGCGAAGCGACAATGGCAAAGCTGTCGCGACGGCGCGCGGTTCCTTCGTGGGCGGGAAGCACGGATTAAAACGCGGGATGAGGCAGCGTAGGGCCAAAGCCACGGCGCGACAAGTGGGGGAAGCGGCCTCGGCAGCGATGCTGACAATGGGCGCCGGTCTCGCTAATGTCCGGCGCGAGCGGCTTTCCGCAACGATAGGCGCGTGGCGCAGTATTGGAGGCGTGCATGAAGTTTCCCGGAGCAGCGTACCGTCATCTGGCGCTGGTGTGCCTCGTCGTCTTAACGGCGGCTGGCCCGACGCTCGCCCAATCGACGACGGAGTACGAACCGAGGGTAGGCCAAGAAGGCAAGGACGTCGTATGGGTGCCGTCCCCGCAGCTGCTGGTCGACAAGATGATGGAAATCGCCAAGGTCACGCCGCAAGACTACGTGATCGATCTCGGCTCGGGCGACGGACGCACGGTCATCACCGCGGCAAAGCTCGGCGCCAAGGCGCTCGGCATCGAGTACAATCCCGACCTCGTCGAGCTGTCCAAACGCAATGCGGCCAAGGCCGGCGTCAGCGACAAGGCCAAGTTCGTCAAGGCCGACATCTTCGAGAGCGATTTCTCCGAGGCTACCGTCGTCACCATGTTTCTGCTGCCCGACCTCAATCTGAAGCTGCGCCCGACCCTGCTCAACCTCAAGCCGGGGACGCGGCTCGTCTCCAATACGTTCACGATGGGCGAATGGCAGAGCGATGAGACCGTGTCGGTGGGTGGCGGAAACTGCACGAGCTGGTGCACGGCGCATCTGTGGATCGTGCCCGCCAAGGTGGCGGGGACCTGGCAAAGTCCGCAAGGGGAGTTGAAACTGGAGCAGACGTTCCAGATGGTCACTGGAACGCTCAAGTCGGGTAACGGGACGACGCCGGTCAACGGCAAGCTTGCCGGCGATCGGATCGTGTTGATGGCCGGAGACGCGCAATACAGCGGCAAGGTCAACGGTGACATCATCGAGGGAACCAGCAAGTCCGCCGGCAAAGAAGTTCAATGGCGGGCGACGCGCGCCGGCAAATAGGCGCAACAGGCGCGCGGCCGCGCAAGGGCTGGCGCGGCTGGTGCCGACGGACAGGGTTCACGATTGTGCCGGACCGGTCTTGACAGTTGGCTGGCCGGATGGCGAATGGGTCGGCTAAGGCCCCGATCCCAGGCGCGGAACTTCCGGTCCGCCGCGTGGTAGCTGCTCACCCATGGAAAATCAGCCCATACGCACGTACCTCGATTTCGAGAAGCCGATCGCGGAGCTCGAGAGCAAGGTCGCCGAGCTCAAGGCCATCAGCGATGACGGAGGGTCGGTCTCGATCTCGGAGGAGATCGCGCGGCTGCAGCAGAAGGCGCTGGCGGCGCTGACGGACACCTACGCCAAGCTCACGCCCTGGCAGAAGACGCAGGTTGCACGCCACCCGAGCCGCCCGCATGCGCTCGACTACATCAACGATCTGATCGAGGAGTTCACACCGCTCGCCGGCGACAGGTACTTCGCTGAGGATGCGGCGATCGTGGGCGGTCCGGGCCGGTTCGGCGGGCGCTCGGTGATGGTGATCGGGCACGAGAAGGGTTCCGACACCGAGAGCCGCATCAAGCACAACTTCGGCATGGCGCGACCCGAGGGCTACCGCAAGGCCGTGCGGCTCATGGAAATGGCCGACAGGTTCGGGATGCCGGTGATAACACTGGTCGACACGGCCGGCGCCTACCCAGGGATCGGCGCAGAGGAGCGCGGTCAGGCAGAGGCCATCGCCCGATCCACCGAGTGCTGCCTGTCGCTCGGGGTGCCGATCATTTCCGTCATCATCGGCGAAGGCGGTTCCGGCGGCGCAGTCGCCATTGCCACGGCGAACCGAATTCTCATGCTCGAACATGCGATCTACACGGTCGCCTCGCCGGAAGCGGCGGCGTCGATCCTCTGGCGCGACAGCGCGCGCGCCATCGACGCGGCAACCAGCATGAAGATCACGGCGCAGGACCTGATGCAGCTCAAGGCGATCGACGTCATCGTGCCCGAGCCGATGGGCGGCGCTCATCGCGACCCCGCGCGTGCCACTCGCTTGACCGGAGAGGCCATTGCCAAGGCGCTCGCCGAGTTCACCGGCAAGACACCGGCGGAGATCCGCAAGCAGCGCCAAGAGCGCTTCCTGGCGATTGGGCGCTCACTGTAGTGCCCCGAGCACTTCGCCCTCGATTCCCTGCAGGAGTCCGATGCGACAGGTGGGCCGGCGCTTGACAGGGGCCCACCGCACGGCAAGAAAGCACCGGGCGGGGCTAGGTTAACGTTCCCTTTACTCTTTCGAATCAAAACGCTCGAACCCTTGTGGGGCAGGGATGGGCTCTTTGGGCCTTCATCGAATGGTCTTGCGTTTTGCCGGAGTGGGGCTGGCACTGGCGGGCGCGGTGCTCGCCGGGTCGTGCAGTCAAATCGAGCTTTCGCCCGCGCTGCAGCCGTTGTCGCAGGAGACAATGATGCTGCTCGCCAAGCGGGGCATGACGCCAAGCAGCCCAATCTTCGTGCGCATCTTCAAGGAGGAGTCGGAGCTCGAGATCTGGAAGATGCGCGAGGACGGGCGCTTCTACCATTTCAAGACCTACCCGATCTGCAACTGGTCCGGCACGCTCGGCCCTAAGCTCCACCAAGGCGACATGCAGGCGCCCGAGGGGTTCTATACGGTCTCCGCCAGCCAGATGAACCCCAACTCGCAGTATCATCTCGCCTTCAATCTCGGCTACCCCAACGCCTACGACCGGGCGCACGGCCGTACCGGCGAGTACCTGATGGTACATGGCAAATGCCGGTCGGCTGGCTGTTATGCGATGACGGACGCGCTGATGGAGGAGATTTATGCGCTGGCGCGCGAGGCCTTCATCGGCGGGCAGCCGAGCTTCGAGGTGCATGCCTTTCCATTTCGCATGACCGAAGCCAACATGCAGCGCCATCGCGCGAGCCCGCACTACCGCTTCTGGAGCATGCTCAAAGAAGGCTACGACCACTTCGAGGTGACGCGACAGCTTCCCTCCGTGGCGGTGTGCGAGCGCCGCTATGTCGTCAACGTCAGGTGGAGCGGCGGCGAGCTATCGCGGCTCAACCCGAAAAGCCAATGTCCGCCGTTCGAGCGGCCGCCCGTCGTGCCGTTTACTCCTCTCGAGTGGACGCAGCGCGCGAGCGGGGAGGCCCTGCTCGCCGGCGCAAGGATGCGCGCCGCCACAATGCATAGCGAGCCAGGCAACGGTTCCGACGCATTTCCTGCGGGCTTCGACCAACCCAAACTCGGGCGGATGTTCGGACTGGGCGCGTCGCCGTCGTCAATGCGCGATATCACCGCCGAGCGCACGCACTAACCTGCTTCGCCGTCTCCCCGGCGGCAGCGCTGTTGTTAGGCGATAGTACCTGCTCGGCGATCCTGTAATCATATTGCTGGGGATCGACGGCGCCACCGCCGCTAATTGACGGCCGCCCGCGCTACACTGGGTTCGGTGCCAAAACACAGGGGCGGGGAACACATGGGGGCGCTGCATCATATCGTGTTGCCATTGGGGTGCCTGCTGGTGGGAGGCGCCATGGCCGCCCTGGACCCGGCGCCAGCGCGGGCAGTTACCATCGAACTCGGCGATGTCGCCCCTGACCGGATAGAGCGCCAGCGGGCGTTCACCGAGGGAACCCTGCCGCTAGCGGGCACGCCGGACCTCGCCCGACTCGACGAGCGGCTGGAGCACAAGGGGTTGAAGCTTGGAGCGCCACTGTTCATCCGCATCTTCAAAGCGGAGTCGGAGTTCGAAGTCTGGTTGCGCCAGGGCGAGCGGTTCGTGCTGCTCGACAGCTACCCGATCTGTCACTGGTCGGGAACCATCGGCCCCAAGCTTTCCGAAGGCGATATGCAGACCCCGGAGGGTTTTTACACGGTCGGGTTGCGCCAGCTTCACCACAGCGGACGCTGGCCTCGCTCCCTCAACCTCGGTTATCCCAACAGGTACGATCGCGCCTTGCTGCGGACCGGGTCCTATATCCTGTTGCACGGCGGCTGCTCCTCCAGCGGATGCTTCGCTATGACGGACCCGGTGATGGACGAGATCTACAAGCTGGCGCGCGCCGCCTTACGAGCGGGACAGCGCCAGGTCCACGTCCACGTGTTTCCCTTCCGCATGACCGAGGCCAATCTAGCAGCGCACGCGGAAGGCCCGTGGATCGAATTCTGGCGCGAGCTGAAGCAGGGCTACGATGCATTCGAGGCCACCGGTCTACCGCCGCGCATCAACGTGTGCCAGAGGCGCTACGTGGTGGAGCCTTCCCGCGCGCCGGACCTCGTAAATCATGGCATCGCGGCCGATTGCCCGGCGCCGCCGGATGGTCCGCAAGCGTGGAGCCCGTTGCCCGCCTCGTTCGCCGCCAGCGCCATCGGGCAGATGCGCGAGAAGGCCGACCCCGGCCAGGTCCGGGACCAGGACGCCCAGCGCCAGCCGGCGCGCGGCTTCGTTGCTGCGGGCGCACATCAAGCGAGCGGCCGGCGCCACGTCACTACCTCGAACGGCGAGCGGCCGGAACGATACGGGGTGGCAACGCTCAATCGTGATTAGCCAAGCGCCACATTCGACCAGGATTCCATCTGTTTAGGCCATGGGAGAGTGCTGTTGCCTGCGCACAACGGGTAGCGTCGAACACAGCGCATGAGCGCCGGGTCCTGCCGCTCGGCGCCGCCAGTCAAACTATGATGTCATGGATTCTGGTGATGCCTTGGCCGGCACCGCCGGCAGTGCATGGGTCCTATCTCCTCGCAAACTCCGCTCATGCTTACAGGGTTCCGAGCCACGAGACGTGCGGTTCTGGCCGGATTGCTGACGCTCGCGGCGTCCGCCGCCTCGGCAAGGACAGACGCGCCAGAGGTCAATGACGTTGCCAGGTTTCTGGCAGGATTGCCGCTCTCTGCAGAATCCCCCCTCGAGCCGCTGACGCGGGGGCACGGCTGGCAGCGGCATGCGGCCCAACTCGATGCCGCCTGGAAGGAGATGGAACAACGACAGCTGGCGCGCGTTCGGGCCTGGGCCGCAAAGTACCTGCCGGGGCCCCAACCCGTGCTGTTCTACATGTTCAGCGGTCCAGACTTCCTTTATGCCGACGCGTTCTTTCCGAACGCATCGACCTACGTGCTCAGTGGACTGGAGCCGGTCGGGAGCATGCCCGAACTCATGCGGCTGCCGCATGGTTCGATGCTGCGTGGGCTCAACCAGATCCGCGCGTCGCTTGGAACGGTGTTGAGCTTCAGCTTCTTTATTACGGAGGACATGAAGGCAAAATTGAATGCCGGCGAGTTCGCCGGCACGCTGCCCATCCTCTACGTGTTCCTGGCACGGGCGGGGAAAACGATCCGGGAGACGAGCTTCCTCAGACTGGACAAGGAGGGAGCCGAATTGCCGGTTTCGAGCCGCGCGACGGCAAGCGGCGCCAACGGCGTAAGAATCACCTTCTCGGACAGCGAAGGGCGCACGCAAACCCTCTACTACTTCAGCACCGACCTTTCGGACGGCGGCATCCGGCAAAGCGGGTTCCTCAAATTCTGCGAGCGACTCGGTACCGGAGATGGGCTTATCAAGAGCGCGTCCTATCTGCTCCACCTCGGCTCGTTCTCGAAGGTCCGCGAGTTCCTGCTCGCGAACACTGCGGCAATCGTGCAGGACGACTCGGGCATCCCAGTACGTTACTTTACGGCCGACCAGTGGGTGCTTCAGGTGTTCGGCACCTATCGCGCTCCGATCAGCATCTTCAGCCAGCATCGCCAAGAGGCGCTCGCCAAGCTGTTCCGCAAGGGAGAAGCGACGCCAATAGATTTCGGCATCGGCTACCGCTGGCGTCCCCACGAGGCGAACCTCCTGCTCGCGGTACGGCGGCAGGCACGGGCCGGCCACGATCGATGAGAGGCATTGATCCGTTCGCGGATCAATGCCTCGAGCCCGTGATTTGGCGTACGTTATATTCGGTCTGATTGTAAGGATGCGTTGCGCGCAAATGCACGGTGAATGGCGTTCAGTTTTTTCAGTTGACTGAGCAAGTCGGTAGTGATGTCCTCCCCGCCGTCGGACAAACCCTACTCAAAGTTCCATCGGCGACAGAGCATGTTCCGGCGCTTGAGTGCGGCGGTGTGTTAGCTAGGCGACGGCCGAGAGCCCACCAGAAGGCTCCGGCAAGGAAACGCAACGCGCAGGCGCGGGGCCGCCTGTCGCATCCCAGGTCTTGGGCTCTCCCACACTGCCGGTCTGTCGCTTTCGAATATCGGAGGTGTCATGAAGACGTTGTTGTTGTCGGTGTGTGCGGCGTCGATTGCGTTGGGGTTCAGCACGGGGGCGGCACACGCGGAGTTCTCGCGCGAACTCATGTACAATTTCGAAACCGGCAAATGGAACGATGTCGATGGCAGGTCGCGCGAGCGCGAGCGCGTTCAGCGCAACATCGACGAGGCGATCCTCGGCGAGGAAGAGCACGATCGGGAGGCAGACGAGCCTCGGCAGCGGACGAAGCAACGGTCCGCTCAACAGCCGAACCGCGCTAAGAAGGTCGAGCGACCCATCACACGGCGCGCGGCGCCCGCCGACACCATCGAGCAACCGAGGCGAAGGGCAAGCCGTGCGGCAGCGATCGGCGGCGGCCGCTTCGTGCGTCGCACGGGGCGAACCGCCGCGCCCGGCCGCAGCCAGCTGCTCGGCATCGCCTCTTACTATTGGCAGCCACAGCGCGTCGCGTCGGGCGGCTGGTTCAATCCCAATGGGATGACGGCAGCCCACAAGACACTTCCCTTCGGCACACGAGTGCGCGTCATCCATGCACGCACCGGCCGCTCGGTGGAGGTTACGATCAACGATCGCGGACCTTTCGTTCGCGGCCGCGTGATCGACCTGTCGAGGGCAGCAGCGTCAGCGCTCGGCATGAGAAATGCGGGCCTCGCGCCGGTCAGCATCGAGGTGATCGGACGCTAGGCCGCTCGGACCACTCGTCAGCAGGCACCTGGCCAGGTGCCTGCACTCCTTCGAGCGAACGTGGCAGCGCCGATGCAGACCCCGGCCGGCAATCCGGGCGGGCTCAATTCTTTGAGAGGGCTGGCGACGGATTTCCCTCCCGCTGCCGTTTTGGTCGGTGCTGCGCCGTTCGATCACCTGAAGGCGCAGTGTTGGAGCGCCGCCTCCCCGCAGTTCGAGGCGCTCCTTCTCTCCTCCGCGGCTGGCGTCTGCCGCTCGCCGCTCCCTACTGGGGCAGGAGCCTCAGCACCCTGCCGTTGGAGCTGTCGGTCAGCACGTAAAGCGCGCCATCCGGGCCCTGCCTGACGTCGCGGATGCGTTCGCCGAAGTTGGCGAGCAGGCGCTCCTCGGCTACCACCTCCTCACCGTCGAGCACGAGCCGAGCCAAATGCCGGCCGGCGAGCGCGCCGACGAACAGGTTGCCCTTCCAGGCCGGCGCCAGGTCGCCCGTATAGAAGGCCATGCCCGATGGCGCGATCGAGGGGTCCCAGTAGTAGACCGGCTGCTCCATGCCTTGCTTGTGGGTGCCGACGCCGATCCGGGCACCGGAATAGTGTCGCCCATAGCTGATCACAGGCCAGCCGTAGTTCTTGCCGGCCTGCGGAATGTTGATCTCGTCGCCGCCCCGCGCCCCGTGTTCGACGATCCACAGCTTACCGGTCTCTGGATGGATGGCCGCCGATTGCGGATTGCGGTGCCCGATGGACCAAACCTCGCCCGCCCAGCCCGGCAGCCGCGGATTGCTGGCAGGAATCGAGCCGTCGGCGTTGATGTGTACCACCTTGCCGAAGTGGCTCGCCGGGTTCTGAGCCTCCTCGGGGGCCGACGATCGCTCGCCGAGCGTCACAAACAGCGTGCCGTCCCTGGCAAAGGCGAGGCGCGATCCAAAGTGCATGGCAGAGGCGTAATCGGGCTTCTGGCGGAAGATTGTCTCTACGCCGTCGAGCCGCCCGCCCTTGCTGCCAACGGCAAGCGTTGCCCTGGCCACGGACGTGCCGTTCTTGTTCCCCTCGCGCGGCTCGGAGTAGCTGAAGTAGATGCGCCGGCTCGAGGCAAAGTCGGGAGCGAGCGCCACGTCGAGCAATCCGCCCTGGCCGCCGCGCACCACTTCAGGCACGCCCTCCAGCGGCTCGGAAAGCCCGCCGTCGCGATCGATGATCCGCATTCTGCCGACACGTTCCGTCACCAGCATGCGGCCGTCGGGGAGGAACTGGAGCCCCCAAGGATTGGCGAGCCCCTGGGCAACGGTTTCGACCTTGACGGCCAGGCTCTGGCGCGGCGCCGGCGCATCCGTGGTCGCTGCAAACGCAGAGCCCGTGGCACAGAGCAGAGCGACTAGAAAGGCGAGGCGAGCGACAGCGCGCATCATGGTCGGGCTCCGACTGTTGAACGGCACCCCTTCATTAAGGGTGGTGCGAAGCGGAATCAAAGCGCAGGGGGATCGTTCAGCCAGATGTGATCGGGTCCGACCGCGGCGATGCGCTGAATCACGCGGGGCGGGTTCTTCTCCTTCGCGGTCTCGAAGGCAATCGGCGTCAGCTTCGGCGTCACGGCGCCGATCAGCTCCCCCGGGCGCAGCAGGAAGGCCGGGTTGCGCGGCCTGCCGTAACGCTCGTTGCCGGCGGCGAACGTCTCGTAAATGAGGATGCCGTCGTGGGCGACGGCACCGACGATGTCGGGCAATATGGGCCGCCACAGGTAATTGGTCACGATGACCCCATCGAAGGCCTGCCCCGCGAGCGGAAAAGGCCGTCCGTCCTCCAGGTCGGCCGCCACGAGACTTACGCCCGGGCAGCCCTCGAGATCGCTGACCCTCGATAAATCGCGGTCGATGCCGGTGACGGCCAGGCCGCGCTCGAGCGCGAGCCGCAGGTGGCGGCCGCCGCCGCACGCCAGGTCAAGGACGCGGCCGCCGGACCTAACGCCGCCGATGAAGCGGACCACCCACCGCGAAGGTGGCAATGGGCCCTCCGCCGACTTGCAGCCTGGTGTCATACCCCTATTGTCGCAATTGAGTTTAGGATTTGCATTCGCCATATATCGGTCCGATGGCGCCCGCTGATACGCTTGCCTACGTCAAGATGAACGGCCTCGGCAACGAGATCGTCGTGGTCGATCTGCGTGCCTCGGACAAGGTCTTCACTGCTGCCGAGGTGCGCCGCATCGCGGCTGATCCGCGCACGCATTTCGATCAGCTGATGGCCCTGCACCGGCCCAGAACGCCCGACAGCGAGGCTTACGTGCGCATCTACAATGCGGACGGCTCGGAGGCGGAGGCCTGCGGCAACGGCATGCGGTGCGTCGCCTGGCTCGTGTCACAGGCGACCGGCAGGCGCAGGTTGCGGTTCGAGACCGCTGCCGGGATTCTCGATGTGACGGTCGAGGGCATCCAACGCATTAGCGTGGACATGGGACGGCCGCGCTTCGGCTGGGCCGAGATCCCGCTGCGGGACCCGTTCCACGATACGCGCCGTATCGAGTTGCAGATCGGCCCGATCGACGAGCCGATCCTGCACTCGCCCTCGGTGGTCAACATCGGCAATCCGCATGCGGTGTTCTGGGTCGACGATGTTGCAGGCTACGATCTCGCCCGCTTCGGTCCGCTGCTCGAAAACCACCCGATCTTTCCCGATCGCGCCAACATCTCACTCGCCCAAGTGACCTCGCCGTCCTCGATCACACTGCGCACGTGGGAACGCGGTGCCGGACTGACCAAGGCCTGCGGCTCGGCCGCATGCGCCGCCGCCGTGCTTGGTGCGCGCACCGGGCGCACCGGCCGCAAGGTTATGGTCACGCTCCCCGGCGGTCCGCTGCAGATCGAGTGGACGGCAGACGACCGCGTGGTCATGACCGGTCCCGTAGAGGTGGAGCACAACGGCCAGATCGAACTCGCCGAGGCGACACCCAGCGTCGCCGTTTAGCCGGTCACAAATCCCGCGCAATAGCGGCGCATGGAGTGGTAGCCCGATCGCAAGTGTCCTGCCGATTTCGCCAGACCCTCATCGACACAACCGAATGCCCGAACCGACCGTCATTTCGCTGGGTTGCCGATTGAACGCCTTCGAGTCGGAGGTCATGCGCCGCCACGCGGCCGTGGCCGGCATGACCGACGCGGTGATCGTCAACACGTGCGCGGTGACCGCCGAAGCGGTGCGGCAGGCGGCCCAGGCCATCCGCAAGGCGCGGCGCGAGCACCCGACGGCGAGGATCATCGTCACCGGCTGCGCAGCCCAGATCGAGCCCGAGCGCTTTGCCGGCATGAGCGAGGTCGATCACGTCATCGGCAACGGCGAGAAGATGCGCGGGGAGACGTTTCTCGCCCTGGCGGATGCGAACATGGAGCGGGTCCGGGTCGACGACATCATGAGCGTCACCGACACCGCTGCTCACATGTTGGACGGCTTCGGCTCGCGCGTGCGCGCTTACGTCCAGGTCCAGAACGGCTGCGACCACCGCTGCACCTTCTGTATCATCCCATACGGGCGCGGACCCTCCCGCTCAGTCCCGGCCGGCGAGGTGGTGGCCCAGGTCAGCAGGCTGGTCGAGGCCGGTTGCCGCGAGGTGGTGCTGACCGGGGTCGATATCACGGCCTACGGCCGCGATCTGCCGGGCTCCATGACGCTCGGCCGCCTGGTGCGGCAGGTGCTGCGCGGGGTGCCGGAGCTCGCCCGTCTGCGCCTGTCCTCCATCGACCAGGTCGAGGTCGACGCGGCGCTGCTCGCGGCGGTTGCCGAGGAGCCGCGGCTGATGCCGCATTTCCACCTGTCGCTGCAGGCGGGCAACGATCTCGTCCTGAAGCGCATGAAGCGCCGTCATTCGCGCGCCCAGGCGATCGGCTTTTGTGAGCAGGTGCGCCGCCTGCGCCCCGACGTTGTGTTCGGCGCCGACCTGATCGCCGGCTTTCCGACCGAGACGGAGGCGATGTTCGAGGACACCGTGCAGCTCGTCGACGACTGCGGCCTAGTGTTCCTGCACGTGTTTCCTTTTTCGCCGCGACCCGGCACGCCGGCCGCGCGCATGCCGCAGGTTCCCCGCGAGGAGGTCAAGGCTCGCGCCGCGCGGCTGCGGGCCAAGGGCGAGCAGGCGTGCGCCGCCTACCTCTCCAGCCAGCGCGAGCGCGAGGTCGAGGTGCTGCTGGAGCGCGACGGAATCGGCCGGACGCCGCAGTTTGCCGAGGTATGGGCGGCAGGCGCCGGCGAGCTCGGCGCAATACTGCCGGTCAGGGTCACCGGGCATGACGGGCGCCGACTCAAGGCGGAGGCGGTGCGGTGAGCGGCCTCAGGGATCAAGTCCAATCCGGACCAGCGCCGGCGACGCCGGATGCGCCTGCCCGCGCGAGTTGGTTCCAGCGCCTGAAATCGGGCCTGACCAAGACAACGACCGAGCTGTCCCAAGGCATCGCCGGCGTATTCACCAAGCGCAAACTCGATGCGGCGACCTTGGATGAAATCGAGGAGGTGCTGATACGGGCCGATCTCGGGCTCGATACGGCGGCGAGGATCGTCGAGGCGCTCGCGCGCAACCGCTATGCGAAGGGCATATCGGAAGCGGACGTGCGCAAGGAGCTGGCGCGGGAGGTTGAGCGGGTCCTCGCACCCGTTGCCAAGCCGCTCGCGACCGAGGGCCCGACCAAACCCCGTGTCATCCTGGTGGTCGGGGTCAACGGCAGCGGCAAGACGACGACCATCGGCAAGCTCGCCAAGCAGGCCATCGACCGCGGCAAACGCGTCGTGCTGGTGGCCGGCGACACCTTCCGTGCCGCCGCCATCGACCAGCTCCAGGTTTGGGGTAGGCGGACCGGTGCCGAGGTCGCGGCGTCAGCGGTCGGAGCGGATGCGGCGGGGCTGGCTTTCGATGCGCTCAAGGCGGCGCAAGCGTCTGGGGCGGATCTGGTATTGATCGACACCGCAGGCCGCCTGCAAAACAAGCAGGCGCTGATGGGAGAGCTCGAGAAGATGGTTCGGGTTCTCAAAAGAATCGATCCGTCCGCGCCGCACGACGTCCTGCTCGTGCTCGATGCGACGACGGGCCAGAACGCACTCGCCCAGGTCGACGCCTTCAGCAAGAGGGCGGGGGTCACCGGTCTGATCATGACCAAGCTGGATGGGACCGCTCGCGGCGGCATCCTAGTGGCGATCGCCGCCAAGTTCGCCCTGCCTGTGCACGCGATCGGCGTGGGCGAAGGCGCTGACGACCTGCTCGCCTTCGACGCGAAGGAGTTTGCGCGGGCAATTGCACTGGGTTAGGACTGCGGGTTTGAAAGCGGGGGCGGACGAGGGCCGCCTGGAGAGAAGAAGGGTAGACGGAACATGAGTCTGGTGAGGCGGATCTATCCGTTCAACGCCGAGCAGACGGTCAACATCCTGAGCGAATTCGGCCCCCTGGTGGCCATGTTCCTGGTCAATGCCGTCTATGGCATCGAGGCCGGCACATGGGCGCTGCTCGCCTCCACCGTCCTTGCCATCATCGCGATGCGCCTCGTGCTTCGTCGCCTGCCCGTCTTTCCGCTAATCGCCAGCACGGTCACTATCGCCTTCGGGGTGCTGACGCTCGTCACCGGCGACCCCATGTGGATCCAGATCAAGGTCACTATCTTCAATGCGCTTTTCGCGCTGTTCCTGTTCGGGAGCCTTTGGACGGGCAGGAATTTTTTCAAGTACGTGTTCGAGAAGACATTCCACTACACGCAGGAGGGGTGGGACCGGTTCACCTGGAGTTTTGCGTGGTTCTTCGTTTTCACCGCCGTATTGAACGAAGCTGTGCGGCTCACCTTCAAAGATGACGAGATCTACAATCTCTTCGGCTTCGAAATGGACGGCGTGAACGTTTGGATCTTGTTCAAGGTGGCGTTCATCATGCCGATGAGCGGGCTCTATGCCTGGTATCTCACCCGGCTGATGCAGAAGTACCGCATCGAGCCCGAGCCGACGGCGCCGGCAGCGGCGAGTGAGCCGATCGGCGGCCACAAAGTGGGCCAGGCGCCTGGCCTTGCGCGTCTCGAGCGGCGGGCGGCGCTGCCCTGACGGTTGCAACTTTCGCCGACGCGAACGGCTGAAGCTGCGTTTGGTCAACGATGAGTGAACCGGAACCTTCGATGACGGAAGGGCCCGCAGCTGACCGATCTGGAGCCGAGGTCGGGAACAACCAGCTCCTGAAGCTGCTGCTCGAGATGGGGCCGCTCGGGGTCTTCTTCCTCGTCAACGCTTACAAGGGCATCTTCTGGGGGACCGGGGCGTTTATGCTGGCCACGGCCGTCGCGCTCACCACGTCGCGCGCGCTGTTGGGCCGCGTGCCGATCATGCCCCTGGTGTCAGGGGTTTTTGTGCTGGTGTTCGGCGGGCTCACGCTGCTGCTGCAGGACGAGCTGTTCATCAAGATGAAGCCGACCATCGTCAATACGCTCTTTGCGAGCATTTTGTTTGGCGGCCTCTGGTTTGGCCACTCCTTGCTCAAGGTTCTGTTTGGAGAGGTGTTTCGCCTGCGCGAGCCGGGCTGGCGGGTGCTCACGTTCCGGTGGGCCTGCTTCTTCGTCGCTCTTGCCCTGCTCAACGAGGTGGTGTGGCGGTCCTTCTCGACCGACTTCTGGGTGGCCTTCAAAGCGTTCGGCATCATGCCGCTGACGCTGGCCTTTGCCTTGTCCCAGATCGGGCTGCTCAAGCGCTACGGTGAAAGCTCCGGTCACTGAGGGTTGCGGACCGGGCCGGCGCCGGGAACCGACGTCCAAGATCTCCGCCGGCCGCGATTCGGCGCCGTCATTCAGCCGGGCGAGGGAAGGATTCGTGTCTGGACGAGCGACGGAAAAAGGTGTTTTCTCGAAATCGCAAGCGTCGCTTCTCTTCGTTGGACAAGGCTGATCGGGCAAGGCAAGCGTGGCTGGCGCGTCGCCGGTTGCTCAGCGTTAGTGATCGATATCGACATGCCGAAAGAAAAGTCAGCGGATCGGCTGGAACGTTCCCCCGTTCATCTTCTGCACCGCGCCGGCCAGTGCGCCGGAGACATTTTCCAGGCGGAAATGGCCGATGGCGGCCTGACGCCGCGCCAGTATGCGGTGCTCTATACGGTCTCCCACAATGAGGGGCTGAGCCAGACCAATCTCGTCGAGAAGACCGGTATCGATCGCTCGACGCTCGCCGACATCATCCGCCGGATGCTGAGGAAGGGCCTGCTCGCCCGCCGGCGCACGAAGGAGGATGCGCGCGCCTACTCGGTGAAGCTGACGGACGAAGGTTGGCGCGTGCTGAAGAGCGCCGAGCCCCTGGCCCGCCGCGTCGACGACAAGATCCTGGCAGCCCTCCCGACCCAGGACCGCGAGCGCTTTCTCCAGGACCTCGGCAAGATCGTGAGAAATATCGGCCCGATGGCTCCGGCGGCGCGCAAGCCCAAGGGTCGCAAGTAGCGCGCGGTTCGAGCGTCGGTAGCAGAGGAGGTTGCGGCGCGCCGCCGCTAGGCCGCCTTCCGCAACAGGTTGCGGTTGATCAGCGTCTCGGCGATCTGCACCGCGTTAAGTGCCGCCCCCTTGAGCAGGTTGTCCGATACGATCCAAAGGTTGAGGCCGTTCTCGACGGTGGTGTCCTCACGGATGCGGGACACGAACGTCGCGAACTCCCCGGCCGCCTCGACGGGAGTGACGTACCCCCCCGGCTCTCGCTTGTCGACGACCATCACCCCGGGCGCCTCGCGCAGAATGGAGCGCGCCTCGGCGACCGTCATCGGCCGCTCGAACTCGAGATTGACGGCTTCCGAGTGCCCAACGAACACCGGCACCCGCACGCAGGTGGCCGTGACCTTGATCTTCGGATCGAGGATCTTCTTGGTCTCGACCAGCATCTTCCATTCTTCCTTGGTGTAGCCGTCCTCCATGAAGACGTCGATGTGAGGAATGACGTTGAAGGCGATCTCCTTGGTGAACTTGGACGGCGCCACCTCCTGGCCGGGCACGTACTTGGACTTGGTCTGGTTCCAAAGCTCGTCCATCGCCTCCTTGCCCGCGCCCGAGACCGATTGGTAGGTGGAGACCACGACGCGGCGGATGCGGGCCGCATCGTGCAGCGGCTTGAGCACAACCACCATCTGCGCCGTCGAGCAGTTTGGATTGGCGATGATGTTCTTCTTGGCGTAGCCCGCAACCGCGTCGGCGTTCACCTCCGGCACGATCAGGGGAACATCCTGGTCGTAGCGCCAAGCGGAAGAGTTATCGATGACCACGCAGCCCTTGGCGCCGATCCGCGGAGACCACTCCTTGGACACGGCCGAGCCCGCCGACATCAGGCAGAAGTCGACCTTGGCGAAGTCGAACTGCTCCAGGTCCTGGCACTTGAGGGTCTTGTTGCCGTAGGAGACCTCGACGCCGAGCGAGCGGCGCGAGGCGATGCAATGCACTTCGTCTGCCGGAAACTCGCGCTCCGCCAGCACATTCAGCATCTCGCGGCCCACGTTGCCGGTGGCGCCCACGACTGCGACCTTGTAGCCCATGGCTGTCGTCCTTGGCCTTTCCGCGGCGACTGAAGCGGCCCGCCCAGCGACGCGCATAATCGAGGGCGTTCCTTACGCCCTCGCGCCCATCGGTTCAAGCGACAAACCGCTTGCCGGAGCATCCCTTCCAGGTGTTAATCGCGCGCTAAAGCCACCCGGCACGACGCAAGGGAACGTCAGCGATGTACGACAACAACCTCGATCTTTACATCGACGGCAAATTCACCAAGGGCTCGAGCGGACTTACCCAGGACGTGATCAACCCTTCAAAGGACAGCGTGCTCGCCGCCCTGCCGCTCGCCAAGAAGCCGGAACTCGACGCGGCGCTGGCTGCCGCCGACAAGGGCTTCAAGGCCTGGCGGCGGGTGTCGGCCTATGAGCGCGCCAAAATCATGCGCAAGGCAGCCGACCTGCTGCGCTCACGCACCAGCGAGGTTGCGCGCCAGCTGACGCTCGAGCAGGGCAAGGTGCTGGCCGAGTCTACGCTCGAGGTGCAGATGGCCGCCGACGTCATCGACTGGTTCGCCGACGAGGGGCGCCGAGCCTACGGGCGGATTATTCCGGCCCGTTCCGACGGCGTCCGCAACATGGTCATCATGGAGCCGGTCGGGCCGGTTGCCGCCTTCAGCCCCTGGAATTTTCCGGTCATGCAGGCCGTGCGCAAAATCGCCGCCTCGCTGGCGGCCGGCTGCTCGATCATCATCAAGTGTCCGGAGGAGACGCCGGGCTCGCCGCTGGCCCTCGTCAGGTGCTTCCACGATGCGGGCCTGCCGCCGGGCGTGCTCAACCTCGTGTACGGCACACCGGCGGAGATTTCCGAGTACTTGATCCCCCACCCCGTCATCCGCAAGATCTCGTTCACCGGCTCCGTTCCCGTCGGCAAGCATCTCAACGCGCTCGCCGCCAGCCACATGAAGCGGGCGACCATGGAACTCGGCGGCCACTCGCCGATGCTGATTTTCGACGACGTGGACGCGGAGGACGTCGCCAAGCTGACCGGCGCCCTCAAGTGGCGCAACGCGGGCCAGGTGTGCATCTCGCCGACGCGGTTCTTCGTCCACGAGAAGGTGTACGACAACTTCGTCGCCAAGTTCACCGACATCGCCAAGAACTTGAAGGTCGGCGACGGGCTCGAGCCGACGAGCAAGATGGGGCCGCTCGCCAATGCCCGCCGCATTAACGCCATCGACGCCTTCGTCCACGACGCGCAGGAGAAAGGTGCCAAGGTCGCAACCGGCGGCAAGCGCATCGGCAACCAGGGCAACTTCTACGAGCCGACCGTGCTGACCGACGTGCCGGAGAGCGCCCGCATCATGAACGAGGAGCCCTTCGGCCCGGTCGCGGTCATGCTCCGCTTCAAGGATACCGACGAAGTGCTCACCCGCGCCAACAAGCTCCCTTACGGGCTTGCCAGCTACGCCTTCACCCACGACGCCAGAACCGCGACCAAGGTGGCCGATGCCCTCGATCACGGCATGGTCTCGATCAACCACCACGGTCTGGCGCTGGCGGAGCTTCCCTTCGGCGGGGTCAAAGATTCGGGCTTCGGACACGAGGGCGGCATCGAGGGCCTGATGGTTTACATGCAGGCCAAGTTCGTAAGCCACCGCAGCTGACGGCCGGGACGCTGCCGGCCGCGTCAGAGGTGGGGGCCGCCAGCCGCCCGAGGAAGGAGCCGCATACGCGCCCGGGCGACGTCAGGCGGTCAGCCGTTGAAGTTCGGCCAGGATGGCGCTGCCCATTTCCGCCGTTCCCACGCTTCGCATGTTGGGCTGCATGATGTCGCCGGTGCGATAGCCCTGCGCCAAGGCGCCCGCGATCGCCTTGTCGATCAGGTCGGCTTCGCGGGCCATGTTGCATGAATAGCGCAGCGCCATGCCGAAGCTTGCTATGCAGGCAATCGGGTTGGCCTTGCCCTGGCCGGCGATATCGGGTGCCGAGCCATGCACGGGCTCGTACATGGCCTTGGCTCGTCCGCTGTTGTCCGGTGCGCCGAGCGAGGCCGAGGGCAGCATGCCGATGGAGCCGGTCAGCATCGCCGCCTCGTCCGACAGCATGTCGCCGAACAGGTTGTCGCAGACGATGACGTCGAACTGCTTGGGGTTGCGCACGAGCTGCATGGCGCAGGCGTCGGCGAGAATGTGGTGAAGCTCGACGCCGGCGCCGTGCACCTTGTGGGTTTCGGTCACTACCCGGTGCCACAGCACGCCCGTCTGCATGACGTTGCGCTTCTCCGCAGAGTGCACCTTATGACGGCGCTTGCGGGCGAGGTCGAAGGCGACCCTGGCAATACGCTCGATCTCGTGCGTGGTGTAGACGGTGGTGTCGACGGCCCGCTGCTCGCCGTTTTCGAGCGTGACGATCTCTTTCGGCTGCCCGAAGTAGGTGCCGCCGGTCAGCTCCCTCAAGATGAGGATGTCCAGCCCCTCCACGTATTCCCGCTTGAGCGAGGATGCCTCGGCCAACGCCGGATAACAGATGGCAGGCCGCAGGTTGGCGAACAGGTCGAGCTCCTTGCGCAGCCTGAGCAGCGCCGCCTCCGGGCGGATGTCGTAGGGCACGCGGTCCCACTTGGGCCCGCCCACCGCTCCGAACAGGACGGCGGTGCTCGCATGCGCCTTGGCCATGGTCTCGTCGGTGATCGGCTTACCGAGCCGGTCGATGGCAGCCCCGCCCACCAGCTCCGTCGAGGTCTCAAACCTCGCCGTGGCACTTTTGCTGTTGAAGTAGCTGATGACGCGCTCCACCTCGGCCATGACCTCAGGGCCGATGCCGTCGCCGGGAAGCAGCAGGAGCTGGTGGGTGGTAGACATGGCGGTCGTCATCCTTGCGGTTCGGGTTGATTGTCCATCGACTTCGGGTAACCGGTTCTAGCGTTCCCTTGCTCAGGAGAGGAAAGGGAGCTTGACGATCAGCAGGAAGCCGTTGGCTGTCAGCAGCGCTCCAAGCAGTCCGAGCGCAGCGCTGACCCAAATCAAGAGCGCGCCGCCCGCAACGATGGCAACCGAGGCGAGCACAATGGCGATCTGCAGCAGGGCCTGACCCCAGTCGAAGTAGGGGTCGCGCTGCATGGCAAGGTCGCGTATCTGCTCAAAGGCCTTGCCCTTCTCGAACAGCTCATCCAGCCCTTCACGGCGCGCGGTGTCGGTCGTGAGATTCCTGATCTGCTCGCGGTGGGCGGCGATCCGAGCCTCGATCAGGCGCCGCGCCTCCTCCGGCATCGAGGGATGGGCGGCGAGATCCGCCTCGAGTTCATCTACAGCCAGCATGTAACTGGTGCGGCGCATGTTCTTGGCCTGGAAGAAGGCCCAGGTGTTGGTGGCGTCGATATTGGCGTTGGTGGCATTCTTGCTCGCGTTGCTGCCGCCGAGCGCGCAGATCGCCAACGCCACCGCAAGCACGCCGATATAAACGCCGATCAGCTTGTCCCGCGCGCGCTGGCGCTCGGCGGCAACCTCGCGGCTCAACTCGTCCAGCACTGCCTTTCCCCCCGCTCCCCTTTGCCGCGCCCGTCCCACCCGGTGCGCACGTTGACGATGGCCACCCTATCGCGCAAAACGAGGCTGGATTGCAACACCTCGTTGCGAAGGCGACGTCGGCATCGCGGTACGTCGCGCAGGCTGGCCCCGCAAGGACGATTCATGATGCAGAAGCGCCGCCCGGTCATGTTGGTCGTGCTCGACGGCTGGGGCTGGCGCGAGGAGGCGGCCGACAATGCCGTGCGCATGGCGCGCACGCCGGTTTTCGACCGGCTGTGGGCGTCCTGTCCGCATGCCCTGCTCGCCACCTCCGGCGAGGACGTCGGTCTGCCGGCAGGCCAGATGGGCAATTCCGAGGTCGGCCACCTCAACATCGGGGCGGGCCGCCGCGTGCTGCAGGACCTGCCGCGCATCGGCGAGGCGATCGCGACGGGCGAACTGGAACGCAAGCCGGCGCTCACTGACCTCATCGAGCGCCTACGTCGGACGGGCGGGACCTGCCATCTCATCGGCCTGGTCTCGCCCGGCGGGGTGCACTCCCATCAGGATCACGCCGTCGCCCTCGCCCGTGTCCTCGACGCGGCCGGCGTGCCGACGCTCGTGCATGCCATTACCGACGGCCGCGATACGCTGCCGCGCATCGCGGGTCAGTGCCTTGCGGATTTGAAGGCCGGATTGCCGGCTGCGGTGTCCTTCGCCACGGTCTCGGGCCGCTACTACGCCATGGACCGCGACAAGCGGTGGGAGCGCATCGCCAAGGCCTACCGCGCCGTGGCCGAGGGCGAGGGTCCCCGCTTCGCCGATGCCCAGGCGGTCGTTGCCGACGCCTACGCGCACGACCTGAACGACGAGTTCGTCGTGCCGGCCGTAGTCGGCGACTACCGTGGCATGCGGGACGGGGACGGCCTGCTCTGCTTCAACTTCCGTGCCGACCGGGTGCGCGAGATCCTCACGGCTCTGCTCGACCCGGCCTTCTCGGGCTTTCCGCGGCCGCGCCTGATCCGCTTCGCCGCCGGGGCCGGCATGACCGAGTACAGCGCGGAACTCAACGCCTTTCTCGATACGATTTTCCCGACGGAGACCCTGGCCAAAGTCTTGGGTGAGGTCGTTGCCGCGGCCGGCCGCACCCAGCTGCGCATGGCCGAGACGGAGAAGTACCCGCACGTCACCTACTTCCTGAACGGTGGCCGCGAGGAGCCCTACCCGGGCGAGGACCGCATCATGGTGCCGTCGCCGAAGGTTGCTACCTACGACCTGAAGCCGGAGATGTCGGCTTTCGAGCTGACGGACAAGGCTGTGGCCGCCGTCGGCTCGGGAAAGTACGATCTCATCGTGCTGAATTACGCCAACCCCGACATGGTCGGGCACACCGGCTCGCTCGTCGCCGCGATCAAGGCCGTCGAGACGGTCGATACGGGCCTCGGCCGCATCGCCGAGGCGGTACGAAGGGCCGGCGGCGCATTGCTGGTCACCGCGGACCACGGCAACTGCGAGATGATGCGTGACCCGGAGACCGGCGGGCCCCACACCGCGCATACCACCAATCCGGTTCCCGTTCTGCTGATGGAGGGTGGCGGTGTCGCACTCAGCGGCGGGCGGCTCGCCGACATCGCGCCCACGCTGCTCGCACTGATGGAGCTGCCGCAGCCCCCCGAGATGACGGGCGCCTCGCTCCTGCGCAAGGCGCCGGATCGCTGAAATCGCGCCGTTACGGTCGGCTCGGCGGTGCCGCCGCATCGAGGCCGAGCACGTCCAGCATGGTGTACAAGCCGGGTCGCCGGCCGCGACCCCACAGCGCGGCGCGGACCGCGCCGCGCGCGAAAATGCCCCGGTCTGCGGCCCGGTGGCAAAGCTCGACGCGCTCGCCTTCCCCGGCGAAAATGACGGTGTGATCGCCGACCACGCTGCCGCCCCGCAGCACCGCGAAGCCGATGTCACCCCGTCTTCGCTCGCCGGTGTGCCCGTCGCGAACACGCACGCTGCGCGCCTCGAGGCGGACGCCCCGCCCTTCCGCCGCAGCCCGCCCCAGCATCAGCGCCGTCCCCGAGGGGGCATCGACCTTGTGCCGGTGATGCATCTCGACGATCTCGATGTCGTAGTCCTCATCGAGCGCCTGCGCCACCTTGCGCGCGAGCGCGACCAGCAGGTTGACGCCGAGGCTCATGTTGCCGGCCTTGATGATGGTGGCGTGGCGGGCGGCTGCCTCGATCGCCCGCTCCTGCTCCGCCGAGAGCCCAGTGGTGCCGATGACGTGGATGATGCGGGCGTTGGCAGCGAGTCCGGCAAACTCGACGGTCGCCTCGGGCCTGGTGAAGTCGAGAATGGCATCTACCTCGGCGATGATCGCCAGCGGATCGTCGGTAATCTTCACACCCAGGCTCCCAAGCCCGGCGAGGAAACCGAGGTCCTGCTCAAGTGCGATCGAGCCGGGTGGCTCGATGCCGCCGGCCAGCACGCAGCCCGGCGTGGCGTGGACAACGCGCACGAGTTCCCGTCCCATGCGGCCGGCCGCGCCCATGACCGCGATCTTCATGTCGCTCATGGAACGATCCCCTTTGGTGGGCAGTGGCGCGGGTATAGCAACCGCCCGGTTGCGGCGAAAGGCCGTCGAGCCGCCGCAAATGGAACTCATGGTGGAGCTGGCTTTGGCTCACAAGCCGTCGCTTCGAGCATTGGACGCACATGATGGGTGGTTGGAAGAGCACCGTGGCCGGCCGGGGCGCTGCCGTCGCCGCGCTTGTCTTGATGGTGTCGGCCCTGGAGGTCGCAGCACAAGACAGCGGCATCAAGGGGCGCTTCACATCGATCGATCTCAGCACTTGCGAGCGGGTCGAGGCCACGGCCGCCGGCAGCAGCTGGATATGCAGCGGTTTGCCCGATTACGCGGTCTATTTCCTGGAGCGGGGCTCGCGGCAGGCCATGAGCTTCGGCGCCGATGCCGGGCGCTATCGCGCGGCGGGCCAGAGTCTGACCGCCGACAACAGCGCCCTCGACGAGCACAGACGCGCCACCGTCGAGTGGCGGGCGGAGCGGCGCGGCGGTCGCGATGTGCCGTATGCCGCCATCGTGCGCTATCGGACGGCGCGGGAGGGAGAGAAGGGCGAGGTTCTGGTCATCACCAAGATCGGCGCCGGCGAAGCCTGCCATGCCGCCTATATCGACGCACTGGCCAATGCCGAGGCCATGGCGCTGGCGAGATCGTGGGCGGACAGCGAGGCACGCAAGTTCGACTGCAAGAGCAAGCCCCGCATCGTCGGCAACCGCGGCAAGAGCCCGATGTGATCGCCGGTGGCGTTGCCTCAGTTCCAGACGAACGCGATCTTGGCAAGCATGGCGCCGCCAATGCGATCGAAGGCCTTGGCCTCCGGTCGGCCGCCGCGGCGCCAGTAGAACTCGATCGCCCCGCTATTGTCAGCGAGTGCCCACACCAACAGGCCGTCGAGGCCGCGCCTGTCGAGCTCGTAGCGGCAACTTTCGAACAGCCTCTCGCCGAAACCGCCGCCCTGATAGGCCGGAGCCAGATAGATCTCGTAGATCTCGCCCTCGACATTGGGGAACGCGCGGCGTTCGCGCGAGCGGCCGAACGTCGCGTAACCGGCGATGGTGCCGGCCACCTCGAGCACCAACAGCCCGTCGCCGGCGCGCGTGGCGTTGGCCCACCAGTCCGCTCCGCGCCGGCGGATCATGCTTTCAAGATGGAGGTGAGGAATGATGCCGCGGTAGGCAAACCGCCAGGAGTCACCGAAAACCGCGGCAAGCGCCGTTGCGTCCGCCGGGCCGGCCTTGCGTACCACCACCTGTGCGCTGGAGCTGAGCATTGGCGCATACTAGCGCGAAGCAGTCGTCTGCACCTGTCTCTTGTTGGCAGCGGCGGGGTGCCCAAACCGACCGCGACAGGAATAAAAAAACGCGAGGCCCGCGGCTCGGAGCCGGGGCCTCGGCATGGTTGAGGGGCGACGGTTTGTCTTTCAGGTGGTTCCGCCGGTTTTCTTGAGCTGCTCGAACGACCTGGCGGCAGCGGCGTTCACCGTCTCAAAGGTCTGCTTGGCAACCTTGGTCGAAAGCTCAAGCAGTTCCCTGCTCTGCGCGCCAGCGGCCGCGAACTGCTGCTGAACGAAGTCGGCCTGAAGGCGCGCCGCCTCCGGCAGCGTCTTGGCGCGGGCGATGGCCTGGGCCGCGTCAAACACCGCCTCGGTGTTCACAGCGGTATTGTGCAGCACCTTCTCGCCGATCGCTTTGGCGCCGGCATGGGCGGCCAGCATGACCTCCTCGATGACCTTCGCGCTGTCCTTGGCGACCGTGTTCAGTCGCTGGTAGGCCTCGCGGGTCTTGACCACGCTATCCTCAGCCAACGCCTGCAAGTTCTCAGGGATGCGGACATCCTTGGCGGCGTTGAACATATCTTGTGCTTGACGGGTGAAATGCTCGTTCATTTGTAGGCTCCTGGTGACGCTGCGCTTGGGGGTGCGCTTGGAACGTTTCGCGGCTCGCTCTCGGGCAGGCTTCGAAGGCGTCCGGACGGGGTCCTTGGTCTTGGTTGTCTTCATCGTCATCCCTGGCCAGCGCGCATCGAAATGCCGCCGCCTTTCGCTCGGTCTGACGCCCACAATATAGATGGGCGTATTGTGCATTGCAACATCAATCTGCTGCACCGCGAAATGCGCTTGGAAGGCGCGGCGCACCCTTCCGGCGTCCTCATCAGATGATTTTAGTCTGGCCGCACCTGCTGAAATCGCCCTTTCAGGCTTCCCGTTCCATGCGGATCGCGATTGTTTTATGTGAGGCGGGGGAACAGCCTGCGATATTCGGTCGCAGCCCGATCGAAGAGAATGTCGGCAGTTCGCAGCGGGCGAGCCAGGGTGAGCCCTGCGAGCGAGCGGCAGCGAGACAGAGCGACGTAGGTCTGGCCGTGGGCGAAGGTGCCACGGCCGAGGTCGATATAAACCATATCGAGCGTCAGCCCCTGGCTCTTATGGATGGTGAGCGCCCAGGCCAGCCGCAGCGGGAGCTGTTTGAAGCTGCCGGCGACGCTCTCGACGATCTTCTCAGTGGTTTGATCGTAGGTATAACGACGATTTTCCCACGACACCGGCTCGACCTCGTGCTCCTGGCCGTCGATCTCGATCCACACTTGCCGTTCGGCCAGGCGGGAAACGCGCGCGATAGTCCCGTTCACCCAGCGCTTGTCGGGATCGTTGCGCAAGAGAATCACTTTGGCGCCCGCCTTCAGCACCAATGTCGGATCGGTCGGAATGGCGTTTTCCGAGAAGTCGCCGGTGATGCCCGCCTCGTACGCCTTCGGCGCGCCAGGCAGCGCCTCCAGATAGGCGAGGTTGATGCGCTGCGCCGCGGCGTTGGTCGGCGTCAGGATGACGAACGGGTCGCCCTCGCACAGCGTGCGAATGGGTTTGACCCGGGCGTTGAGGATGGCAAGATCGCGCTCGTCGGCCTCGCCCTCGCGGATGCGGTTGAGCACCTCCTGCAGCTCGGGCTCGCGCTGGCGGAACACTTCGCGCAGCTCAAGCAGGTGCGTGCCGGCCCCTTCGCGCAGCGCCGGCACGCTGAAAAAGAACGGGCCACCGTGCGCCGACTCTAGATGGTGGGCAAGCTCCGCCTCGTGCACCACCGGCGGCAGTTGATGAAGATCGCCGAACAGGAGCAGGCGGACCCCACCGAACGGTTCGCGCGGCCGCCCGCGATTGACCCTGAGCGACTGGTCGATGGCCCACATCAGGTCGGAACGGACCATCGACACCTCGTCGATGACGAGAAACTTGAGCCGGCGCATGAGCCGCCCGTTGCGGCTGCGCTTGATGTCGGTGGGGCCGATCAGCCGCGGCGGGAAGCCGAAGAAGGAGTGGATCGTTTGGCCGCCCACGTTGACGGCCGCGAGCCCGGTTGGCGCCAACACCACGGCCTGCCCGGCGACCCGCTGGCCGAGATAGCGCAGAAGCGTCGATTTGCCGGTTCCTGCGCTGCCGGTGACGAACAGATGGCCGGTCCCCTCAGAGAGGTAAGCGCGCGCTGTCGCATAGTCGGGCGTCTCGGTCACGCCCTCAGATGGATGGGTGCGATCGCTCGGCGGCACCTCAGTCTCCTGCGGTCGGTTCCGGGCCACCGGCTGGCTCGGGGTCGGTCAGGCCATCATGGCATCGGCTTCGCGCTTGCGCTCCCGCTTCTTGCGCTCGTTGGGATCAAGCCATCGCTTGCGCAGCCTGATCGAGCGGGGCGTTATTTCCACCAGCTCATCGTCGGCGATATAGGAGAGCGCCCGCTCGAGGGGCAGCTTCATGGGTGGGGACAGCAAAATATTCTCATCCTTGCCGGCCGCCCTGATGTTGGTGAGCTTCTTGCCCTTGGTGACGTTGACCTCAAGATCGTTGTCGCGCGTGTGCTGGCCCACGATCATGCCCTGATAGACCCTGGTCTGCGGCCCGATCAGCATCGGTCCGCGATCGGCGAGATTGAACAGTGCGTAGGCCGAGGCCTCCCCGTCGCTGTTGGAAACGAGCACGCCCGTGCGCCGCCCTGGGATGTCGCCCTTGTAGGGAGCATAGCCGTGGAACAGACGGTTCATCACCGCCGTGCCGCGCGTGTCCGTCAGGAGCTCGCCGTGATAGCCGATGAGCCCCCGGCTCGGCACAAGGAACACGAGCCGTTGGCGCTGCCCGCCGGAGGGGCGCACCTCCTTCAGCTCGCCGCGCCGCTCGGCAAGCTTCTGCATCACGGCTCCAGCGTGCTCTTCATCAACGTCGATGATCACCTCCTCGATCGGCTCGAGCTTTGCGCCGCTCGCTTCATCGACCTTAAACACCACGCGCGGCCGCGACACGGTAAGCTCGAACCCCTCGCGCCGCATGGTCTCGATCAGGATGCCAAGCTGCAGCTCGCCGCGCCCGGCCACGTCGAAGGCGTCGCTCTCGCTCGATGGCGTGACCTTGATCGCCACGTTGCGCTCGGCTTCCTTCAAAAGGCGCTCGCGGATGACGCGGCTCTGCACCTTGCTGCCCTCGCGGCCGGCGAAAGGTCCGTCATTGATGCGAAAGGTCATGGATAGGGTCGGCGGATCGACCGGCTGCGCCGGCAGCGGCCGCTCCACGGCGGGATCGCAGAGGGTATCCGACACCGTCGCCGTCATCAGCCCCGCGATGGCCACGATCTCGCCCGCCTCCCCCACTTCGATCGGCTGGCGCTCGAGGCCGCGGAAGGCCAGCACTTTGGTCACCCGCGCGCTCTCGGCAAGCGCGCCGTCGTGCCGGAGCACCTTGACGACCTGGTTGGCCTGGACGGTGCCGGAGGTGATGCGGCCGGTAAGTATGCGGCCCAGATAGGGGTCGGCCTCGAGGGTCGTTGCCAGCATGCGGAACGGCCCGTCCTCGATTGAGGGGGGCGGCACGTGCCGGAGCACGAGGTCGAGAAGCGGTGCCATATCGACCTTGGGGCCGGCCGCATCGCTCGCCATCCAGCCTTCGCGCGCCGACCCGTAGAGCACCGGGAAATCAAGCTGGTCATCGCTGGCATCGAGATTAGCGAACAGATCGAAAACTTCGTTCAACACTTCGCCATGCCGCTCGTCCGGCCGATCGATCTTGTTGATGGCAACGATCGGCTTCAAGCCCCGGCTTAACGCTTTCGACACCACGAACTTGGTTTGTGGCAGCGGACCCTCCGAGGCATCGACTAATACAATAGCCCCATCGACCATATTGAGGATGCGCTCGACCTCGCCGCCGAAATCGGCGTGGCCAGGCGTATCGACGATGTTGATGCGGGTGCCGCGCCAGACGATCGAGGTGCACTTGGCGAGGATCGTAATGCCGCGCTCCCGCTCGAGCTCGTTGGAGTCGAGGGCCCGCTCGGCGACCCGCTGGTTGTCGCGCAGCGCGCCCGACTGCTGCAGCAGGCGATCGATCAGCGTGGTCTTGCCGTGGTCGACGTGAGCGATGATGGCGACGTTGCGCAGGTCCATGGGGCGGGTTTTCGGTTGGAGAAGTGGCGGTCCGCCTAGCACACGCTCCCGCCGGAAGCCAGTGGGCGCCCCGGCGGGTTCTAGCGTGGCATCGCAGCGGATGAAGCAAGGTTGAACAGCATGCGTGGCGCGAACGAGTATGTGCCCGAGCGCAGTCCGGCCCTGGTGGAGATCAGGCTGGCCGACGGTACGGTGCTCAAAGGCAAGCTGATGGTTTCCATCGGCAAGGGGGTTGCCGAGGTGCTCAATGGCCCGGGCGGCTTTCTCGCGTTCGAGGGCCACAGCGGCGAACGCAGCTTCGTGAGCAAGTCCCAGGTGGCCGTGCTGCGGGAGATGGAGATGGCAAAGCCCGCACCCTTGGGCCGCAGGCTCAACGGCCACGACGAGCTCGAGCCGCACAAAATCCTGGGCGTCGAGCCCGGCGCCGGGCAGGAGGAGATCAGGCAGGCCTACCTGCGGATGGCGAAGGGCTATCATCCGGATCGTTTCGCGAGCGTCGATTTGCCGCCCGAGGTTCGTGAGTACCTGGCCGCGATGGTGCGGCGAATCAATACGGCCTATGCCGCACTCGAGCATGGCAGCGGAGCGGGCAGCGAGGCGCCCGCCAGCGGTGCGCCGCCGTCGAGATGATCGGCAGCCGACCGCGCCCCGTCCGCGTTCGGCTGTTCTCCGCCTCCGCCACGCAACTCGAGTGCACGGTCCGTGCAAATACCCGCCTCGTGAGCGGCGTGCGTGCCGAAACGAGACAGGCGGGTGAGGCCGATGTTCGAGCGCAACAAGATCGATAATGCCCCGGAACAAAGCACTGTGCCGGTCGAGATCGCTCTCAGCGATGGCGCCATGGTCAAGGGCAAGCTTTTGGTGGCGGCGGGCAAGACGCTGATCGACGTCCTGAACGGCAGCGGCGCCTTCATCGAGTTCGAGCCCTACGGGGGCGAGCGGCAGTACCTTGCCAAATCCCGCATCGACTCCCTCAAGCCGGTCGGCGTGCCCAGCGGGGGGTGCCTCCGGCAGCGTGCCCGGCTCGACGACTTCGACCCCTATCAGATCCTCGGAGTTGGTCCCGGCACGGACTGGGAGACCATCCGGCAGGCCTACCTTCAGCTCTCCAAGGTCTATCACCCAGACCGCTACGCCAATGCGCCGCTGCCGGAGGAAGTGAGGGACTATCTGGCCGTCATGGCGCGGCGGATCAATGCCGCCTACGCCGCGTTGGAAGCGCCGCGCCCGGTTGCAAAACAGGCCGCGAGCCGGGTGAGCACACCCATCTACACCTCGCAGCCCAGAGCCTGAGCGCTGCCCGCTCCGCCGTCAGGATGCGCCCTGCTCCCTGGCGTAGAGTTCGGCGAGCAGCTGGTCGATGTCTTCCCGCCGCGCGGCATCGTCCCTCGCCTGGCGCCGCTTCTGCTGCTCCTGCAGCGATCTCGCCCGCCGGGTCGAGCCCGGCTTCTTGAGCCGGCGCCCGCCGGAGATGAGCAGCGGGTTGTCCGGGGCTTGGAGGTCCAGCTCCTCAAGAAAGCTCTCGCGAAGCGCATAGAAGCTCTGCAGGATCGCGTCGCGGACGAGCCGGCGATACTCGGGCGTGATGTTCTGGTTCTTGCGCGGGTCGAGCG